>Ga0209270_1000200_pt1 | contig 147761 bp, 137 predicted proteins | sample MTBAKSrepl1MetaG_FD_187456 | JGI IMG/M metagenome (GOLD analysis project Ga0209270, IMG submission 187456) | Enrichment culture microbial communities from Arthur Kill intertidal strait, New Jersey, USA, that are MTBE-degrading - MTBE-AKS1... | ecosystem: Environmental > Aquatic > Marine >... | reverse complement strand
ATCATCGACGGCACGGCCGGCCTCTTTGATCCCCGGGGGGCGGACCGGAAGGAACTGAGTCGCGTGCTCCTCGAGCACGATCTGGACCGCTTCAACCCCCAGGCCCTCCATCCAGGGGGATTCATGCTCTACCGCAGCGAGCGACGCCAGGAAGGGGTGCGCGATCTTTACAAGAAGGTGGTTTGCAACGGTGGAGGGGTCCAGGAAAAGTGGGTCACCACGGACGAGTTCCACAAGGAGATGGACGACCTCCTCTTCCGCGTTCCCTCGGATCTCTTCCTGCCCTGCGGAGGAAGACCGGAGACCATCGACGGCTCCAACTGGCACAAGCTCTTTGACAGGAACGAAAAAGCGGGCGTAAAGGTGATCACCGAAGGCGCCAACTCCTTCATCACCCCGGAGGCCCGCGCGGAAATCCAGAAGAAGGGCGTGATTGTACTTCGAGACGCTTCGGCCAACAAGTGCGGCGTCATATCCTCCTCCTATGAGATCATCGCCAACCTGCTCATGTCGGAAAAGGAGTTCCTTGCCGACAAGGAAGCCTACGTGAAGGATGTTCTCTCCATCCTGGAAAAGCGGGCGGAAGATGAAGCCCATTTGATCTTCAGAAGGCACCAGGAGAACGGAGGCAACCTGCTTTACACGGAAATCAGCAATGCGATCAGCACGGAGATCAACAGACACTACGGCACGCTCTTTGCCTTTTTCCAGGAGCGGCCCGAACTGGCCGACCAACCGGTATTCCGCAGCGCCGTCCTGAACCACCTGCCGGCCCACATCCAAAAAAACCCGCGATACAGGGCCCGTGTGAAAAATCTGCCTTCCAAGATCAAGTACGCCATCCTGGCGAGCGAAATCGCCTCGGCCATCGTGTACCGGGGCGGTTGGGAAGCGGACTTTGAAAGCAGGCTCCGGGCATACCTCAAAAAGCAGTATGCCTGAAGGGGGAAAAACTATTTGTCTCGGAGGAGAGGTGATGAGCGGAGACGTGTTCGGCAACTTGAGAGACTGGGGAGACGTCCTGGATGAACTGGATGTTTTACAAAGATCAAAGGAGCTCGATGAACATCAGCCGGGCCTCGTCAGGATCCTGAGGTATCGCAACAATTGGAAGCTCCGTGAGGCGGTGTTGCATTCTCTGAAGGAGATCAGCCGGCCTTCCATGGAACTCGTCAGCGAGGTCCTCAACCTGGCCATGGATGAAGGAACCTACTATCAGGCCAGAATCCTCGCCATTCGTGCCCTGCCCCGTTTATTGAAGAAGCTCGAAGAAACACGCACCGGTGAGGCAAGTGCGAGAAGCGCGGTGATTGAAAGAATGCAGGTCGTCCTCGCCTCGCAGCAGCCTCCCCTTCTGCATGATGCGGTGAAGGAATCCTTTCCCACCATCGTACAGGGATGAGGCAGGGACCTGCGGAGAGGCCATCTTTCTTGGGAGGATGAAACATGCAAATCAGCATCATCAAGGAAATCCTGCCTGAAGAAAACAGGGTTGCCGCCACACCCGAGACGGTGAAGAAATACTCGGATCTGGGTTTTGATGTGGCGGTTCAGTCCTCGGCAGGCGCGGGGATCGGTCGCAGCGATGATGAGTACGAAGGGGCTGGGGCCCAGGTCATCCGGGATGTGGAAGAACTCTATGACCGGGCCGACCTGCTGTTGAAAGTCAAGCAGCCCATCTTCAACCCGAGCGTGCGAAAACATGAGGTGGACATGATGCGCGAAGGCGGCATGTTGATCACTTTCCTTCATCCTGCGGCCCCGGCTAATCATGACATGATACGCATGCTCCGCAACAAGCGCATCACGTCTTTCACCATGGACGGCATTCCCCGTATCTCCCGGGCCCAGCGAATGGATGCCCTTACCTCCATGAGCACGGTAACGGGGTACAAGTCCGTGTTGATTGCGGCCAATGAAATGCCCCGATTCGTCCCCATGATGGGCACCGCTATCGGCACGGTTCAGCCCGCTCGGTTCCTCATTGTGGGAGCGGGTGTCGTCGGACTTCAGGCGATTGCCACGGCGAAGAGGCTGGGAGGGACGGTCAAAGCCGTGGACATTCGTGAAGAAGCGCGCAAAGAAGCCGCAAGCCTTGGAGCGAAGATCATCGAATTTGATGTGCCCCGGGAACTCGCCGCAGGGGAAGGGGGCTATGCAAAGGCCTTGCCCCCGGAATGGCTCATCAAGGAGCGGGAGGCGCTGCAGTCTCCTGTTTCCGAGGCGGACATCGTGATTCTCAGTGCGCTGGTGCCGGGAGAGGTGGCGCCGATCCTCATTACCGAAGAAATGGCATTGAGTATGAAGGCAGGTTCGGTGATCATGGATGTATCCATCGACCAGGGTGGCAACTGTGCCATGACGGAGCCGGGATGCATGAGCCGGAAGAACGGCCTTTCCATTTGCGGCTTCCAGAACATTCCCGGGCGCATGGCTGTGCACTCGAGTTGGCTCTACGCCATGAACCTGTACTATTACGTGGAGAACCTTTTCAACAAAGGAAGGAAAACCCCAGACCTCGAGGATGACATCGTGAAGCACACCCTGGTCACCCATGAGGGCAAGATCCTGTACCAGGGCGCTCTCAAGGCCATGGGCGAAGTGTAGCGCCGTGTCTCAAGAGTTCGATGCATGGAAAGTCCCGTAAGGAATTATGGGATAAGCATTTGTGACCAACCTCCGAATGATACGGAAATCCAAAATTCGAATATCGAAGCACGAAACAAATTCTAATTTTCGAAATCCGAATGATCAAAAAATCAGGACCACCCCCGCCTTATTCTTCCTTTGGGTTTCGAAATTTGGTGTTTCGATATTGTTTCGGATTTCGGATTTCGATATTCGGATTTTCACCCCCCCTGCATCGGAATTCCAGAAATCAGGAAAAGAACCCTGGAAAAAGCGCATCAGAGTTCGCTCAGATTGGAGGGTTGAAGAACCATGACGGATTTAATGATCTTGCTTTTCGTATTCGCCGCTTCCTTTATGGTGGGGTACTTTCTCATATCCAGGGTGCCGACCCTGCTCCACACCCCGCTCATGTCCATGACCAATGCGATTTCAGCGGTCACCATTTTGGGGGCCGTGCTGATCTTCAGTGCGGAACTCGGGGTTTATCAAAAGGTGCTGGGGATGGCGGCCATAATCATGGCCACCTTTAATGTGGTGGGCGGCTTTGTCATCACCGACCGAATGCTCAAGCTGTTTAAAACGAAACCTCCCCTCCCATGAATACCTGGCCGAGTCTCTTGATTGATCTGCTCATCATCTGCCTGTTCCTCGGCGGGATTTCCCTCTTCTATCGCCCCAAAGAAGCCCGCACCGGAAACCTCATGGCTGCGTGCGCTATTTTGGCGGCCTTTGTGGCGGTCCTCCTGAGGAACCCCTTTGAAGAACCGGCCCTCATCGTGATTGCGGTGGTTCTCGGCGGAGGAACCGGGTGGATGGTGGCCAGGGCCGTCAACATGATTCAGATTCCCGCCATGGTGGCATTCCAGCACGGCGCAGGAGGAATCGCCGCCTTCCTGATTTCTTTTGTCGAGCTGGTGCGAGCCGCCTCGATTCCCACACCGGTGGTGGGAGACGTGTCCGGCTTTCTGGGTCTCATTCTCGGCGCGGCCACTTTCAGCGGCAGCATGGTGGCCGGCGGGAAGCTTGCCAATCTCCTGAACCAGAAGCCGGTCACCTTAAGGGGACACTCTCTCTGGTTGTTGGCGACCGTCCTGGTAATTGTCCTCGTCGCCGTACTGACGGGACTTTTCAAAGACCCTGCAAGCGTGTATCTCCTCGTGGTCCTCATCGCGCTCTCGATAGTGCTCGGGATCGTCTTCTCCATCCGCATCGGCGGGGCCGACATGCCCATTCTTATCTCCTTTTTAAACGCGACCGCAGGCCTGGCTGCAGCTTTTTGCGGCATCATCATCCAGAATCGGCTGTTGGTGGCTTGCGGCGCAACCGTGGCTGCCTCAGGCAGCATTCTGACCCATATCATGTGCAAGGCCATCAATCGCAGCCTGGGCAAGGTGTTTGTGGGAATCCAGCACCAGGGGAGTCAAGAGCCCAAAGATCTTTTTTTTGAAGCCCCGGTAAGCAAGGAGGCGCAGGCAGAGCCGGTTGTACCGGCTTCTCCCGCGAAGGACGGATTCGGCCGAGCCCTCGGCGCCGCTCGGGATGCGACCAAAGTCATCATCATCCCGGGCTATGGCATGGCTTTGGCCCAGGCCCAGTTCAAGGTTGTGGAACTGGCCCAGGCGCTCGAGAGGATGGGAAAAGAGGTTCGGTTCGCGATCCACCCCGTGGCAGGACGCATGCCAGGCCACATGAATGTTCTCCTGGCCGAGGCGGATGTGGATTACGAAAAGCTCGTCGAAATGGACGACATCAATCCGGAATTTAAAAATGTCGATCTGGCGCTTGTGGTGGGGGCCTGCGACGTGGTCAATCCCGCTGCCATCGATTCCGAAGGGACGCCTCTGTCGGGCATGCCGGTCCTCATGGCCCACGAAGCCAAAACCGTCGTGGTCTGCAACCTGGATGAAAAGCCGGGCTACTCGGGCGTCGAAAATCCTCTTTACCGCATGGATAAGACCGTCACCCTTTTCGGCGACGCCCGGGAAACAGTTGAAAAACTCCTGGTCGCGTTGTAGCGCCCACGGAGGTTTTTCCCGGAACCCATGGCTTGATGAATTCGTAAAAAGTCGCACTAAGTGCCTGATATCCCATTCATGGTACGCCCCTCCCTGACGTATCGAAGGATATAAAACCATGAACGGAAACGCGCTGGCATACTTTTTACCGTGAAAATCCCCCTCGATCCCCCTTTGTTAAAGGGGGAGGAAGAAGGATAGGAGGAAACTTCCCCCCTTTGAAAAAGGGGGGCCAGGGGGGATTCTCATGCCCGGGGGCGACGAGATCTTCGTGTCATGAACGTTTGCGAACCCGTCAAGGGTTGGCTGATCCGAATGCATTCCTGAGCTTTCTTACGCGCCCAGGCACAACAAGCTTCGCGATTGTAGTCGGCCCCATTAAGGCAGATAGATGGGGATTCCCAGGGCATCTCTTGCGGCCTCGGCCAGGGATTCACTCAAGGTGGGATGGGGAAACGTGGTCTGGGCCAGTTCCTCCAGGGTCATTTCCTGCTGCACGGCCAGGACTCCCTGACCCGCCATCTCGGAGACCCTGTCTCCGATCATGTGGATCCCCAGGATCTGGCCGTACCTCTTCTCGGCCACCACCTCGACGAGCCCTTCGGTCTGTGCGGCCATCATGCCGAAGGTATTCATGGACAGGGGGGCTGAACCGACGACCGCCTCGTATCCCTGTTCTTTCGCTTCTTTAGCCGTGAGACCGACACAGGCCACCTGGGGTTTTGTAAAGATGATTCTCGTCAGAGTTCTTTCGTCAAAGGACCTGGAAAGACCCATGGCATTCTCCGCCGCAACGAAACCCCCGAGAGAGGCGAGGTGCGAGTATTGCTTTTTCTCAGGCGCAGTCAAATCGCCGATGGCATAAAGCCCTTTCACCCGAGTTTGCATTCCTTCGTCGACCCGGATGAACTCGTCCGTCTCATTCAGTCCGACCGTCTCCAAGCCCAACCCTTGGAGGGCTGCGCGCCTGCGCAGGGTGATCAGGAGATCCACCTCGATGATTTCCTCTTTCCCCTTAGAGGAAATGATGATTTCCATCCCCGCTGTCTTTCTCTTTGAGGAAAGGATTTCAGCACCGGTGAGAATCGAGATTTCCTGGGCCTGCAAAGCCTTGCTCAACCTCGAACGAATGGTCTTGCTCTCCCCAGCGAGCAGGCTTTCTTCAGGCGTCGCCAGCCACACACGAGATCCGTAGCGATTCAGAAACTGGGCGATCTCGATGCTCCAGGGACCGCCGCCACACAGGAGGCATCGTCCAGGCACGGATTTGGCGGTTAACAGATAATCGCTGTTGACCACGTCCGGGAAATCGCTCCCCTTGAATTCCGGCTTCACCCAACAGCCCCCTGAAGCGAGGATGATGCTCTTGCCTTCCAGCGTTTTTCCGTTCACTTGAACTCTGCCCGGACTGCTCAGCCTGCCTTGCCCCATGACCAGGCTGACTCGGCGCTTGTTGAGCATGGTCTTGACCCCTTGCTGCATAAAAGCAATCAATTCGTTCTGCCTGCTCAACAAGGCAGCGAGGTCCTTTGAGACTTCTGAACACGCAATACCCATTTCCTTAGCCAAGGCAAGATCTCCGAGGAAATGGGAAGCGACCATCATGTGGCCGAAGGGCACGCAGCCGCGGTTCATGCAAAGACCGCCCAGGTGCTTTTCCTCCACCACGGCTACCTTGGCTCCAAGCTGGGCTGCGCGTAGAGCGGCTGCAACGCCGCCCGCGCCCCCGCCCACAACGATCACGTCATAGGTTTCATCCATACAGTCTTGATTCCCTGTGTACCCCATCACCCTTCCTGTCCCCCAGAGCCTGTGTCACAGTGTCATTGCGAGGGAGTGAAACGACCGAAGCAATCTCAGAAGTGGTTGAAATCCAGGAGATTGCCGCGCTCCCTTCGGTCGCTCGCAATGACCGGAAGGGATTATGACACAGCCTCCAAGTTGGTGGAATGGGGATGAAGAATAGTGTTGGTCTTCGTCATCACCTATAGCAGAAGCAGCGAAGGGTTCTCCACGTAGCCTCTGATGGTTTTCAGGAACTGCTCGCCGGCAAACCCGTTGATCACCCTGTGATCGAAAGTCAGGCTGTAGGGCATGATCGGCCTGATGACGATCTGCCCGTCTCTCACCATCGGCCGATCTTCAATGGCTCCCACCGCCAGGATGGCGGCCTCGGGTTCATTGAGGATGGGCGTCTGAAATCGGCTTTCGCTCTGTCTTCCCACAGTGGAAAGGGTGAAGGTTCCGCCTGTCACCTCGTCGGGCAGGAGCTTCCTTTCCTGGGCTTTCTTCCCCAGATCTTTCACCTGTTTCGAGATTTCCGCCAGGCTCTTTTGATCCGCGTTTTTCACCACAGGGACGATCAGGCCCTCCTCGCCCATGGCAAAGGCGACCCCTACGTTGATGTCCTCCCACACCTTGATTTCGTTTTCAAGGAGACTGCAGTTGATCGACGGGTGCCGCTTGAGTGCCCTTGAAAGGATAAGGACCATGATGTCCACGTAACTGATCCTTGCGCCGCTCATACCCTCTTGTTTGAGAAGATCTTCACGCAAGAGGACGATCCTGGACATGTCCCATTCACCAAAAACCGTCATCTGCGCCGAAGTGGACAGGCTTCGGTACATGTGCTCGGCAATGGATTGTCTTATGCCCCTCAAGGACTCTACGCTTCGGATTCTTCTGCCGTGGTAGGCCGTGGGGGGAGGGACTTCTTTTTCCTTTCCGGCTTGGGCCTGGATCGCCGCCTCTACGTCTTTTCTGCTGATCCTGCCTCCCGGTCCCGTCCCTTTGATCTGCGTCACGTCAAGCATGTGCTCTTCAGCGATCTTGCGGGCCACGGGGCTGATGAGAACACTTCTTCCGCCTCGCCGGCTCCGGCCTTCCCGCGCAGCTTCACCAAGTTCTTCGGGACTTGCCTCTCCTCCGGCAGCCTCCGCGATCCCTGATGCCGTACCGGACTCGGCTTGCAGTTTCCGGAGCTCTTCCCCGGTCTCGGCAATCGCCCCGACCGCCTCGCCGACCGCGGCTTTCTTGCCTGCCTCCAGAAGGATGTGGAGGAACCCGGAAATCTCCGCCTCCACTTCCCACTGGGTCTTCTCGGTCTCGATGTGAAGAACCGCGCTCCCCTTTTCTACCCGCTCTCCTTCTTTTGCCGTCCACTCGATGAGCCGGAACTCCGTGACGTTCACGCCGACTCTGGGTATGATTACCTGTGCGATCATTTCAAACTCCCCCCCTATTCGAGTGTCTTTTTGACAGCGGCGACAATGTCTTCGACCTGGGGAAAGTGCGCTTTTTCAAGGGGACCGGAAAACGGAACCGCCGTGTTCAGAGCTGCCACGCGCATAATAGGGGCATCCAGCAAATCGAAGTACTTTTCGGAGACCACCGCCGCCACCTCCGAGCCGATGCCTCCTCGTTTGCGGCCGTCCTCGACGATCACCAGGCGGCTGGTCTTTTCCAGGGATGTCGCAAGGAGTTTTTCATCCAGGGGGATGATGGTCCTGAGATCGATCACCTCGACGCTAATTCCATCCTTTTCCAGCCTCTCTGCAGCCTCGAGAGAGCGATAGAGCATGTTCCCAAAAGAGGCCACTGTGGCGTCTTTACCGGGTTTTCTCACAACACCCTCGCCGATGGGGACCAGGTGTTCGCCTTCGGGCACCTCCCCGGTCATGGTCAGCAACAGCCGTGAATGGTAAATCAAGACCGGTGAATCATCCCTGATGGCCGATGCGAGCAAGCCTTTGGCATCGGCCGGAGTCGAAGGAATAACCATCTTTATGCCCGGAGCATTCAGGAACATGGCCTGCGTGGATTGGGAATGGGCATAGGCCCCGTGACCTCGCGCCCCTGCGAAAGTCTGCATGACCATGGGGATCTTGTACCCGCCGTTGGACACATAGGGCCACATCCCTGCCACATTCGCGATGGGTTCGGCGGCCAGGCAGGCGTATTCCGAGAAGAGCAGTTCCACCACAGGCCGCAGGCCTGTCATGGCCGCACCGATGCCGGCCATGGTGTAAGATCCTTCGCAGACCGGCGTGCTGATGAACCGCTGGGGACCGAATTCGGTGTAGAGCCCCCGAGTCGTTCCCCAGATGCTGGGCTTGATGTCCAGGCCCATGACGACAACGCTCTCGTCTCGAAGCATTTCCTGGCGCAGGGCATCCACCAGAGCTTCCGTGTAGTATTTCTCTGCCATGTGATCTTCCTCCTTATGCTGCCACAGCATGGTTCATGACGGTCGCCGGGTCGGGCATTCCGCTTTGTTCCAGAGCTTGCACACCCTCGTCAATCAGGGTGAGACATTTTTCCGTCAGTTTCTTCAATTCCGCCTCTGTAGCCCATTTCCTGTCCAGCAACGCTTTTGCCGCCCTGGGAAGAGGATCCCTTTTCGCCGCTTCGTCACATTCTTTCTGGTCCCGGTAAAGACACTGATCCGCAGTGTGATGGGGAGCGAGGCGGTAGGTCTTGAATTCGAGAAAATAGGCTCCCTTTCCTGATCTCGCATGGGCAATCGCCTCTTTCATGGCCCTGCCCACGGCGAACATATCGTTTCCGTCCTCCACGATCTTCCAGGGCATGCCGTATCCTGCCGCACGGGGCGCCACATCCGGCGTGCAGGTGGTCTCCCGGTAGGGATGGTACTCGACGAACTGGTTGGTGCAGCAGCAGAAGAGAACAGGGACCTGGTAGAGCATGGCCATGTTCATGGCTGGGTGGAAGTCGGCCTGCTCCGCAGCTCCTTCACCGAAGTAATCCACCACGACGCTGTCCCGCTTCTGGTTGCGGATGGAAAGGCCTGCTCCCACAGCCAGGGAGAAGTCGGTGCCCAGACCTCCCAGCAGCGGCAGGATACCCAGGTCCGGGCTGTGCAGGTGCAAGCCGGCCCGGCCTCCTGAAATGGAATTGACCCTTCCTCCATATTCCAGGAAGATGTCCTTCACAGCCATTCCCTTGCCCACAACCTCGGCAACGCCCCGATGGGTGCCGATCAGGTAATCGTCCTTCTTCAGCAGAAAAGAGACTCCGCACCCGACAGCCTCCTGACCCGTGCCCAGGTGGGTGTACACAGGGACCTTTTGGGTTTGAAAAAGCTCTTCGTGCCTGTTTTCCGTATGCCTCGTGAGGACCATCTTGAAGTAGAGGTCCAGGGCCTCATCCTTTGTCAGATCAAACTGAGTTTCAACCATTCTCTCCTCCTGTCAATACTCCCGAAGAATTCGCCACTCCACTCATCTTGCTACACCGAGCACAAAGTAGTTTACATAGAACCTGTCATTGCGAGGCGCGAAGCGCCGTGGCAATCTCACAATGCGCCTGATGCCGAGATTGCCCCTCGGCCGTGAGCTCGGGGCCGAACGGCTTCGCTCCTTTTCATTCGTAACTCCCGGATCCTTCACTACCCTTCATCTAGCCACGGGATGCAAAAACTTGTTTTTCCAAGCCGGATCCAGGGTCGGCTTGATTTCCAGACCCTCGAACTCCTGGATCGTCAAATCCACGGTGGCGAGGACCGGAGCGGAACCGGGAACCAGATTGCCTGTGCGCATGGTCCCGTTCTTGTCCATGATCAACCCGTGAAAATGCATGTTCACTTCCCCGTCTTCTTCCCTTCCGAAAATTCCATGGCCGATCCCGAGTTCCACAGGGCCCTCCATCTTGTGAAACACCGCCACGTCCATGGGGTTGTCCCCGAACTCCATGGAATTCGGGTAGACCACCGTAGCCGAGCGCAGCGACCCGATCGCCGTGATGGTCCCTGATCGCAGATCCTTCTCTTTGATCAATCCCATGATCCCCTGGACCACGTCCTGACCGGGCAACAACCTGGCCGCAGGACCCGCCCCGGTCTCCCGATTGCACATATTACTGTTTCATTTGTCATAAGACTAATCCTCCATAGATCGGCCTAGCACATTCGAAAAACCAGTCTGTGGATTTGATCCCTGCTCGTTCCTGAGCGGAATATTCGAAAAAAAAGCTTTGACACAACTTCTATGCACCAAAGGCAAATATTCCGAGAACCGTTCCTCACCTTTATGAAAATAAGTCCTAAACTGAATTCACTGTAAGGATAATCTGATACACACAAAGTAACTGCATTAGAAAAGCCGCGACAATATCTCCTCACACGTATTTAAAGTATCCGCTAGGCGTCTACCACAGATCCATCTGGCCAGAGTACAAGGTAACAGCGATGCCTCAACCTAGAAGAAGACCACCATCAACAGAGAGAATTTGACCAGTTATATACTTTGCTTTTTCAGAGACTAAGAATAGCGCTGCATATGCTATGTCCCACGGCTCACCCATATGTTTCATTGGGACTCTTGCGTTTCGGTCTCTCCTCATTTTTTCTATATCACCTCCATAGAGCGGAAGTATCTCTTTGTAAATCGGGGGGGAATCGATCATGCCAGGCATAATGCAATTTACACGGATTCCCTTTTCTGCCAGCTCAAATGCAAGACAACGGGTAAAAGTATTAACCGCTGCTTTAGATATCGTATAGACAAAAAGTGCGGGATATGCGTGGCTCACTGCGCCAACCGATGAAATGTTAATAATGGCTCCACTTTCTTGTTTTATCATTTGCGGAACCACAGCTCTGCAAGCATGAAAAATGCTTTTCACGTTTATGTTTAAAACTCTATCCCAGTCCTCCTCATCCGCTGCAAGAAGCCCTGCCTGCTTTTTGGGACCGATACCAACATTATTGTGTAAAATATCAATTCTCCCAAATTGGCTCAAACATTCATCCACTACTGCCTTGCATTCTTCTGACTTACTAGTGTCCGCCTGAAAGGCAATGCAACTACCCCCTTCTTTCATGATCATTCTTCTGGTCTCTTCGGCTTTCTCCAAGTCGATATCGACCGCCATCACCTTGGCGCCCTCCATTGCATATACAATTGCCGCAGCCCGGCCATTTCCAATAGGAGGGCGATCAACTGCCCCGGACACTGCTCCAGCACCAAATACGATGGATACTTTACCGGTCAGTTCATTACCCATAGGTACTCCTCCTGTCATTCACTGTTATTAAGTACACTTAACTGACCTTTTTCTTTCTACTTAATTAAGGCGTTGGGCAACCACATCACCAATTCCGGCCAGTAAGTGCAGAGTACAAGAACTGCAATCAGCGCCGCGATAAATGGAACCATTTCGCGGATGACAAGCTCGAGCTTTGTTTGAGCCATACTCGAAGTCAAATATAACAATACTCCCACCGGTGGAGTTACTAGGCCGATCATTAGATTCATAACGACAACAACTCCGAAATGTATAAGATTTATTCCAACTTCTTGCGCGAGGGGTATTAAGATTGGAACTAAAATAACCATTCCAGTGACCGGATCGAGCACGCAGCCCCATATTAAGAAAAAGACATTTAGGATCGCCAGTATGATCCATTTATTTGTTGAAATGGATAAGAACAGTTTTATCAGAATGGCTCCTAACCCAATATTTGCAACGATCCAAGCGAAAAGACCAGTTGTTGCGATGATGATAAGAATAACTGCTGTATTTATCATCGCCTGAGCAAAAACTCGGGGTAATGCAGCAAGATTTATCTCTCTGTAAACAAAGCACCCAAGTAGCACGGCGTATGCAACAGCAATAACACCAGCTTCTGTTGGAGTTACTATACCACCGACTATACCTCCAAGAATAATGAAGGGCATTCCCAAAGCAGGCCCTGCATCCAATGCGGTTTTGCAGAGCCTTCTTATGCCAACACGAGCTCGTGACGGATAGCCTCTCCGATAACTAAGAATAAAAGAGGCTATAAGTAGATAAACTCCCATTAAAACACCGGGAATAGCGCCCGCCAGAAATAGTTTTCCAATCGACTCCTGAGACAGCAATCCATAAACCACTAAAGGGATGCTTGGCGGGATGACCGGTCCAATTGTAGAAGATGCTCCCGTTACTGCTGCTGCATAGGCTGCTGGATAGCCTTCCTTCTTCATTGCCGGTATTAAAACGGAGCCTATGGCTGACGTATCGGCCGCGGCCGACCCAGATACACCAGAAAAAATCATGGAAGCAATAATGTTCACATGACTCATACCACCTTTAATATGTCCAACAAGGGCACCCGAGAAATTAACAAGCCTCGCGGTTATTCCCCCCTGGTTCATTAGGTCGCCGGCCAGAAAATAGAATGGGAGGGCCAAAAAATCATAGCTCGCTAAACCCCTGACATATGATTGAGCCAGAATCATCTTGGGAAGGTCAAAGACGTACGCCGCGATCGCGCATGCGATGCCCATAGAAAAGAATATATTAAGCCCGAGCCCCATAAGAATGAACATGGGTACTAAAAGAACAAGTATTTGTATGAACTCCATAAGTCAGCTCTTTTTTCGGCGGCGTTCGATCAGATACTTCACATCAACCGCCGTTATCCTTATGACATAGAAGAGCATCATAAGGGTACCGAATGGTACACTTGCGTACATTACACTCATTGAAACTCCAGGCAAGCTCATGAGAGTCTGCACCCGCATCGCTTCCACCACGGGACCTGAAGCGAAGGTAATGATAATTAAGAATGGAATTACTAGTATGCTTAAGGCAAGACGCAGAATGATTTTGTGGCTTTTTTCCAACTTATCCTCAACAATGCTTACTTTTAGGTGCGTGCCTTGCTTTAGAGCTAGACACGCACCACCCCATGTGGCCCAAAGAAGGAGAATAATACTGATCTCCTCTGCCCAAGCAAAAGAATTGTTGAATAAATAGCGCGCAATAACCTGGCCAAAGCAGATAGAAACCAATGCAGTCAGCGCCATTCCGCAGAAGTAGTACAAGATTGCATCGATTATTTTGCCAAGCCGGATCATCACTAGTTATTTTTCAATAAAGCTTGAACTTTTTTGTACAGCCCTTTTTCCCAAACTTTGCCATCATTCTTAAGAACTTCTGCTTTTGCCAAATCGATCCAAGACTTAAGATCAGGGTGTATAATCTCCATGCCCATTTCAGTTAATGACTTCTCGATCTTAGCCACTTGTTCCGAAGTGAACTGATTCACATAGATCTCTGTTTCTTGTGCGGATTTAAGCAGAGCCTCTTTGATATCATTGGGAAAGGAGTCCCACTTTTTCTGGTTAATCCAACAGCCCATTCCTGAGCGTACATAGTTTATTGCAGTGAAGTATTTCTGTATTTCATAGAACTTTGTGGCATGCATATTCGTTATTTCGTAATCGCAGCCATCAACCATTCCCGATTTAATGCTTGTATAAAGGTCCTTTCCATGCACCGGTGTCGGATTAGCGCCCCAACTAGTGTACGCTGCTACAAAAGGGGGAACGGGAGGAACCCTGAGTTTCAGACCCTTTATTTCCTCAACTGAAGTCACCTTCCTAGACGTGGTGCTAAAACCCCTGGGGCTGCGATCCCCGATGTATCCTAGGTACTTAATCCCGGCTGCTTTTTCTATTTTTCCCATCATGGACTTTAACAGTTGTGAATCATAGAATGTATGCACCTGCTCCTGAGATCTGAAAACATATGGATACAGCGCGATCATCAAGTTTTTTGGCTCAGGTTCCACCATGAAGGCAGCCGAAGAATCTTCTACAAACAGGTCGATTGCTCCACCTTTTAATTGAGCCCAATGTTCTGGCATAGTACCAAACTGGGAATTTCCGAAAACTTTTATTTCTATTTTGCCATTTGTATTCGCTGCCACTCTTGCGGCAAATTTATTTGCAGACACATCATGAGTTGAAGGTCCGGGGGGTGCGACATGGCCTAGTTTTAGCGTGATTTCAGCCCCAAGGGCAAATGAGTTAATAGCACATAAGCTAAAAATGCCCAGCATCAATCCGATCTTTGTACAGGCGCTTTTCATAGCCAAAACCTCCAGCAAGAAAAATTTTGCGAGATTTTCCTGCGAACAGCAGCAGGCCTACTTTTACGCGAATGATGCAAACTTGTTTTCCCACCTCCTTTCATCCATTCTAGAATAGCTAGAACGTTCCTGTTCTCGTTCCAGGAATCAAATGGACATTAAGTGTTTTTGCTGGCTTCTTGCCTAGACTAATTCCTTTATGGGGAACGCTGCCGTTCCAGTATGCTGCATCCCCCTGCTTCAAAATGAACCGCTTAGATCCGAGAATAAGTTCTACCTTTCCTTCAAGCACATACATGAACTCCTGGCCCTCATGCGTTGCAAACTGAACCTTCTCCTCTTCCTCCTTTCCTCTTAGAGTGACAATCGCCGGATCCATAAAATGGTTTTCCATTCCCTCTATAAGTGTCTCGACACCGTACCCCCGCTTAGATGCAATGCTTTTCCGTCTTTCCCTTTGGGATATCCGGTACTCGCTTTTTTCGTCATCCCTGAAAAAATAGCCGATGTCTACTTTCAGGGACTGGGCGATGAGTTCCAGGGTTGCGACAGATGGTCTGACAAGGCCGTTTTCTATTCTAGAGATCAGGGTTGGTGAAAGCTGAGTGACTTCCGCTAGGTCTTTCTGACTTAGCCCGGATTCAACACGGAGCCGTTTGAGGTTGTTCCCGATTCTTAGTGCCAGGGCATCTTGATTCGACATAAAGGAACTCCCGGATTGGGAATTTACTCTTTGTAAATTGAAATTACCTCTAAGCATTTCACGTTGTCAAGAAAAAAATGCGTATTATGCATTTTAATTTACAAATACGCAACTTTGACAATCTCGCAAAAAGTCAGATGGCGCGTTTCCGTTCATTATTTGATACATCATCACGAAAGGAAAATGAGATACTTACGGCTGCTACGAACCGGTCACCCTGATGTATAGAAGGGTGAATGGAGCCCTGATACCCGGTTGTCAGACAACCTCCTGTCTCTCCTTTACAAAGGGGAGGACTTGCACCGGTTCCCCCTTTGACGCCCTGATCGCTTCACTACCCTTCATTTAGCCACGGGATGCAAAAACTTGTTTTTCCAAGCCGGATCAAGAGTCGGCTTGATTTCCAGGCCCTCGAACTCCTGGATCGTCAAATCCACGGTGGCCAGGACCGGAGCGGAACCGGGAACCAGATTGCCTGTGCGCATGGTCCCGTTCTTGTCCATGACCAATCCGTGAAAATGCATGTTCACTTCCCCGTCTTCTTCCCTCCCGAATATTCCATGGCCGATCCCGAGTTCCACAGGGCCTTCCATCTTGTGAAACACCGCCACGTCCATGGGGTTGTCCCCGAACTCCATGGAATTCGGGTAGACCACGGTCGCCGAGCGCAGCGACCCGATCGCCGTGATGGTCCCTGATCGCAGATCCTTCTCTTTGATCAATCCCATGATCCCCTGGACCACGTCCTGACCGGGCAACAACCTGGCCGCCAGGACCCGGCCGCTTCTTCCAAGTGCTGAATAGGCTTTGATGTCCATCATCTTTTCGCACCTCTGCTTTCAAGGTATCTTGTTGCATTCACCGCGCTGGCTTCGATCCTGCGCGCCAAATCCTCCTGATAATCCGCCGCAATACCGAGCAACTGGCCTCCATCCACGCCCAGCACGACGCCCGTAATCATGGCGGATCGATCACTTGCAAGAAAAAGAACCGCTTCAGCAATGTCTTCCGGGCTTATCCACCGTCCGAGAGGGATCTGTTCGCTGATCGTGTTGCGGAACTCCTCCGTGGTTTTGGACATGACAAGGGGCGTGAGCGTCGCTCCCGGACACACCGTGTTTACGTTGATCCTGTATGCCGCCAGCTCAAAGGCCAGGTGATGGCTTAAACCGACGAGCCCGTATTTTGAAGCGGTGTAGTCCGCTCCGCCCAGTTTGCTCATGCGGCTCGCAGCGAGTGAAGCGATGTTGACGATCTTTCCGCCTCCTTTTTCGATCATCCCCGGAATCACGGCCTGACAGCAATAGAACGGGCCGTTCAAATTCACGGAGACCGTCTCCTCCCAGGCTTCCGGGGGTATATCTTTGATCAAGATGGATGAGCCCCCGGTGCCGGCATTGTTCACAAGAATGTCGATGGTCCCAAAGCGGTCAACGCCTTTGGATACCAAGTCACAAACTTCCTCCCTCTTGGAGATATTCGCCTCCAAGGGAAATCCTTGACCGCCCAGCGCTTCGATCTCTTCTACGGTTCTTTCAGCCGCCAGGCCGTCCATGTCGTTGACGATCACGCGGGCCCCCTCTCTTGCAAAACGAACGGCAACGGCCCGTCCTATTCCGGAACCGGATCCTGTCACCAAGGCGATCTTTTCTGCCAACTCCATAGATTGCTCTCCTTTTATCCCATCAGCATGCGGGGCAGCCAAAGGCTCAGTCCGGGCAAGAAGGTGACACAGCCCAGCGCGAGAAAAAGCGCGATAAGGAAAGGCGGCGTTTCGCGGACAACCACACTGAGATCTTCGCCCGCAATAGACGTGGCAAGGTAGAGGACGAACCCTACAGGCGGTGTGAACAAAGCGATCATCAGATTCAGAACAATGACGACACCAAAGTGGATCGGATCAATGCCCACCGCGTTCACAAGGGGCATCAGCATGGGCACGACCACGACCAAAGCCGTCATGGGCTCCAGGATACAGCCCCAGATCAGGAAAAACACGTTCAGAATACACAGGATGACCCAGGGGGATTCGCTGATAGACGTGAAAAAATGAAGCAGGATCTCCCCTGCCCGCATCTCTGCAACAAGGTAGCTGAAGATGCCCGCACCGGCGATAATCGCCAGGATGTAAGCGGAAGAGAGCATGGAACGGCTGAAGATGCGGGCAAGATCTTTGAGCTTCAATTCCCGATAAACAACCATCCCTACAATGAGCGCATAGGCTACGGCGAGAATGCCCGCCTCGGTGGGCGTCACCAGGCCGCTCACGATGCCCACCACGATAATGATCGGCATAAGGAGCGCATAGGCAGCATCGATCATGCTCTTCAACATCACCCTTACAGGGGCCCGGGGCCTCGCTGGAAATCCTCGGCGCTTGCTGATGATGTAGGAAGCCACAAGGAGGTAAACTCCGACCAGGACCCCTGGAACCGCCCCTGCCAGGAAAAGCATTCCGATCGACTGCTCCGTAAGCATGCCGTAGATCACCATGGGAATGGACGGAGGGATAATGGGACCGATCACGCTGCTCGCCGCGGTCACCGCCGCGGAGTAGGAGGCGGGATACCCTTCCTCTTTCATGGCCGGAATGAGCACGCTCCCCACGGCGGAAGTGTCCGCCACGGCTGAACCGGACACGCCGCTGAAAACGATGGAAACAAGGATATTCACATGGCTCAAGCCGCCCCGGATGTGCCCCACCACGTCCGTCGAAAAAACCACGAGTCTCTTGGTGATGCCTCCGGCGTTCATCAGGTCGCCGGCAAGGATAAAAAACGGCACACAGAGAAAAGCGAAGTTGTTGAGCGTCTCGACCATTTGGGCCGGCACCGTCGTCAACGCGCCGGCACCCATGAAAATCAGGCAGTAGACAACCGAGGCCAGGCCCATGGCGATGAACACAGGCAAACCCAAAACCGCGAAGGCCAGGAAACTACACACCAGGACGGCTAGTTGCCAGACACCCATTCAACGCTCCGTGATCAGTTTGTAAATTTTCGCCCCTAACACGAAAAGGGTGATCAAACTCCCGACCATGGCGGCATAATACCTGGCATTGATCGGAACCGGGATGGAGAGAAGCGCCATGCCTTCAAAGGCCTCCACCACAGGGAAGGATAGAATGAACACCAGGAAGAAGAAAATCACAGACACCGAGAAATGGACCCAGGTCAGAGGCAATCCTCTAATGATGGAGTGGTGACTCAACAAAAAAGTCACGCTGAGATGTTCCATGCGATCAATGCCGATTGGAATGCTCAGCCACACCGCCCAGATCATGGCCAGGATCACCAGCTCGTGCGACCAGGGGAGGGAAAATCCCAGTGCATAGCGGCAAAAAACCTGTGCGAGGGTCACGGCGGACATGATGATCAGCAGGATCCCTACGAGTCTTTCCAACACCAGGATGATGAAAGCCTTAAGCCTTTCCACTTTCCCTCCCCGAACCGTTGCCATCGCATAACTCAATGCAAACGCATTTTGTATTTTGATAGGTCATTGCGAGCCCGAAGGGCGTGGCAATCCGACTCGCAAGCGAGTCGTCCTGAGGCCGCCGAAAGGCAGATCGAAGGATCTTTTCGCGCCATCAGGAGATCCCTCGCCTTTCTCGAGGCAGTGCGCTGCACTGGATTGCCTCTCGGCCGTGAGCTCGAGGCCGAACGGCTTCGTCCCCCGGGTCGAGTCCGGGGTCCTCGCAATGACAGATTACCTACCGCACTTGTATCAGTCCATGGCCCTGATCTTGTCGTAAAGTCCCGCAGGCCAAACCTGACCGTCCAGTTTTTCTTTCACGGCAACGGCTGCCGTGCGCTTGAAGGCCTCGATGTCGGGCTGCAGGATAATCATTCCTTTTTCCTGGACGCCTTTGATCGACATGGCCACGACTTCATCATTGCGCTTGCTGGCCCATTTGTCCGTGGGTTCCACGGCTTCCAGCAACGCTTTTCGTTCCTTGTCGTTGAGCTTGTTCCATGTGGACTGAGACACATGAACCAGCAGGCCCGAGCGGCAGTAGTCGATGGGGCTCACATACTTCTGCACTTCATAGTATTTTGCGCCGTAAATGGCGTCAAAGCCGTTGTCCTGACCGTCAACCACCCCCTGTTTCATGGCCATGTACATTTCGGCTGCGGAAAGAGGAATGGGTGTAGCCCCCCAGGCCTCCATGACGACGCTGATCGGTTTGACCAGGGGGACTCTCAACTTGAGCCCCTTCATGTCGTCAGGCTTGACGACCTTTCGGTTGCTGGTTGTGATCAACCGTGGAGAGCGATCCGAGACCCAGCCCATGTACTTGATCCCGGCCTCTTTCTCGGTCTCGGCAAGCATGGATTTGAAGAGATCCGAGCCGAAGAACTTTCGCATGTGGGCCTGAGAATTGAAGGCATAGGGTGCAAAGACGATGTTGAAATGGGCGCCTCCCTTGGGCAGCCCCAATGTCCCTGAATCGCACAGCATCATGTCCAGCTTCCCCATCTTCATCTCAGCGAAATTTTGAGGCAGCGGTCCGAGCTGGCCGTCTCCGAACCATTTGATCTGGAGATTCGGTTCCCGTGCAGTCACTTCTTTTGCGTAGAACTCGGCGACGGGTCCCCAGACCGGGGACGGGGCAATGAACGCCATTTTGAGAACTTTTTCCGGACCTCCGAAGCTTGCTCCCGCCGCAGCAAACACCAGGAGCACTGCTGTCAGGACTACCAAACCATTTTTATTCCTGGAATTCATCATGCCACCTCCCTTGTTATGGGTTTCACTTAGAGACCTCAGACCAAACCTCACGCTTGTGCGCTTCCTGAGAAACTCGCTGTTCCATCCATCCAAAATCCCCTCTGTCTCCCCTTTACAAAGGGGAGGACTTTCAGCGGCTTTCCCCCTTTGGAAAAGGGGGAGTAAGGGGGATTTGACAGCGAAGCGCCGGGGTACGAATGCTGTTTAGAAAGACCGGCTTGCAACCGACCTAGCCTCGCTCTTTCACCGCAAACGTTCCGGTTCGTTTTCCGGGAACAAGGTGCACATTCAGAGTTTTCGCCGGCTTCTTGCTCAAGCTGATACCCTTATGGGGAAGACTGCCATTCCAGTATCCTGCATCTCCCTGTTTCAAAATGAACCGCTTGGATCCGAGGATAAGTTCTACCTTTCCTTCAAGCACATACATGAACTCCTGACCTTCGTGCATGGCAAGCTCCACCTTGTCTTCTTCGTCTTTTCCTCTCAGGGAAACGATCACGGGGTCCATGAAGTGATTTCCCATCTCTTCGACCAGGGTTTCGATATCGTACCCTCGTTGGGATGGCACATTCTTCCTCCCTCCCCTGTAGGAAATAACAAACTGTTGCTTTTCCTCATCCCTGAAAAAATAGCCGATGTCGACTTTCAGGGACTGGGCAATGAGTTCAAGGGTTGCGATGGAGGGTCTGACAAGACCGTTTTCTATTCTGGAGATGAGAGTGGGGGAAAGTTGAGCGGCCTCTGCAAGGCCTTTTTGGCTGAGCCCGGATTCAGTGCGGAGTCTTTTGAGGTTGCTCCCTATTCTTGCTGCCAGGGCATCTTGGTTGGACATAAAGGAAACCCCCGGGCCGGGCATTTACTCTTCATAAATCGAAATTACCTCCAAGCATTTTACGGCGTCAAGAAAAAAATGCGTGTTTTGCATTTTAATTTACAAATACGCAATTTGGGATTCATCTCGTCGGACGGAGATTGCTGAATCAGGTGGCAGGAAAAATTTGCGGGTTGGGGGCGCCGGGGTTCACGGGCTCCTCTTTTTATTCCTTTCGTAAATCATTCCTCCGGCGCCGTCGGAGACCTTTTTCAGGTTCCAGTACTGCTCCCGGATTTCCGAGAGTCTTTCCTTCATGTCCTTGCAGGCTAGCAGCGCCTGGTTGTTGAAATAAACGATCTCGTCGAAGTGGTAACGCATTCCTTCGCCGACCTCCTCCGCCTTGACGGGATCGTCCGGGTTCAGCAATTTGTCTATGTCCACCTTGAGGTCTCTCAGGAAGTCGCCGGTCGCATTGACCCCCATCATGGTGACCGCGAGAGGCGAAGCGAGATCGTCCGCAAAACATCCCGCCAGTTGTCCGATGGCTTCGAGTTCCTTCTGCCTGATCGCTTCGGTGATGTTGTGGACGATCCCCTGATAGGAAACGACCTTGCCGGTCTCGTCTCTCCTGGCGATCACGTTCAGATCGACCTCGATGACTTCACCTTGGGTGTTCTTGAACATCACCCTGCTCCTGGTCGCTTCCCCCTTTTCCGCGAGATCCCTGACAAGGGCATCTCTGACGCTCGGGTCCACGTGGAACTCCTTCATGTTTCTCGATGCGGCTTCTTCCTTGCTGGCCAAACCGAGCAATTCGACGCCCGCGGGATTGATGTCGATGAAGTTCCCGTCAGGCTCAAGAATGTAGATCATGTCCTGGGACCGTTCAAATATTCTCCGATATTTCTCTTCGCTCGCCCTCAATTCATCGAGGGCTTTCTTTTCCGTCGTAATGTCTTCAATGATGTGGTTGACCCTTCTCACCTTTCCCTTTTCCAGGTATTCCACTCTCCCGTAATCCAGCACCCACCGGATTTCACGGTTCGGCCCGACAACCCTGTACGTCAGCTCGCCGATGCCTTCCTCGTAGAGGTTGTTGTAGTGGTTCAACACGTCGTCCCGGTCTTCTTCGTAGACAAAATCAAAGATGCTTTTTCTCCCGTTCAGAAAATCCGATCTCGGCACCCCGTAAAGCGCTTCCGCCGCAGGATTGACCTCCACCAGGTACCGGTCATAGAAGGCGGCATCTCTGACCTTGACCTTATCCGCCTCCTCGTTATAGGAAAAAGAAAGCACCACGTGGCGCATCGAATCAATGATGCTCCTGAGGCGACTGTGAAGCCTCTGCATCTCAAGGCTTTCGTTCGGGGATCCTTCTATCATTGCTTATCTCCGTTAACGCCTACTTTTTGGGGTCAAGATCAAATCTCATTCCGTCCTCTCCCAATTCGATATCTCCCTTAAAGACATCGCTCAGCCCCTTCATGTACATGCTTTTGACCATCATGTTGAGAACGGGCGGGACCACGTGGACCAGCACCAGTTTCTTGACGCCCGCTTCCCGGGCAACTTCAGCGGCCTGGACCGGTGTCATGTGATAATCGGTGATGTCCGCCATAATTTTTGACACCCGGGGCTGGTTGTTTTCCCCGGCAATTCTTGAAAAGGTATTGATCAGCTTGGCGTCAAGGGCATCGGCAAGAAGGAGGTCGGCCTGTTTTGCATGTCCGGCCAAGGCGGGAGTCTTCTTGGTGTCCCCGGTAATCACCACGATGTTTCCCCTGTAATCAAAGCGGTAACCGACAGCCGGTTTGGCCGGAGAATGGTCGACCATGAACACGTAAGCCTTCAAGCCATTACGGTCGAAAAACAGCTCGGCCTTGTCCGGATCAGTCACGGTAATGGTTTTTGCAACCGAGCCGGCCGCGGCAGAGGGCATGACATCTTCCCCGTGGTGAGCGGTTCGGTACGACGAATCCAGCCTGTATGCCAGGTTATATCCCTCCGCGACCAGTTCCACACCTTCTGGGCCATACACATCCAGTTTTTTTGTCCTGCCCCTGGCCCAGGACATGAAAGCCAATTCGCCAAGATCGGAAATGTGGTCCGAATGGAAATGGGTCAGAAACACGCCGCTGATCCTTCCGATGGGCAGACCCTGCAAATCAATGTTTCGCACAACGCCGGAGCCGGCATCGACCAGGATGAATTCTCCACCGGCCATGACGGCCGTGCTGGTGGTGATTCTTTTGGTATTGCTGAGAGGCCCGCCGGTGCCCACCAGAACGACGTGCATCTTGCCATCCGACAGGATTTCGGCCTGTTTCTGCTGTTTCTCCATGGCCTTCCTGATCGTGCGTTCTACGATCATCTCGCAGGACGCCGCGTTCAAGGCGAGAAACGACAACAAAAGGATTTGAATGATTCTTTTCATTTGCAACTCCTGCACATGATGCTCTCGTTAAATCCTCATGACCTGGGCGCAGGCCACTCCCCCGGATGAATACGCCAGTCCGTGGGACTCCGGACTCCTTCGGAGAGGCGTATAAAAGTGTAGGGGCGGGCTATACGTGAACTCTGCGAAATTCGGTTTTGTTGTTCCGTAGGGAACGGGTTCTATCCCGTTCCGCGGATCGGCACGGTGGCCGATCCCTACAGCGCTGCCGGAACAGACGGCCAAGCCCCTCCCCTACGAGCGCATTTTCACGGTAAAACCACACCGTCATTTCGGGGGTGGAAAGGCCTGAGAGGTCATAGCAGACAGCCTTTGCCTCAGTTCACCGGGGACCTTGGGGTTGGCTGCAATGAACTTCAGGGCCGGAATTCCACCATTGAGCTCGAACGCCCTCCGCAAAACGCGGTCGTCCCAGATGCTCTTGAGGTCGTTTCTCTGAAGTGAATCGGCACCGGCAGCCTTCGCGACTCCGCCAAGGAGGCTGACAACCCACCGGTTGGCCATGTTGACAGCAAACTGGCTGGTGTAAGGGTCATTGCGCCTGGTTCTCTGGTCTTCAGGAACCTCACGCCTTGATTCGAGAAGCCACGCAAGGGAGACCATGTCGTGGGCCACAAGCGATTCAGAGGCAAAAACCAGACCGGTGCCGGGGGTCACCACGTATCCCTTGTCAGGACCATAGGTGGCCAAAACCTTGTCGGCCACGGTCAACGTGAGGCGAAGTTTTTCTCTGAGACTTGAAACGGTGTTGGCTTCCGCCGTCTTTTCATGAAACGTCGCAGCATCGTGGTGATACTCGAGCCGGCTGTCCGTCCGCCAGTACCCCACGGCAGCCTTCATTCCAAGAGTGGCTCCCGCCAGGGCATGGCGGCTGCATCTCGGGAGAAGTATAACGTGATCCACTTTCTTGAGGATCTTGGGCATCATGATCCCGGCCTTCCAGTGCGAGCCGGAAACAGGGCCGTCTTCGAAGAAGGCGTCCCATCCGTCCTCTTCAGGGAAATAGAGATCAGCCCCCGCCTCGACGGCGGCCCGCGCAATCCCGCAAGAGGCGGTCAGTTCCCTCGTGCTGCCGCTGAGCTCGTCAGGTGAGAGCTTGACATGCTCTATCCCGGACATGTCGCTCACCACGACCTTCCCCGCACCCTTTTCTTTGAGAAGGGCGACCATGGCCTTGACTCCTGCCGGATGGGTCGTTGCCGGATAGGGATTCCCAGAATTGATCGACGGCTTGATCAGCACAGCATCTCCCCGGGAGAGCCACGAAAAATCCGTGACGGCTTCCGCTGCCTGCCTCACCGCGGTCACGATTGCCGAACCATCTGTGCCTGCGGGCAGCCCGGCCAACCCGACCTTCGCATCGGATAAAGCTTTCACAAGCCCTTCAGCCGCACGGACAAGGCCCGTCGGTACGGCCGCAGCCGCCGAAGCCATGGCTGCGAGCTTTACGAAATCCCTTCTTGTCATGCCAGGATGCATTTTCATCAGCGCTCCCACTATCATTCCTCGGGGATTTTGTACTTCCGGCCCTTGACCTTGACGAAAGCCTCGTCTCCTTCGAATTCCAGGTTCGGGGAGAGCCTGATCAGGGCATGGTCGGTGAACTTGGCCATGTCTTCTCCGAGGCGAATGTAAAGATCATCGTCCCTAATGAACAGTTTCCTCGGCGTGAGCTTCAACCGTTTTCTCGTGTTGAGGACCAGTTCTATGGTTTCACCCTTGATCACGTCGAAGACAAAGAGCGGCGTATCCTCGTAAGCAAAGTAGACCTTCTCCCGGAAGTGGCGTTGTTTCTGCATCAGGTGGAAGCCCTGCTTGTCCTTCCGGATAGAGCGATGGAAGTGCTCGATGATTTTCTTGTGCAGGAATTCACCGGTCTCTCCATGCCAGCGGCCTCTGCCGTCCAACCGGAACACCGCCTGTTCCTTGGGAATCACCACTTCTCTGAGCTTTTTTGTCATGGGCTTGTTGACCTCTCCGGTAAGCCGTTGCCTCGGGCGGACAAATCTCAGGATCTTCAGCGGTTATGAACCGTCTCGAAATAGTATTGACGCTTCGTTTTCGCCGACATTTCACTTCCCTGTAGGAGCGACCTCTCCTTCGACGCTGCTCAGGACCCTGAGGCTCTCGAAGGGCCGGTCGCGATCCTGTCGTCCCGCCCCTGTCGGGACTCCTACAAGAGCGGGGAGGCAATGAATGTCACTACTATTATGAGACCATTAATGATGTCCTCGGAAACGCTCATAACCTGGAGGCGGTCACCCCCCCATGAATATCCCCCTCGATCCCCCTTTAATAAAGGGGGAGGACAAAAAGGAGAGGAACAAGTTCCCCCCTTTGAAAAAGGGGGGCCAGGGGGGGATTTTCACGGTAAAAAGTCGAAAAATACCCCATTTGTCATTGCGAGCCCTTCGACAGGCTCAGGGTAAACTCCGCGAAGCCGTTCGGCCCCGAGCTCACGGCCGAGGGGCAATCTCCTAACCGACCTGATATTCGTGAGATTGCCACGGCGCTTCGCGCCTCGCAATGACGGCGTGGGACTTCTTGCGAATGCATCTTATTTGATTGTCTTCCGAAGTCAAGACTGATAGGTTTGGAGAAAAGGGATTCACCGCCCGGCGGCACCTCGATATATCAAGATAAAAGGAGCTTTTCCCGTGACGAACAAGAACATCTTTCTTTTGGTCATCGTTTCTTTCTTTTGTGCGTTTCTTTCATCTTCTTGCTCTACGGAAGTCATCGCCGGCCCCAAGGAGAGAACCGCTCCCGCTTATCTCACCCCTGAAGAGGCCCAGGCGACGAAGGTGTACAGGAAAGTCCTGCCTTCCGTGGTAACCATTTTTACCTCGCAGAAAGTATTTCAGCAAGGGCAGGAAGGACAGCAGGGAGGTCTCGGAAGCGGTGTCTTGATTTCCTCCAAGTGCCATGTTCTCACGGCTGCGCACGTGGTGAGCGGTGCGGAACAAATTCTGGTGAAAACCCAGGACGGCAAGGTTCATCCCGCCGAGTTCCTCTTCAGTGAAGCGAGCGCAGACATCGCCCTTATCAAGTTCATCGACCCTGTCCCGGGAATTGTCCACGCTGAACTGGGAGATTCCGATGAATTGCTTGTGGGACAGGTCGCTTATGCCATCGGCAGCCCTTACGGTCTCGAGAACTCCTTTTCCGTGGGCCACATCAGCGGATTTCGAGATTTCGGCCGCTTCTATGACGGGACCATACCGGCCGAATTCATTCAGACCGATGCGGCTATCAATGTGGGCAACAGCGGCGGCCCGCTGCTCAATTCCAAAGGCCAGGTAATCGGCATCGCCTCCCGGATCCTTTCCGTCAGCGGCGGTTTTCAGGGCATCGGGTTTGTGGTGCCCGTCAACACGGCCAAAGCCCTCCTCTCATTCAAGAACCGCGTCTGGCTCGGGATCGAAGGCATCTATTTGAACGAGGAAGGCGTGGCCAGGCTGCTGAATCGGGATCTCAAGGGAGGTCTGCTCATTGAACGGGTGGCCAAGGGGAGTCCCGCGGACAAGGCCGGGTTGCAGGGCGGGTCCGTGGCCGCAAGGATGCTTGGACGAGACTTCCTGCTGGGCGGCGATTTGGTGCTTTCCTTTGGAGAAGAAGAAGCCTGCAGCAGCGATTGTCTCGTTGACGCCAACAAGCAATTCGCCGAATCGGATCGCCTTCCTGTCCGGTTCCTGAGAGGCGGGGTCATCATGGAGACTACCATCGACCTCTCGGAAAGCCGCAAGAATTTCCTGGATGAATAATGATCCGGGTCCAGACCGCCTGGCTTTGCATTAAGCCCAAAGGGCATGATTTCGACAACGGAATCCGTTAAATTTCGAAATCCGAATATCGAAATTCGAAACAAATTCAAATCCCGAATGTCCCAATGACAAAAACGAAACCCGTCCATGCAGATAAGGCTTTGTTGTTTGGACCATTTGAATTTTGATCATTCGATATTGTTTCGGATTTCGTGCTTTGGATTTAGATCCTTTTGATTTCACCAGGCAGAGCCACTGGACTCTGTGACCTGGCTCTGAGACCCGGGTTTTGCGTGCAGGAATAGAGCTATCTCTTGTCTTTGTGAGCGGCGATGGCGTCGCCCAGGCGCTCCTTGTCTTCGTCTGCGATTTTGACGAAACAGAAGCCCATGCCGGGGATCTCGTGGTCGGGTTTGAAATGGTCCACATTGCACCACTGCAGCCTGCCCGCCACTTCAACCGGTTTCTCGGGAAGCTTGATGGTCATACGGTAGACCTCCCCCTCCCGTAGCCGCTCGAGGGTGTGGAGGAACAGTCCCTCGACCGTAATGTTTCTCGTCTCTCCATCGACCCGACCCTTTTCGGTCACAATGGTTACGGGCCATCTGGCGCTCACCCTGGGAAGTCTGCGCTTGTCTCGTGGATCAGCCAATGTTTTTAGCCTCCATGAATCCCCCTCACCCGTCCCTCTCCCCCAACTTGGGGGAGAGGAGGAGACGGGCGTTTATTCCGGCATGCAGAGCACAGCCCTGAATTTCGTGTCGAACATGGTCGCGGCATATCCCGCTCTCATCACCACGGCCGTGTCGGCGCCGTGCCCCGAGCCCGCCGCAACCACCACATCCTCTTCGGGCGTAATAAAGCCGTGCTCAGCCGCCATGACCGCGGCTTCCACGCAAACCTTCATCCCCTGGGAGAACATTCTCAAGGTGTCGGCGACCACATTCAGCGGAATGAATCCGCTCTTGTACTTGTTCTCAAAGGTCCTCTCCGTAGCGCTGAGGGCATGAATCCCTTTGACGATCCGAACGCCCTTTTCCTCCAGCAGGGAGCGATTGCGGTTGAACGCCTCGACTTCCTCCCTGTACTTGCTTCCTGCCCCATAGGTCACCGCGATGATCTCAATCGACGGATTTGCCTTTGCCCGGAGTTTCAAGGCCGTTTTCCCTGAAGAGGAAGCCACGACGATCTTCTTGATCCCTCGCTCCTCACAGCAGGCAAGGGCGATGTCCAGAGCCTTGTCCGTGTTCACGGCGCCCTTTTTCGCGAAATAGAACACCTTGCTTTCTTTGCCTTCGCTCATTTCATTTCCTCCTTGTCAATCTCTGAGTTCAAAAGAGTTTTCACCACGGAGACACGGAGGACGCGGAGAAGAGAGTTTTTGCCCATTCGCGGGAGATACCGCGAACGGGCAAGTTCCTCGTCCGCCTTCGGCGGAAGTCACTCCATGTCATTGCATGCCCCTTTGTTTCACAAACGAATCGTGCATCCAGATCTTCGCATTGAAAACTTTGTAACGCTCCAGAGGCGTGAATTTCTCTCTGTGCTCTCTGCTCTGCCCGCCATAGCCCTGAGCTCGTCGAATGGGCGAAGGCGGGTGCCTCTGTGGTGACATCAGTCCTCGAAGGCCGGGGGAACAGGTATCATTTTCCATATCCGGATGAACTCCACCAGGAAGCTTACCTTTTCCTCGAACCGTGTTTTCGCTTCCTCGGGGTCCGCCTCCCTCGGATCATTGGTCCCGAAAATGCCGTTCGATGTGAACTCATCGGTGTCAGGTTCCACGCAGGCACGGAATACCTGGCTCACCAGTTCATAATCTTCTCTTTCCGGATCCAGGAACTCCATGAGCTTCGGGTGCATCGACAAGGCGGCCTTCCAGCCGTCGAGCCTTCCCATCTCCACCAACTCGGGGAACAAATGGAGACCTGTTCCGGTTTCCGTGGGACCGCTGTGCACGTCCCAATACCTCTTCTGTCTGTCTGCGTGTGCTTTTCCTATCGCTGTGCCGCCGGGACCGGAAGGGGCTGCAACCATGACGTTGAATTCACGCTTGGCCAGTTGCACGGCCAGGTTGACGATATTCGTGTTCCCCCCGTGAACATTCACGATCAGATAACGCTTGATGCCGTGGCGGGCGAGACTCCCGATGGTGTCCATGATTACCGCAAGGAGCGTGCCTTCACTGAAGGTCACGGTGCCGGCAAAGCCCATGTGGTGTGGCGAGTACCCGGGAAAGCAGGGATGAATCCCTATGCTGTTCGACCGTTTCGCCACTTCGTGCACGTAGGCGCAAGCGGTCAGGCTGTCCGTGCCCAGGGGCAGATGGGGCCCATGCTGTTCGACGCTCCCGAGGCCGATGACGACCACAGGCTCCGCCTCTTCTTCCAGCCACGCGTCAAAAGCCGGCCGGGTCAGCTCGTGAATCCAGTGTTTTGAAAGCATGTCATCCTCCTTGTGTGCCCTCATTCGAGCCTTTCCAGCAAATCCGCCACGCTCTCGACAATCAAATCAGGGCTTTCGGCCTTCAACTGCTCGCGGGCATCAAATCCGGTCAGGACTCCTACGGTGACCATGCCTGCACGCTTTCCGGCGATGATATCCGTGCGCGTATCCCCTACAATCACGCACCGTTTCGCCTCCACGCCCAATTTTTCGGCGCACGCGACAAAGGCTTCGGGAGAGGGTTTGCGCTTCACCACGTCGTCGGCGGTGATGATCGCGGAAAAGAAGTGTTTTATACCCGGCTCCCCCAAGGGCATCCACTTGTATTGCAGGTTTTTCCTCGGCGTTGAAGTGACCAGCCCGATTAACGTGCCGCCTTCATAGATTTGTTTCAGAAGATCCTCGGCGCCGTGAATGAGCGTGGTTCGCTCTCGCAGCATGACGGGAAAGAGCTCGTCCCTCACCGCCCACATTTCCTTCAAAAGCCGGTCCTTGTCCGCCATCCTCTCTTCCGGGAGCATCCTCTCCCATTCGAATTCACCGTCTTTCGCAGCATCCAGGATGATCTCTCTCGAAACAGGGGGCAGGCCCAACCTCTCCAACACCGCGTCAATCACATTGAAGTAAATCTCGGTCGTGTTGACGAGGGTTCCGTCGAGATCGAAAATCACGGCCTCGACCGGAACTCGGCCGTTTTCCCCGACTCCTGGTTTTGTCCTCAACATGAGCATTTTCTGTCCCGAATATCCCCATTCATTTCTGGAACCACTTTCTTTTTTGAAAGTCATCGGGTGAATCCGGGAGCGGTCCCTTGATCATGGACCTGAGTTTCATCACGACCTCTTCCTTTTCCCCGAGGTGCACAACCAGGGACCTGAAGGCCCTTCCGAGGGTCATGTCGAGGAAGGGCTGGATCTCCTCCAGGACCTGGGCCGGAAGCAACTGATAGGCCTGGTGCAGGTTGTCGATCCACACCTGCACAGTTTTCGCCTCCATGGCATCCTTGTGGTAAACAAATCCCTCCAGGGCGCCGGCCGAAGCGGCAAAATCGTAAATTTTCGCGTGCAAATTCATCGGATTTCCTCCATGAAATCTGCTCTCGCAGATTTCATACAATCGCCCCTCCGGGGCTCCAAAGCCTCTCATCCTATTCTTTGAAGGACAGGCCGGTCCACTTCTTCAAGAGAACCCTGCGCACCAACCACTCGCCGTTCTCTTTGACCAAATCCATGTCAAACGCGTAAAGATCCGCATTTTCCCCCACTTCCTCCAGCCACCGCTTCGGGTCCTGGGCCAGGTCTTTCAGCCTTGGAAAAGAAGCCTCTTCCCTGACAATGAGGAAAGGAAAGCTCGCCGAGGCCTTTTTGCCGTCCGATTCCACAGCCACTTTCGGGAGAGGATAAAGAACCTTGAAGGCCTTGTAGTATTGGAAAGCCCGCCACAGGATTGCCTTGCACGACCGCCGATCCATCTCTCCCGGAAGGGCAAGGAAATCCTCGGTGGCCAGGTTCATGAGGCCGGCTATATCGTGTTTTTCTCCCAGAGCCGCACCTTTGTCAATCAGTTCTCTAATTGCCTGGACGTCATCTCCTTTGCCGCAGGCGAGGAGCAAAATCAGGAAAGCGGCAATCATTCCAGCCTTTATGAGACTTCTCATCATTATTCTCTTTATATTTTCTTTTTTGAAATGGTATGATAACTATATTAAATTTACATAAATCCGTCTCTCTTTTTTCTGCATTAAAGGTGGATGCCCTAAAATTATTGATCTCAGGAAAGGTGTCGAGGAGCCATGGTATTAGGTTCGATTTCGGGTCTCTTTTCGCATGATTTGGCCATTGATTTGGGAACGGCGAACACCCTGGTCTATGTCAAAGGCAAGGGCATCGTCCTGAATGAGCCGTCCGTCGTCGCGGTGAAAGGAGATGACCGGGGAGGCAGAAAGGTCCTGGCCGTAGGCAAAGAGGCCAAGCTCATGCTCGGCCGTACGCCGGGCAACATCGTAGCCATCCGCCCCATGAAGGAAGGCGTGATCGCGGATTTCGAGATTACCGAAGCCATGCTTCGCTATTTCATTCGAAAGGTCCACGCCCGAAGCAGGCTTGTGCGGCCCCGGATCATTATCGGCGTTCCGAGCGGCATTACCCAGGTGGAAAAAAGGGCGGTCCGGGAGTCCGCGGAATCCGCCGGCGCCAGGGAAGTGTTTTTCATCGAAGAGCCCATGGCCGCGGCGATCGGCGCCGGGATGCCCGTGACCGAGCCGAGGGGGAACATGGTTGTCGACATCGGCGGCGGCACCACCGAGGTCGCGGTCATCTCACTCGGGGGCATCGTCTACTGCAAGTCCGTCAGGGTCGCAGGCGACCGGATGGACGAAGCCATCGTGGAATACATCAAGAGAAAGTACCACCTCCTCATAGGCAGCGGGACCGCTGAAATCATCAAGACCACCATCGGCAACGCCTTCCCGGGCGGGCAGATCGACACGGTTGAAGTCAAGGGCAGAGACCTCGTCACAGGCATTCCGAAGATCCTGACCATTGATTCGGACGAAGTGAGGGAAGCGATTTCCGACCAGATCAACACGATCGTCGAGGCTGTGAGAAGCGGTCTCGAGCAGATGCCGCCTGAGCTGGCCGCGGACCTGGTGGACAGCGGGATCATGCTCACCGGCGGCGGGGCTTTGCTGAGGAATCTCGACGCCCTTTTGAGGGCCGAGACGAAACTCCCCATTCACGTGTCCGAAGATCCTCTGTCCGCGGTTGCCGTGGGTGCAGGAAAGGCCCTGACCAACATTTCCATCCTGAAGGGGCTGTCCAGGGATTAGGGGGGATCACAGGTAAGTTCTTCCGCCCCTGAATCGGGCGTCGTAATAGCGGTCTGAAAGAGAGTCGACCCTTACGACCTTGCCTCTTCCCGGTGAATGAACGAATCTGCCGTCGCCCATGTAGATCCCCACATGAGAAACCTTGGGGCCCCTGGAAATGGCGAAGAAAACCAGGTCTCCTCTGCCGAGGCCTTCTCTGGGCACCGCGGTTCCGGCCTGAAACTGATCTCTCGACCTTCTGGGCAGGTTGAGCCCGTTCAACTGATAAACGGCCATGGCCAGGCCGCTGCAATCAAAGCCCTCTTCTGCACTGGATCCTCCCCACCGGTAAGGCAATCCGACGAAACCCTCCGCCGTTTCCACAATCCCGTTCCTGAGCACGGACTCGCCGTAGATCCTTGCCCTTGCCGCCGCGGAATCTTCGGGATTGACGATGTAGAAGACATCGATGATCCCGGCGCGAACCAATCTGTCCGCTCTGTCCAGGGCTTCTTCCCTGCTCGGGAAATCTCCGAATCGAACTTTGTACAGGCCTTCCTTGTCGAGGAAATAATAGGCGTTGAGGCCCTGGCTTTCCAGCAACTCGGCCAGGCGAACGGCATTTTCCGCATTGGCGAAAGCACCCACCTGGACGGAATATCCCAGGAGGGCAAGTTTCTTCTCCGGCGGTTCAGGCTTGGAGACCACAGGCGGCCGGGTAGCGCAACCCGTCATCAGAAATGCCGCCGCCAGGATCAACATCCGCGTGAACGTGAGAATGCTCATTGTTATTAATGGTCCTACAATTGTATTGACACGAAGAGACCGCATCGCCTTAAGCCCATCCTTGTAGGAGCCCCGTCTGCGGCGGGACGATATCGCGACCGGGGGGTCGCTCCTACAGGGAGAAGCATCAATACTATTTCGAGACGATTAATACTAATCAAGATGGTCGGAATCTACCCGGGCCATGGCCTCAATCAGGGCCGCATAATCATCGGATCTCAAATCGCCCTTGCGTCTATCCTTCAGACGTAGCTCTGATATCTTCCTGAGCCGTCTTTTCGTCGCCTCCAACATGACAGGCTTCACGCCCCATTCCCTGACGGCCCGGACAATGCTCTCCAGTTCTGCAGCCTTTCTTTCCGCATGCAGGGCGCCCCTCGCGATCCAGAATCCCAACTCTTGCTCCTTTGGAAGCGATCGGACCGGCTTCACAACCAGGGGAGCGAGGTCTTCGATGTGAACCCCCGCTTTCAGAGCTGCCACCGCCAGCTCCAGGCAGGTTGCCTGAATGCCTTTGTAGTACATGTTCGCCAGGGTCTTCAGCGTGGTGGCCTTGCCCGCTTCGCCGGGCACAACCCGGATCTTCATGCCGTAACGGCCCATCACTCGCCTGAACTCGTCCGCCCCTTGGCCTGAAACGAGGATGTACGCACGGTGCCTGTCCTGCGCAGGGGAACTGAAAAGAGCCACATCCAGAAATCGGGCGCCCCGCTTTCCCAAAACCTCGGCCCCCTTGGATTTGACCGAGGGAGGGGCGTTGTTCACATCGCAGAAAACCTTGCCTCCGTCAACGTAGGATGCCGCTTCCCTCGCCACTTTCAGAGCCTCGTTTCCCCACACCGCGGAAAAGATGAGGTCCGAAAGGCCCACAAGGTCCTTGACGGTCGGCACCATGCGGACCTGGGCCTCTTTGGCGCGATGCTTTAAGATTCCGCCCCGTTTCGAGTCCCCGGCGAGCTTATCACAGGCGAAAATCTCGCGGATGCCCGCCGCTTTCAGGCCGCATGAGAAATGGTAGCTCACTTCACCGAAACCGATAAAGCCGACCTTTGGATTCTTCGGTAGAACTTTTCCCTTCATGATTTCGACCCTAGAGCGGTGTGATGGGAGATTTCACGTGGATGTGCTCGATACCGGGCTTGAGAAAAAAGGTTGTCATTTCCACTTTCTTTTGATTTGGAGAAAAGGTGATGACAAATTTCTTTTCGCTCGGCACCCTGTCCAGGCTCTTCACATCGTTGAGTTCAATCGTGGGGTTGCTGCAGAATGCCACGTCTATGGTGTGGGCGTCTTTCATCCCGATCAGGTCTACCGGGCCCTCCGGATATCGGGGATTTCGAAAAGCAGGGATGGGCAGCAGTCCTCGCTCCTTCAGGAATCCGTAAAGAACGCAGCGGATGGTCTCTTTGATCACGAGGTCACTCGCGTGCCCCGCCGGAATCCTACCGATGGCCTCTTCTATGTTTTTCTTGATCTCATCCTTCACGGCAACCTCATGGCCTCCTTTTGTTTTCAGGCTGTCTGAGAGGAGTATCTTACCCCATGGCCGGGGATATGGGAAGACCCTTCATGCCTTCTGCCGGAGGAGGCATTCGTAAGCCGCCTTGACACGGATGAAGGCCTCATTGTCGCCACCCTGATCAGGATGGGACTTCAAGGCGAGCCTCCGATAGATCCTGATCAATTCCCGACGGTCCATCTTTTCGAAATCGGAGAGGGCGATGCCCAGACGTTTGCACGCTTCCTTGTCCGAGTCGGACATGCCGCCGGAAGACGTCCCAGGTCTTCCGGTGAATCGGTGCCTCCACACGAAATCGGCCGCATGTTCATCCCAGACCATCCGGAAATCGAATGTGTTGTCGAAGTACAGAATCGCGTACTTCCGGAGGTACGGGTGGAGGACGGTTGGATCATGATCGTCCACGCCCACGAAGAAATGCTCGTCCCGGTTCAAGCGGCAGAGATCTTCCAGAAATGATTCCTCAACCTTGAATGGATCGAGGGCTTCAGGCTGGTATCGTGTCAGCGGATGCCTGAAGTGCCTCTCCAGCCCGAGAGCCGTGTACAGATAACGGCGCATCTCGTAAGGCGGGAGCTCCCACTCCATCTCCTCCAGCACGGTTTCGACTTCGTCCCTGCTCTTATCAAAGAGCACATTGAGGAACTTCCAGGGCTTGGCATCCAGGTCACCGATATGGACCCGTCCAAAACGAAGGTAGTGAAGCCTTCTTTTGTCAAAACCGTGCAGGGCCCTTTGGCGGGCCAGCAATTCCTCGGAAGCGCATTGCTTCCATCGACTGCCTCTCGGGCTTTTGAACCTTTCAACGATTCGGCGGATGTCGGGGGCAAGGAAGGGAATGAAGAGTGATTCCAAATCGTCCTGAGAATATTCGACGCCCTGACGGCGAAGCTCTTCTTCCAGGGATTCCAGGATGTAGAAACCATGCCCGCCCGGATAAGCGATGTACGCCTCAGGTTCAGGGCCTAGATCGAGCAGGATCCGGTGTTTCCAGCATCCATGACGGCGATAACTCTCACGGATCGTGTAATGATCATCATCCCGGGAACTTTCTCGCTTCAGATACACGGCGAGCCTCCTCTTTGAGTAAACTATGCGTTTAAAAGGCCTGTGTCAAATCGCTCCAACTCAGAATGCTGATGGTCTCGTAAACGCTCATGGCCGACGAATTGGCTGCCCCCGCGCATGAAATCCCCCTCGATCCCCCTTTATAAAAGGGGGAGGTCTAATGATGAGCAGAAGCTTTCCCCCCTTTGAAAAAGGGGGGCCAGGGGGGATTTTCACGGTAAAAAGTCGCGTTTACCCCCTTCGACAGGCTCAGGACAGGCTTGTATACATCAGGGCGAACGCCCTTCAGTGACCCCAAGTGTGTGATCTTCCGTTCGTGGTGATGCCCGTCCTGAGGTATCGAAGGATATTGAACCATGAACGGAAAGCATGCTTTCGACTTTTTACGAGTTCCTCAATGCTACATGAAGGCAGGGGCCGGACTTGCTTATCGGGAGCAGGAGCTCCCTCCTACAGGAAAAAGGATGATATGGGATATTGACAGGACATACGAAAAGATGGGGGAGAGAGGTCGTCTCTTTCCAACACGAAAGGAGTTATCTGATGGTCGTCATGGGTCCGCAGGAGACAAAGAGCGCTGCCTTTCAGGGTTTTTCATCCTCCTCCAGGATCTTGCTCAAAATGTTTTCCGATCCTCGGGCCGCCGGAGCTTCCTCGGGCATGTAGATCATCACGCCTCCTTTCACGGGCCGGGTGACGATCTTTCCCTCCTCGGCAAGCCTTGTGGTGGTCTCGATGGGATCTTTCTGAAAGTAGTCTCTGAAGGCCCGGTTGAAGCCGCTGTAAACAGAATGAATTCCTTTATACGGAGGCTTTCGAAGCTTCTTGACGGCCTTGACGATAAATTCGTACTCCGAGATTTTTCTTTCTTCACCTTCCATCACCAATCCCTCCTCTCCTTGAAATGACCGGCACCCGCTCTCACGAGACCCAACCACGATCCATAACGGAAAACGTTATCCTACTTAGCAGACAACGTTTTGGAATGTCAAACGAAATGGTTTAGCGTCCGCCCTCGGTCCGCGTGACTGTGCTTTACCCTGTCCGCCCCTGCTCTTTGCTCTGTGCTCCCAGCTCCGTGCTTTTGCGCTCTCCGCTCCCTGCTCCTTGCTCCCTGCTCTATGCTCTATGCTCTTTGCGCTACGCTCCGGGCTCCCTGCTCTTATTCACCCTTCAGCCATGACACCACGAAGTCGATCTGGGCAAACGTCTCAGGTGAAATTTCGTCGCGGTCTTCTGTGCTCCTTCGGAGTTCCGCAATCATATCCAGGATGTCATAGCCTGAGGCAAGGCCGTGCCGGGCCAGGTAGCATCCGACCACGGTGCCCGTCCGCCCCCTTCCTCCCCAGCAATGAACATAAACCGGTTTGCCGGCCTCTATAAAGAGATCCATGCGGTTCAGGATATGCTGCATCATGGCGCGAGCAGGCACCCACCCGTCCCTAATGGCCAACCTGTCAAAAGTCGCCTCAAGGCCCAGGGCGTCGGCCATGGCTTTCAATTTGGGGGCGTATGGCACAAAGGCTTTGCCGTTCCAGTTGAATTCACCAGGCTCCATCAGATCGATGAAGTGCCGGATGCCGTGATCCAGCAGGCTTTTCATTCTTGCTCGCGCATCGTCGAGATTCTCTGAGCCTGGATAGCACCCCGCCAGGAGTTTTCCCGGAACAACCCAGTACGAGCGATCAAACGGAGCTTTGGGGATGTCCGCCACGGAGTGGGCTGCCTCATTTCGATTCTGTGAAATCAGCATTTTTTGACCTCGAGCGAAAAGACACGATGTAAAACCCCATCGTCAAATTTGGCAGTGTACGACCGTTTCTCCTTTTATGCAACTCACTTCGATTGCAAGCTTAAGTCTATCGGGGCTGGATACCGGCAAGCAACGCGCAACGGACAAAGAACGACAGGAGAATGACTAGGCTTTGCTCTTCCTCCGTTCTTCGTCTCTGATCTCTCTTCGGAGCATTTTTCCCACCTTGGATTTGGGCAGCATGTCCCTGAATTCTATGTAAGGCCTTGATCCTCTCCCCCACCTTTTCATCCGGCACTCCCACCGCGCAAGCCGACAGCACGGCGTGATGTTCCTGGAGGACTCTTTCGATTTCCGCTGCCGCGATACGGTACCCTTTGTGCTTGATCATGTCCACGGACCGGTCGAGGTAAAAGACTCTATTCTGCTCATCGATGCGAACAATGTCCTTGGTCCTGTACCATACTTCATCGTCGATCCGGATGAAGCAAGCCTTTGTCTCCTCCGGCTTGTTCCAGTAGCCCTCTACCGCAAAGGGCGATGTGCCCAGGAGCTCGCCCGGCTGCCCCGGAGGAACGGGCTCGAGGGTATCCGGGTCCACAAGTTTCCATTTGCTTCCAGGGAGGATCTTCCCTGCCGAGCCTGCAGGCGGAGGCCCGTCTTCTGCATAGGACATGCAGATGGCGCCGCAAAACTCTGTGGTTCCGTAGCCCTGGTACAGAGGGGTCTGGAATCGCTTGAGCCACCGGGTACCCATCTCGGGAGGAAGCACGTCACCCCCTGTTCCGCAATACCTGAGAGAGCTGAGATCGTAAAAGTCCACCCGGTCGTGTTCGAGAAGCATCCTGTACAGGGCGGGAACGGCGAATGTGGTGGTTGCCCGGTAACGCTGAATGTGGTCGAAAAGAGCATCCAGCACCACCCTGGGAAGCATGATGAGCGTTTCACCGCCCACGATGAGAGGCCCCATGGCATCCATTTCGCCGATAATATGATAGAGCGGGGCGGCAAGGGCCGTGACGCCCTTGCCCAGGGGGACGGCGGCTTCACTCGCCCTCCTCCACTCCTGCACCCTGTAGAGAAAGAGTCCCTCGGACAGGGGAACCCCTTTGGGGAAGCCGAAGGAAACCAAAGGGAAGGCATGGATTTTCATATCAAGCCGAGGGTTCCAAGTCAAGGAATTTGCTGGCAGGGTTGACGCTGCGAACACGGGTTGGTACAAGACTAAAGGCTCGCAATGACGGCGTGTGACTTTTTGCGAATTTGTCAAACGTAGACTTCCAAAACACGAAAGGAGGAATCATGGACTTCGGCGACTTGCTTCAAAAGCTGGCGCAATGGTTTATCACAAGCGGACTCAGGGTCCTGCTCATCGTCATCCTGACCCTCATCGCCTTGAGGGTCGCGAAATTCGTTTCTACCAGGCTTCTCACCTTTTCGCTCAAAACCGAAGATATCGAGTTCAAGAAGCGGGTGGACACCCTCTCCTCCATCATTCAGAATGTTCTTTTCATCGCCATCACGTTTGTGGCCGCCATCGTGGTCCTCGGCGAACTGGGGGTTAAAATCGGGCCGGTCCTCGCTGCGGCAGGGATCGTCGGTCTTGCCGTCGGCTTCGGGGCGCAGAACCTCGTCCAGGACGTGATCAGCGGATTCTTCATTCTTTTGGAAGACCAGATCCGCATGGGCGACGTGGTTCAGATCGGCGACAAAGGCGGGGTGGTCGAAAGAGTCACGCTCAGGACCGTGATTCTGCGCGACCTCTCCGGCAATGTTCACTTCATCCGAAACGGCCAGATTCAGGTGGTCACCAACATGACCAAGGACTACAGCAGGTACGTGTTCGACATCGGCGTGGCTTACAAAGAGGATGTGGATCACGTCATCGAAGTCGTCAAGCGAGTGGATGAAGAATTGAGGAACCACCCTGATTTCAAAGGCGACATCCTGGAACCCATCGAAATCCTCGGTCTTGACCAGTTTGCAGACTCGGCGGTCATCATCAAGGCCCGGGTCAAAACCAAGCCCATCAGGCAGTGGGCTGTGGGCCGGGAATTCAACAGGCTCCTGAAGAAGCGATTCGATGAGAAAGGCATCGAGATTCCCTTCCCCCACGTGACCCTGTATATCGGGCAGGACAAGCAGGGAAATCTTCCGCCTCTGAATGTGTCTTTGCGAGAGACATCTTCTCCCTCTGAAGGAGCACGGCCTTGACGATCTGCGCGACCTTGACACAAAATGGCGTCACCCGTATGAGGTTGTGCACACTCTTCGTGAAAGGAGGGGTCAGCGCCGTTCCCTATGTCTTTGAAAAATGATGGAAATTAATTTTCTCACGCCCGGGACCTAAGAGGCACAAGAATTGCTTAATTCTCGGTTCCGGGAGGAAAGAGCGTTGACAAAGGCGCGTCTTCTTATCGCATCATGCCTCTTGCTTGCAGCGTGCAGCCCTTCGGCTTGGGGAGCCGACGTCGATCAATCTCCTGCGACCCTGTCTCTTACGTCCTCTATCTTGCCGATCGAAAACACGGATTCCGCCCTGAATTTGAGCGTGGAAGATTTTCGCTCCGCCCCTTTCCAAAAATTCTTTTCTCCTGCCTTTGACAAAACAGACACCGCACTCCGCGGGCTGCAAGCTCGCTATCAAACAGGCCTAAGGGATGAGAGTCTCGAGTTGAGCGGCGGCTATGTGCCGGGATTGAAGGGATCTAATTCTTCGGAATCCCAGCTCGACCCGGATGCTTATTTCGGCTATGTGAACATGAGAATCCCCTTGCATCGATTCTATCTCAACGGAGGCGCCTTCTTTGGACAAAACATGGACGCCCTGACCCTGATCGGGCAACGCCCTTCCGATGAACGAGGCACGCAAAGATCCCTATTCGGCTACCAGGTCGGCGGTGGCTACAAGTTCAGTGACACGCTGAGCATCCAGGCCGGCTGGGGGCAGGCTGCGCAAGAGCACGAGATCTCAAGGGAGAATCTCAGAGCCTGGTACGTCCAGGCTCACATCAGCCTGGGATGGCGTGTCTCCATCATGCCGCAGGTGGGGTATGTCGACTTCACGAATCGCGATGGAGAAAAAATCAAGGAAGAAGCCTTTTACTGTGGCGCCCGGTGGCAGATCAACTTTTGACGGGTGCGCTTCCGCTGGCCATAGGTCCGCACCTGCTCCCTCCCCGATCTAGTATCAGATCTCAGAAATTGTGTGTCACTTTTTGGCAATTTGGTTTCTCGTCTATTCAAGGTGATTCGAGCATTGAAAATCCGAATATCGAAATTCGAAATCCGAAACAATACCGAAACGACAATGTTCAAAATGCCCATCAAACCATGGCCGCACCAGCCCTCTGCTGTTTTGGTCATTCGAACTTGAGTCATTGGATTTTGTTTCGAATTTCGGACTTCGGATTTCGGATTTCCGTGTCTCTGGGACCTGGGTAAAATACACAGCTTGCCCCAAGATTTTAAATGGCAATTTTCAGGACCAGAACTTTCGAGACACGGCACTAGGTGAGTCGCTTGAGCTCCGCCTGGGCCAGTTCGATCCTGGCTTTAGCCAGTCTCTGGTAGTATTTCTTCGTCTTTGCCGCGTCGCCCCCGGCAATCGCTTTGACCAGATCTCCTTCCAATTCCGCGACATCGAGAAGCCGGTAGTAGTCCAGGCTCTCTTTGAAGTGAGCCAGCACGATGAGGCCGGTGAGGATGGGGTGGTTGTTGGTTACATTGGCATCCTTGAAGGTCATGCCGTGTTCCAGCTCCACATCGAGGCCTGCGCAGAACTCCTTGGGATCGATCTTCATTTTCTCCACATTGACCACGGCAAGAATTTTCTTGGCCTCGCTGAGGGAGACTTTGGCTTCTTTCTTCCTGGTCCAGTCGCTGATCCTGAGTTCCTTGCAGACTTTCCGTACTTCTTCCACGGTCACGTACTCGGGAATCTTCATAAACACCTCCTTAAAATTGGAATCATGGAATCTCTATTTTCCTTCCAGGGCTTTCAGCCTCTCCGACGCCTTTGCGGCATAGTCGCTTTTTGGGTACTTCTCCAGGATCTCCTCGTAGAGCTGCCTTGCATGGCCGTAGTTCTTTTGAAGTTCCTCGAACTGGGCCGTTTCATACGTCTCCTGCGCCTTTTTCCCGGAACAGGAAGGAAAAGCCAAGAAAAGCACCGATACAAAAACCAGAATAAGACGCTTCATCCCTCCTCCATTGCTTTCGCGCCCCACTTCGGGGCAGGCGCGGAACGCTGCAACGTTGTTTGCCCTGTAAACCTTCCTGTCTTTTCCCTATTCTATTGTTTTCATTTTAGACTTTATGCAAATGACCGAGCCGTGTCAACATCGGTTTCACCCTTTCCGTTATCCATCTTCCATCGCCGGTTCATCCTAATCCCATGATATCACAACGGTCCAGCGCTTCGGCTCGGACGGTTCAACCGACTCACCACGATTTTTGCATAGCAACTTTGGGCACCGTTAGAGTCGTTCAAATCGTTGAGGATAGAACTGGAAGAGGAGTCGATTTCGTGGTAGAAAAGAAAGCAGGCGCTAAACCGTGTCTCCCTGCCAGGGCCCTCAAAACGGATGATGCCCGGATATGAAAATTCGTCTGTCCAGACTATTTCTTGTCCTGGTCTTCTTTTCTATTCCAGCCTGCCGTCCTGTTCACCCTGTTAAAACATCTCCCAAAGCCGAGAAGGGAATTCTGGATCTTCGGGCATGGGATCTGGAAAAAGACGGCCCCGTAGATCTCGCAGGGGAATTCGAGTTCATCTGGAACCAGCACGTCGAGCCTTCCCATTTCTCCGGCGCTCCCTCGAAAGAGAGCCGGTTCGTCAAGGTGCCGGCTTATTGGAGCTATCGACAAAGGGAAGGCGGAAGACTGCCCGGCCAGGGTTTTGCAACGTACCGGCTGAGAATCTTGCTCGACCGACAAGAACAATCCCTGGCCCTGAGGTTCCTGAGCATAGGAACGTCCTTTGCCGTGTACGTGAACGCCCGAGAACTGGAGTTTGTAGGCATGCCGGGGAAGGATCGTGAAACGACCCTTCCCCAATATCGCCCCCAGGTCATGAGCATCGACCGGCTGGCCAGCCGTCTCGATGTGGTTTTGCACGTCTCCAATTTTCATCACCGCAGGGGTGGAGTCTGGGAAGGCATTCAATTGGGTAAAGCAAAGCAACTGAGCGCGTTGAGGGAGCGGCGCGTGGGGATTGATCTCTTTCTTTTCGGCAGCATATTCATTATCGCTCTTTACCACTTCGGTCTGTTTATCGTCAGGAAGCAGGATCGGGCGCCTCTCTACTTTGCCCTCTTTTGCGCCGCCGTGTCCGTCCGGCTTCTCACCACCGGAGAACGCTACTTGACCTATCTTCTCCCGACCTTGAGCTGGGGACTTTTCCTCAAACTCGAATACCTTTCCATGAGCCTCGCGGTTCCGGCCTTCGCTCTTTTCATGCACTCCCTTTTTCCCAGGGAATTCTGGAGGCCCTTCCTCCGCTTCATCGTCGCAGCCTCCCTCGCCGTTTCTCTGGTGGTGATGGTTGCACCCGGAAGGATTTTCACCCATCTTCTGCCCGTATGCGATGTGCTTCTCCTGTCGACCTTTTCTTTCGGCCTCTTCGTCCTGGTGCGCTCAATCCGGCACAAGAGAGACGGCGCAGCTATCTTCCTTGCCGGATACATGATCCTGTCCCTGGCGGCCATCAATGATATCCTGCACGTGGAAAAGGTCATCCAAACCGCTTTCTACGCCGCCTTCGGCCTCTTTGTCTTCATTTTTTCTCAGGCCGTCATCCTCTCCCTGCGCTTCTCCAGGGCTTTATCCATGGTTGAAGTTCAGCATCAGGAGTTGACGGTGGCAAACGATGCGTGCAGGAAAGAGATCGCGGATCGCATGGCCACGGAAGACGCCCTGCGCCAGAGCGAGGAGAAATACCGCACCATTCTACACAGCATCGAGGACGGCTACTATGAGGTGGATGTGGCGGGCAACTTCACGTTCTTCAATGAAGCCCTGTGCCGCATCCTCGGGTATTCAAAAGAGGAACTGCTGGGGATGAACTACCGCGTCTACATGAAAGACCAGACAGCGGATGAAATCTACCGGACCTTCAACGAGGTATACAGGACCGGCCGGCCCACCAAGGTTTTCGGTTGGGAGCCCATCACGAAAGACGGCACGCCGCGCCACCTGGAGATCTCCATATCCCTGATGCGCGCTGCAAAGGGCGAGGCCGTTGGGTTCAGGGGCCTGGCCAGAGATGTCACCGAGCGCAAGAACAGCGAAGAAAGAGAGAGGATCCATCAGCAGCAATTGATCCATGCCAGCAAGATGGTGGAACTGGGAACCCTCGTCTCGGGAGTGGCCCATGAAATCAACAACCCCAACCATTTCATCATGCTCAACACCCCTCTCCTGCTGGATGCATGGAACGCCGCCAAGCCGATCCTGGACGAGTACTACGAGGACGGCGGCGACTTCATTATGGGCGGCATGCCCTACTCGGAAATGAGAGAGAACATTCCCAAGCTCTTTTCAGGGATTCAGGAGGGCTCGGAGCGGATCAAACAGATCGTCAATGACCTGAGAGACTATGTGCGGCAGGAAACCTCGGACCTGGACCAGCAGGTGGACCTCAACAGCGTGATCGCCTCCGCCCTTTCTCTTCTGTCCAACATGGTAAAAAAATCGACGGACCGTTTCTCTGTTCAGGCCGACAAGGATCTCCCTCTCATCAAGGGAAACTTTCAGCGCCTGGAGCAGGTGGTCATCAATCTGATGCAGAACGCCTGTCAGGCCCTCCCGGATCGAACCCGGGGAATCATCGTTTCTACCCTCCGGGAAGGCGGCCGCGTGTTCCTGCGTGTCGAGGATGAGGGAGTCGGCATTGCGCCGGAAAATCTGCCCCGCATCATGGATCCCTTTTTCTCCACGAAACATGACAGTGGCGGAGTGGGCCTCGGGTTGGCCATTTCCTCGACCATCGTCAAGCAGCACGGCGGCACGTTGCGCTTTATCTCTGAGCCCGGCAAAGGGACCATGGCGGAGGTGATTTTGCCCGTTAACCCGGCTTAGTGCTTCGATTCGCAAATACACTAACGTATATTCGAGTTTTGAACTCGCGTAAAGGCTCCCTGAGCACTAAGTCCTGAGGGAATTAAATCGTTATCGAATTTATGAATCGATGGACTTAGCAACGAGGTGATTGAATCATGGACATTATGATTCCGGCTTATCCGGTGCTCCTGGTAGACGACGAAGAACAGGCCCTCCTGAGCTTTGAAATGGCCCTCCGCGCCGCCAACATGAATCACTTTGTCCGCTGCCAGGACAGCCGGGAAGTGATTCCCCTTCTCAAGGAACGGGAAGTGGAACTCATGCTGCTCGACCTGAGAATGCCCTACCTCTCCGGCGATGAACTGCTTCCCATGATCACCGCCGACTTCCCCGAGATCCCGGTGGTCGTCATCACCGGCGCAAACGACGTGGACACGGCCGTGAAGTGCATGAAACTAGGCGCCTTCGATTACATGGTCAAACCGGTCGAAAGAAGCCGCCTCGTGGGCGGTGTGAAGAGAGCTGTGGAGCTGCGGGAGTTGCAGAGAGAGAATCGGCTTCTCAGCGCCCACGTGCTCTCGGACCGGCTGGAGCACCCCGAGGCGTTTTCGGAGATCGTGACCTGCAGCCCGAGCATGCGGTCCATCTTCCAGTACGTGGAGGCCATTGCCTCGAGCCCCAGACCCTTCCTGGTCACCGGGGAGACCGGCGTGGGCAAGGAGCTGGTGGCCAGGGCGGTCCACAGGCTCAGTAGACGAAGGGGCGCCTTTGTTCCGGTGAACGTGGCGGGCCTGGACGACAACATTTTTGCCGACACCCTCTTCGGACACAAGAAGGGGGCCTACACGGGAGCGGATCAGCCCCGTGCAGGGCTCTTGGAACAGGCCGCAGGCGGCACCCTGTTCCTGGACGAGATCGGGGATCTCAGTCCGGCCTCACAGGTCAAACTTCTGAGGTTTTTGCAGGACGGGGAATTCTTCCCTCTCGGGTCCGACCTGGCCAGGCGATCCGACGGCCGGGCCATCGTCGCCACGAACCAGGACCTGGAGGCGCTGGAAAGATCAGGGCGATTCCGGAAGGACCTGTACTACAGGCTCTGTGACCATCACGTTCACATCCCTCCACTTCGTGAAAGGATGGAAGACCTGCCTCTCCTGGTAGACCACTTCATGGAAAAAGCGGCGGCGACTCTCGGCAAAAGCAGGCCGACCTACCCTGACGAACTCATGCCCCTGCTCGCAACCCACCACTTCCCGGGCAACGTTCGAGAACTCGAATCCATGGTGTTTGACGCCGTGAGCAGCCATCGTTCCGGAAAGCTCTCGCTCGACGCGTTCAAGGCACACATCTTTCAGAAGCCGACGTCCCCCGAAGCGGCTCGCCGGAAACAGACCCCGAGAGAGGGCGCCTGTGTCTTTTTTTCCGAAACCCTGCCCACGCTCAAAGAAATCGAGCAGCTTCTCGTGGACGAGGCGATGAGACGGGCAAACGGCAACCAGTCGATTGCGGCTTTGAGTCTCGGAATCACCCGCCAGGCACTGAACAAGCGTCTGAGAAAAGAAAGAGAATAGAATCTTTTTTCTTAAGGAACCCTGCAACCTTCTTTGCTCGGCAAACGTCTTTTCTTTTGTGTTAATCTTTTGACATCACGTTGAAATTCTCACGAGGCCGATCGGGTGTCAACCTCGGTTGCCGGCCTTTTTTCCATGGGCCCTGACCGGTCTCTCCAAACCAATGCGCTCCTCCATCTCTGCTCCCATGAACCTCCACCCAAGCGAACTCGCTCGAATGACTGAGGTTTATGACTCACATTCGAGTCCACCCCCTCCGCTTTCAGACCTCTTGAATTGGCGATAAGTCGCCAAGGCACACCTCTTGCTCATTAGCTCAGGCGGAAGTTGACGCGAGAAGGTCCCTGATTCGACAATTGAGACACTGTCGAGATCAGGGCAAGCAGTGCACGGCTTCAAACCCTTAACATCGAAAGGAGACAAACCATGAAGAGAATCTGCGGTATCACTCTGTTGGCTTTCTTGTTCCTGGTGGGCAATTGCTTTGCACTGAACTTTATCAGCCTGGAGGTTATTTCAGAAAACCGGGCGGCCGACGGTTGGTATTTCGGGGCCAATCTTGTGATCGATCCTCCTTCAAGTTCTTACGATGCCTCCGTGTCATTCGAATCTGACAGCACGGGCTCCTTCACTCACCCGCTCACTTACCTGGACTTCTTCGGTCTTGCTGTCTATGATGCAGGCAAGCTCGATGGAGACCCCATGTCCTATGACGGAAAACGGGTTACATGGACACTCAGCAATGAATCGGAAACCATTTCTGCGACAGGGACCGTTCCCATCATTTGCCCAAATCCTCCTGACTGTTTTAACCCGATAAGACAGGTCGAACTTTCCACAGATTTCACCGCAACGGGCGATCCGCTTCACCCGACTATTTCTTGGAGAAATTCCGATAAGCAATTACAGTACTATAGAGTCAGGTTGCTGGACAGCTCGAATCACTTCTTGTGGCAGTCACCGAACCTTCCGTACAACGACCCAAATTACGGTGAAAATCCGACGTATACAATTCCCGCTTATGACCCTGCCAATCCTGCAAAAGGCTATGATCTTCAACCCGGGGTCGAGTACATCTTCAGAATTGAAGCACGCGAGCAGTGGTGGTTTCCGGTGACCGGAACCGGTCTCGATCGCTTACCCAACTTTGGGACATCCGATCGCTATGCGGACCTTATGAATCGCTCAACCAGTTTTTTCCCGTACACCACTCCCGGCCCCGAACCTGAACCGGCCTTGGTTGATCTCCATCCGGACGTTTTCCAGGTGAACGCGGTCTTGAAAAAATGGCCTCATTGCCACGGAAGGAACTTCATCAGTGCTTACATCGCATTGCCGGAGGGTTTGAGCGAACCGGATGTCGGCACCGTTACGTTGTCCCTGGGTACGACCATCATAGCAACAGAAGTGTCCAGGCATGTTTTTGGAAACGTTCTCTATGTCCGCTTCCCACTGAACACCGTTGTTGTCTCGGAAATCCTGGGGCTGCCTGTAAGAGGAATCACTGTGGATAAGGATACGATCGAGGTTAAAACCTGGAAACATCCAACTGTGCCGGTTGAACTGGTGGAACTGACCATCTCCGATGGCTCGTCGTTTGCCGGCACAACCGTTGTACGAATCATGCAAGACAAGAAATCAAAGAAATAGAGGGCGGCACACAGTGAAATGGCATTGAGCAAGAGCGTAACCGGCCTTCTGCCTCCACCCTCGGCAGAGGAACAATGGTCAATTGGGAGTTCCAGGATAATATTCTTGAAAAGGTCGAGGCTGTTCTGAACCTGCGAATAACGGTTTGTGACGGCCGCGCCTATGTCATCAGCCCTCGGCCTCGGTCCTCTGAGTCTTGAACCCGGGATCGCCGTTCAGCCAAATTGTCTTGACTTGGAACGCTTTTTCTCATTGAATGAATCAGGTATCGTCCCTTCCACCATTTAACCTCCACAGCGGAGGTTCTTCATGAATAGTCCCCACAACAGATGTCCCGTTATCCCTTGTCGGAGAATTCTTCGAGCCATCGGGAGCCAGGCTTTGGCGCACTCCGGATCAGCCGATCTTTCCTCTGCAATAGCCCTTCAGGAGGCACACGCGTGAAGTGCCCGAAATGCCGGATCGAGAATCCCGAGGGGAAGAAGTTCTGCAGCCAATGCGGATCGCGGCTGGCACCCTTGTGCCCTAACTGTGATGCGGAGGTGGCTCAGGGCGACAGATTCTGCGGTGAGTGCGGCCGGAACCTGAGCGTCCCTCCCGTTACCGCCAAGGAACGCTTCCAAAAATACCTTGCTGAGGGAATATCCGCAAGAGACCTTTCCCAGGGGGGGCGTATCGAAGGTGAAAAGAAGCTGGTCACCGTGATGTTCTGCGACATGGAAGGGTATACCCCTCTGACCGAGCGGCTTGGACCTGAGGAAATTTACAGCCTCATGGATCAGGTATACGAAATCCTCATCCACAAGGTCCACGACTACGGCGGGACAGTCAACGAACTGACCGGTGACGGGATCATGGCTCTTTTCGGCGCCCCTATTGCCCTCGAAGATGCCCCTCAGCGCGCTATTCGGTCAGCCCTGGCGATTCATCGAGAGATAAACAAGTTCAGCGACCGGCTGAAAGGTGAAAAGAGCATCCCTCCCCTCAGGATGAGGATCGGAATCCACACCGGCCCTGTCGTGTTCGGCGCGTTGGGCAATGACCTGAGAGTGGAGTTCAAGGCGGTAGGAGATACGGTGAATTTGGCTTCCCGCATGGAAGGATTGGCGGAGCCTGGAACCATCTATGTGACGGAGGATACCTTCAAGCTCACCGAGGGGTTTTTTAGGTTTGAGGCCCTGGGCGAGAGGCCTGTAAAGGGGAAGGAGTTTCCCGTGCGGGTTTATCAGGTGATAGCCCCGAGCACTCGGAGGACCCGTTTCGATGTGAGCGCAGAGCGGGGGCTCACTCTTTTTGTCGGACGGGAGCGGGAACTGGAGCTTCTTCTCGACGGCTTCGAGCGGGCCAAGGAAGGAAACGGCCAGGTGTTCTCCATCATCGGGGAGGCAGGCATAGGGAAATCCCGGTTCCTCTACGAGTTTCGAAAGGCCGTCTCCAATGAAAACATCATCTTCGCGGAGGGGAAGTGTCTTTCCTATGGCAAGGGGATCCCCTATCATCCCATCTCCGATGTCTTGAAGGGCAACTTCGACATCAGGGAGGATGATAGCGGCGACGAGATCCGGAAAAAAGTCCGGAGGAGCCTGAATTTTCTGAAGGCGGATGAAGTTACGACTCTCCCCTATCTTCTCGAGCTTTTCGGGGTCAAGGACTCGGGCATCGACAGGATCTCCATGAGCCCCGAGGGACGCAGGGAGAGAATCATCGAGGCGGTCAGGCACATCATCCTTAAGGGCGCCCGGGTCCGCCCCCTGGTCATCGCCATAGAGGACCTGCACTGGGCCGACAAATCCACGGAAGATGCCCTCAAGTGGCTGCTCGAGACCGCCCCGACGGCGCAGGTCTTGATGATCTTCACCTACCGGCCGGAATTCGTGCACACGTGGGGAGGCCGGTCATACCACAATCAGATCACCCTTAACCGGCTCTCGAACCGTGAGAGCCTTGTCATGGTCTCCCACCTCCTGAGCACAGAGGCCGTCGATCCCGAACTCCAGAAGCTCATCCTCAGCAAGACAGAAGGGGTTCCCTTTTTCATCGAGGAGTTCGTCAAGTCCCTCCAGGAACTGAACGTGATCAAGAAGGAGGACGGCAGAGTGCTTTTGAAGGGAGATCCTCAATCCGTCGCCATCCCCTCCACGATCCACGATATGATCATGGCCAGGGTGGACCGGCTTCCGGATGCCGCCAAGGCGGTTCTTCAGGCAGGCTCGGTGGTCGAGAGGGAGTTCTCCCACGATCTGATCCGCTCGGTCACGGGCCTTTCCGAGACGGAGCTTCTCACCCACCTCTCGGCCCTCAAGGACGCCGAGCTTCTGTACGAGAGGGGTATCTATCCCCGAACCTCCTATATTTTCAGACACGCTCTCACCCGGGAAGTCGTGTATGCGTCCATCCTGGCGCGCGCGCGCAGGAAACTTCACAGCCGGATCGGGACCGCCATCGAGGCGCTTCGCAAGGAGGATCTTACCGAGCACTACGAAGTTCTGTCCGAGCACTTCTGCCAGGGCGAGGATTATCTCAAGGCCGCCGGTTACGCAAGGCGGGCGGCCAGGAAGGCGGAGAAGCGTGCTTCCCTTCCCGACGCGATCGCCCACATGCGGAAGAGAGTGCTCTTTCTGGAGAAGTTGAACGATGGCGCGGAAGGGGGAAGGGAACGCGTCGATGCCAGGACCGTTCTTGGTTTGTACCTCACCCAGATGAATCACTGGACCGAGGCGAGGGAGGCGGTCGAGCCCGTTGCCCGGCTGGCAAGGGAAAAGGGCTACAGGAGAAGGCTCGGCCAGATCCAGACCATCATGGGATCCTACTACGGATTCGTCGACGAGGATTTCCCAAAGGCCTTCGAGGCGCTCGACGAGGCTCTTCTCATTGCCGGAGAAGAGAAGGACGTCATTACGCTGATCCTGACAAGCATGTGGCTGGGAATTCTGCATGCCTTTGATTGCGATTTCGAGAAAGCGAGAATCTCGCTTCAGAGGGCTGTTGACATCAATGCAGCAGCCGGGAACCTGTGGGGAACCGCCTCCATGAAGTCCCAACTTGCATACTTCGGTTACTACTGGCCGGGCAGATTGAATTCCCTCTCGGAACTCTCCTCACGGGCAATGGATATCGCGCGCGAGAGCGGAGATCCTATCTCTAAAGGAATATCCTACACAACCTACGGCGTGGACTGCTACGCCAGGCGTCATATGGAGGATGCGAAGGTCCACATCCTGGAGGGAAGGAATCTCTGCGGCCGCATCGGCATGTACGGTTGGGAAGCCTTAGCCTATCTGTCGTTTGCAGAGACCAGCTTCGAGCTGAAGGAGTACCACGATTCCAGGGAGAGCTACGCTCAGGCCTTGGGTATTTGGGAGAGGACTCGAATTCAGCCTTCCTGGACCAGGTTGGCCTATCTGGGGATGACAAGGTGCGGAGTGATGGCCGGGGAGATTGACGCGAACCTTGAGTCCTTGCGAGCCGTCTATGGAAGCAGCCGGGTGAAGGTCGTAGAGGGATGGACCTGCAGATTTCTGGGAGAGATCTTTCTGAATCTGGGTCCAAGCCACGTTGCCGAGTCGGAGCAGTGGATACGCAGAGCCATCGAGGTTCACGGCAGGAATGGGATGCGGTTCCATCTCGGATTGGATCATGCGCTCTACGCGGAATTCTTCACGCGGCAAGGACACAGGATCAACGCCCGCCAGGAGTTCGGAAAGGCCGCCGAGATCCTGCGGGAATGCGGCGCCGATGGATGGGCGAACAAATCCGAAGAAGAAGCTGCCAAACTGGCATGAAGGAGTTTTAACTCCGAACTGAGTCTTGATGGAATAAATTCGTCAGTGAATTTATGAATCGATGGACAAAGATTGGGAGTCATCGTCAATCAGAACCTTCCTTTTGAAAATGGGGGGCAAGATGAAAAGAACATGGATCATACTGGTAACTTTCTTTGTTCTCCCTCTTTTTGTTTTCAGCAACGCTCAAGCGGCTGTTATTGATATCCAATTCGGATCTGCGATTACCTGGGATCCGAATTCTCTACCAGGATCCTGGGCGGATTCGCACCATCCCGAATTCGTGAGCTCGGAATATCAAATACACCGAAGGTCCTTCGATTTCTCTGCAGGAGAGTATGTCTTCTTCTCCATCGGGATGGGAAACGTTGACGGCCCAGCCAGCCTGCTCATAGATAAGATAGAGCTGACAGGACCCTCCGGAAAAATCACCATCTCTAATTCAGGTTTTGAAAGCGGAATTGCCGGCTGGAGCGCGTGGGGAAGCCACTATGCACAAGGAGAATTCACCATTTCAACAGAAGCTTACGAAGGTTCAAAAGCCGGAAAGCTGACTCTGCTTAGCACGGGGACCTATGCCCTGCATACACAAACACCGGTAGCGATCACTCAAACCGGGACCTACGCATTGAGCGTGTACACCAGGGTGCAGGAGGAGCCGAGGGAAATCCCTCCAGATAGGATTTTCGCGATGGAGGTCCTGAACGAGTGGGTCTACGAGGGGAGTTCGAAAAGAGAAATCACAGAGTTAGATCATTTCTCTTTCAGGGTAGACACCTTTAAACAAAGGATCTTGCAGGACAGCATCCTCATCGGAAATGAGTGGTACGAAGTCTGGAAGGGATACGCTTTATTTTGGGGCACTTCCGACGATTCAGCGACCTATAAATTCAGCCACGGCCTCTTGGTCGGCTGGATTCCTGTTGTCGCCGGCGAAACCAAGCGGTCTCTGGCATGGGTGTTAAATTACAACACGGAAGTCGATCTGACAGCCACCTACCTGGGTACCGAGCAAGTCACACTCGATTTCGACACCTTTGAGGCCTACAGGTTCCGATATACCTTCACATTTACGGGACCAGGAGGGGCATCTTCAACAACGTATGATTGGTGGTTCGTCCCCTACATAGGCGTCGTGAAGCAGCAGACTACCGGAGGAGTGCAGCAAGCGCTTTCATTTCTCATCCTGGGAGGCAGGATTTCAGAGGTGAGCGATAACGACCTGGACCTCCTGTTGGATTACAAGGAATTGACCACCTACCTCACCGACCCTCTGCGGGACGACACGGATCTTGACGGATGCCCGGATGGAGTAGAATACTTCGGAGGCAGGAACCCGCTGGTTCAAGATCCGGAGGGGGATCTCAACATGGACTGTACCTTCGGACTTCAAGACGCCATCCTGGGCTTGAGAAACCTTGCGGGGTATGAAGAAGCCGATGGGGTGAAGGCTGGTGCGGATTTGACCGGAGACGACCGGATCGGTCTAGGCGAGGTGATCTACGTTCTTCACAAAATCTCCGGGTTGAGATGAAGTCTGGTTGCCGGGGCCGGAGGGCAAGCATACGCTCCCGGCGACCAACCCTGCAACCTTCGTTTCCCGGGGAACTTCCTTTGCATTCTCCAACAGCTTGAATCAGCTTCGAAATACTTCGGCCGGCCCGAGCATGTCAATTGCTTTTGCCGACCTCACCGATGCACTCTCTTGGAAGCCGGAATGTTTTCCTGCCGCAACCTGATGCCAATCCTGAGCTAAGCTTTCGGAATGTCTTCCTATTTTTTCGAACCATGCCTGACTCAACCCCGTTCCTGCATGCGCAAAGCCGTCAGCGTCGCCCCCGGCATGGAGCTTGCTCAATAGAAAGGGCAACGATCGAGCTGGGGGTTCAGAAACATGGAATTCGGCAGAGCAGAGGCAGGTCCGCTTAATGGACTCAAGACAAAAAGTCATTCTCTCAAACTGGCCTCAGGGGCTCTCCTGTTCTGCGCTCTCACCCTCTCGGTTTTCTTCCATCAGTTCTCTCGGATGGAGCAAGGAGAAGCAATTTTCTCGTGGAATCGACTCCAATTCCAATATCTGTGGCTCCTGATCTTGTGCCTGCCTTTCGACACCCTTGCTTCTGCGCTGCGCATCTGGCTCGTGTGTCGCGTCCTCGATCGGCATGCCGGCTACTGGACGTGTCTGAAGGCGGAGTGGGCAAACGTCGGTGTGGCCATGCTGACGCCTTCCCAAACCGGAGGAGGCTTGGGACAGATCTACATCCTGACCCGAAGCGGCATCGGCCCCTCAACGGCCGTGATCATCAGCCTGATCTCTTTTCTGAGCACTATGGTAGGGCTTCTGTGTGTGGGGTTTTACCTGGTGCTCATCTCCGGGGCACGGCTGGGATCTTGCTTCTCCCTCGCAGTGTGGCCTTTGACGATCGTCCTGGGGTTGATGGCCCTTCCCATGGTGTGGCCCGGCCTGTTTCGTGTCGCCGTTCTGGGAACTCTGCAGGCTTTGTCCGCGACATACCGGTCCGCTTACGCTCTAATGATTCGCCCATGGGACGCACGAAGCGTGCGCCTTTCTAAGCTGGAACGCCTCGGCGCCGCGCTCATCGACCTTGCTTACCAGTACCACTGCGACGCATGGCGGTTCATTCGCAAAGGATGTCTTCATTTTCTTGCCATATGCCTGCTGAGCCTCGTCTTCATCATGGCCCGTTGCTGCATGGCCTTCTTCTGCCTTCGGTTCCTCGGCGTGGAAACCTCCTCCCTTGGAGAGGTTGTCAAAATCCAGATGGCCCTGATCTTCCTTCTCTACTTTGCACCCACCCCTGGAAGTTCAGGACTCGCAGAGCTTTTTTCCTTATCCGCCATGGGCGCTATCATTCCCTCAGGGCTCGGCGCCTATTACAACCTCCTGTGGAGAACTTCGACTCTCTATCTTCCCGCGGCCCTGGGCCTTCTTTTCCTATCCCTGGCTCTTGTCAGGGACTCGAAGAGGGCTTTCAAACGCAAGGCTGTTCCTTCCTTCAAGAAACCATGCATTCAAAACAGGCAATGAGGAAGCAGCAACGTGCGCACGCTTTTCTAGCGCCGTGTTTTAGAAGCTCTTTGGCAAAGTCCAGCATGCCACCCCCACCTATCCTCCCCCATCGAGGGGGAGGGAACTGTTGGCATAGCCAACACTGCCCCTCCCCTGGTGCCCGTCCTCCGTAGCAGAGCTACTGCGGAGGATGGAGGAGGGGTAAGGGGAGGGGGAACTCAGGGTTTTGTCGCCGCATTTTTGCTTCAATACACTAGCTCACGGCCTCCCGGCGCAGGATGTCATAGTAGGTCCGGATGCGGTTCACGAACCGGACAGGTTCTGTCCCGCGGCAGTAACCATGCTTCGTGTTCTTGTAGTACTTGCGGTAGCGAAGCAGGGGCAGGACCTGTTCGAGGGATGACCAACTGTTCGGGTCCAGCCCTTTTTCCTCCGCGATCTTCTGGGCGTCCAGGACGTGGCCTCGACCCACGTTGTAGCCGGCCAGGGCAAGGTAGATGCGGTCCGGATCCTTCGCGTCGTGAAAGCCCTTGTAGAGCTTCCTGAGATATTTGACTCCGCCCATGATGCTCTGCTCCGGGTCGCGATGGTCGTCAACCCCCAAGTGCTCCGCCGTGTCCTGGGTGAGCTGCATGATGCCTTCCACGCCGGTGTAGCTCGTGGCTTCCGGATCGAAGTGGGATTCCTGATAAATCACGGCTGCGATCAGCCTCCAGTCGAAATTGTTCTTTCTGGCGGCCTTCTGAATGATTCCCTTGAATTTGGGCAGGCGTTCATCAATTCGTTCGTGGTACTTCTTCAGGTCCACGTAGTCGAAAATTTCCACATTCGCATAGTACTTTTCGTAGATCTTATCGAAAGTCCCGTCGGCCTTGATTTTAAGGAAGAACTCGTTTACTTCCTTGAGCAATGCTTTTTCGCCCTTTCTAACCGCCCAACCCAGAGACTCCTCTTCTCCGAGCGGGAAGGCGATCCGGATTTCCGGATAGTACCGCCTGTTGAGAAGGGCCACGTTGGAATCGGCGACGATCAGGTCGATCTCCCTTTCAGCGACCATGCGGATCAGTTCCTCGGTGGGAACGTCATCGTGAAGCACGATGTCGATATTCAGACCCTTTTCTTGAAGCGCCTTTAACCTCGACTCATAGGACGTGCCGCGGCGCACGTGGACGGTCTTGCCCTCGAGATCGCCGATCTCCCGGACACCGCCATTTTCCTTGTGGCGGATCACCTGCTGCTGCACCGTGAGATAGCTTTCCGAGAAATCCGCTTTCTCCTGCCTTGAAGCCATGATGGTCATGCTGGCGCCGACGATGTGCCCTTTCCCCTGCTCCAGGTCCCCGAGCAGGCTTTCCCACGCCGGAGTCTTGACCTTCAACCTCACACCAAGGAAGTCACTGAACGCCTTGGCCAGGTCGTACTCAAATCCCATGGGTTTGTCCCGGTACGTGTAGTAGCAGTGGCCGTTGTTCCTGGTCAGCAGCGTGATTTCGCCGGAGGTCCTGATGGCGTCCAGGGCATCCTTCTTCGTGCATGAAGGGTAAAGGATGAGAAAAAAGATGAAGCAAAGCAAAAGGACGGGATGAACTCGTCTGGATGAGCATTGGACGGGATTCATGAGTGCGAGTATATCACCGATTCCCTGACGCCGTCAAATGCTTCACTCGGCTGTACTCTGTCGGGCTCTGTCGTAATGGCGAAGGCCCGTCATTCCGGACGACTCCACCCGAAGTGGAGGCGATCCGGAATCCAGAATTCATGAGATGAGTTTCTGCTGCTTCTGCTTGCCGGTTTTCTTTCTCTTCACTTCTGCTTGCGGTTTCTCTCCGGGCAGGAACTCTCGGAACTTGTCATAGAGGGCGAGCAGCTTGTCCTGGTAATAGGGGACGTTTTCGTCAGGATGGGAAGCATCGTGGCTCGAAGCAAGCTTGCTGTTCTCGTAAACCCGCACGCTCTTCTTCGAGCCGGTGACATAGTAAGAGAGCTGGTCCCCTGCCCTGTAAGGCCTGCCCGAGGCGAGAGCAAGCTCGTAGAGCGCTGCCGGATTCCTCTTGCCTGCCTGCACCTTCTGCTTGTAGCTCTCGAGAGTTTCAGCCAGAGTCTCGGTCTTGGCAAGCAGGGAGATGTCCATCTCGTGCTTCTCGATCCTCTCCATGCAGGCCTCGAGCAGTTCCTTGACCTCTTCCCCCTTGCCTTTGAGGAGCAGTTGAAGCATGTCGGAAAGGAATTCTCGCAGGAACTTCTCCATGCCCCTGGATCTGAGCGCGCTGCCCCTGATGAGCACCCGCCCTTTATCATCCAGAAGAGCGTAGTTCTTCATCTTGTACGAGAACATGGCAGGATAGAGTCCGTCCATGCTGACCTCGATGCCCTCGGGTAAGCTGTCGGAAAGGCGTTGTACAAGATCTTCCGCCTTTTGCTCTGTGTCCACCCCCATGGGAGGAACGAAGTAGATCCCGTCCGTGTCTATCTCCACAGGCGTGGCTTTTTCCTTCCTGAGCCAGTCCAGCATGGTACGAATGATCTCCCGGCCATGCCGCGTCACTTCGGCCGCCACCCCAGGATCTGCAAAGTGATGCATTTCAGTGCCGAGGTAGCCGTAGAAGGAGTTGATCAGGACCTTGAAAGTCTGCTGCAGGGCCTGGTAATAATCCCGGTCATGCTTGGTCTCAGCCTCCTGGGCCAGGTGTTTTGCATCGAGGCGAAACTTCCGAAGGTCTCGCAGCAAGGGCAGGCACACATTGAGAGAGTCCCCCGAAGGCTGCAGACCATATGCGAGCATCAACGATGGATAAAGAGAGGCCACATCGCAGTGCACTACGTTCTGAACCAGGCCGTGAACAAAGACATCCGTGTATCCCCCTTCGAACTCCCTGGCCCCTTTGGGCTTTGGGACCGACGTTCTCTTCCTGAGGTATTCTCTCAAAAAGAGCGCGTTGATCTTGGTGGCATTCCCGCGAACAAAGATGTTCTGGTAAGAAAACGGAAAGATCCTGGCCTGGAGAAAAAAGGAGTATCCCAGCAGCTCGGACAGGGCGAGCGTTTCTTTGGCATCCTCGATGTTGTACTTCTTGAGGCTTTCAGGTTCGTGGTCATAATACCATTGGACGTCTTTGCCTTCAATGTAGGTTCGGTCCTCCTCGGAGAGCCCGAAATGCCTGGCTGCGGACTTGAGGCCGTAGCTCTCGAGCTCCCGGGCCGAGACATCGTAATACTGGAGAAGGAACATGGTGTCCACCACGTGCCGGCCGAAGATCTCCATTCGGCTGTAGTCGATGATCCTTTCGGCCACGGTGAAGCGAGATCGCCGGACCTGGGGCATGCTCCCGTCTCTTCCCCATGAGAGGACCACGCCGTGCATCTGCGCCCTTGCCCGGATATACTCCAGGTCAAAGTTGAAGAGGTTGTGGCCTTCGATGACATCAGGATCCAGGCCCCTGATCCTCTCGCCGAGGGCAACAAGCATGTCCTTTTCGTCCATGTCGCGGCCGAAAATCACTTCCGAATAGCCGCGATTGTTCGCGAGGGCAATGGAAATGATCCGGTCCTCCTCGCGCTCCGGATTGGAGAACTCGTACCCCGGAGCACATGCCGTCTCGATGTCCAGGGCCAGCCGGTGTATGTCCATGAATCCCAGCCCCTTGAAAAACGACTTGCCCGTGAAGAGGAGAAACTGGTATACCGGATCGGAGAGGAACAGATACGGCGCTTGATGGGAAGAGGCGCTCTCCCCTGTCTTTTTCTGAAGAAAGGTCCGCGCTTTCTGGCAGTCTTCCCAGGTTTCGAACAGGATCAAGCATTTGTAATCGTTGTCCGATGAAAGCCTCTCCGTCTTGTAGTGCCCTTTAAAGCTTTTCATCAGCACTTTGTCTTCCAAGAGCATGAAAGGCGTGAAAACTTCGTCCTTTGTGTGAACCTCCTTCCCTTCCCTGATGAAAAGCCGCATCCCCCTTTGCCCCATGGGCTCCACGGCCACGATGCCCTTCTGAGGATCGGCCCCGAAAAGGACTTCGCTCTGTTCAAGCTCGAGTGCTTTTGTTCTCTTAATCAAATCCGGCATACGCCCCTCCTGCAGGAGCAACCTTTTAGCCGCCTCGGTTGCGAAGCACCCTTGTAGGAGCAACCTCCTGGTTGCGATGCATCTCTGTAGGAGCAACCTCCTGGTTGCGATGCATCTCTGTAGGAGCAACCTCCTGGTTGCGAAGCTCATCAATACTCGCTTTTGCCAAGGACGAGGTGCCCGTTCCGAACCAGGTGATCGAGAGGGCTCACCACCGCCGACACATCCTTCTCCATCACGTGGGTATAGATCTCCGTGGTCTTCACGTCGGCGTGTCCCATGAGTTCCTGCACCACCCGAATGTTCACGCCGTTTTCGAGAAACCCCTCCACCTCCTTCTTCCCCATGTCCTTAGGGCGGGTCTTCCCCCCGTGAAATTTCGCGTAGCGGAGAATCCAGTCGCAGTATGTCTGTTCCGTTCGGTAAGCATAATGGTAATATCTCAGGACTTGCCTCACCTGATCCATCAGGCGTAACTTACTGTCGGGCCTGAATTTCGGCTTGCTTTCCATGATATCAAGTCATAAAATTTGAAAATTGGAAATGTCGATGCCCCGCTCTCCGTGTTTACATCGCTAATATCGCAATAGGCGGACTTTTTAGCACCCTATAGAGGCAATATCAAGGAAATATTTCCATCTAACAAAACTGTTAGGGTTGATATGAAAAATGGCTTAATACACGAAGTAGCAAGAGATCATACAAAGAAATTAATAGGGCTCCTGACAGCAGCCCTATATGGAGGCCTGCACTTCCTGTTAAATAAGGCCCAAGATGTCCAGCTAATAAAAGAAGCGACCCCATTACAATGGCTAAGATTAACCGCATTATTGTTCCTGATGATTTTGGCTTTAATCGCATATGTCCTCATTTCTTATAGGAATCGGCTTCAATTTAACAAGACTGATTACGAATTCAGAGAAGATCCAGGTTACTACATTAATAAGAAGACAAATGGAAAATACTGTTCAAAATGCTTCCACGAAAAAAAACTCTGCCAATTATCAATATGGAAAGATGGCTTAGTCTGTCGGAATTGTGGCGAAAAATACATAGGCCCCAATTCCTATAGCGCTGCATTCCATGCTGATGAAAACGGGCTGATTCCAACCATGCCAGAGGAGTTAAGCAAGAAAACCCCATAACCACGCTGCTTCACCGTACCCGCTATTCAGCGGGCCAGTGAGCAGCCCGTTCGGCTAATGGAATCTACGCGATATGAGAACTCGCTTTTACATTGACCTGGAAACCGGCATGCCGCATATTCATAGGCATGGAGTACGCGAGGATGAAGCCGAGGCTGTTTTGGCAAATCCTGGGGAAGATAGACCGGGGAAAGAGGGGTCCAGGATCGCCGTCGGGCAAACCTTGGGCGGGCGTTATCTGCGAGTCATCTATGTGCCAGACCCAGATCCCGAGAGCGTTTTCGTCATCACCGCATACGAATTGAAAGGGAAACCTTTAGCCGCCTACCAAAAGCGACGCCGCAGGAGAAAAGGAAGATGAAAGCAAGTAAATTTCCACCTGGCTGGGATGAAGAGCGCGTGCGAAGGGTGCTTGCGCATTACGAAGCACAGTCGGAGGAAGAGGCTGTGGCAGAAGATGAGGCTGCTTACGAGGACTCCTCCCAGACATTCATGGAAGTGCCTAATACGCTCGTCCCGAAAGTCCGCGAGTTAATCGCCAAGCACACGAGATAGGGAAGGCCGAACCTTGCTGCTTCAGCGGACGGGCTTTGGAAAAGCCCGCCCCTGAGCAGCCCGTTGGGCAGCCAGCCAAAAGCTATACTTCTGAGAGAAGGGAAAGAACAATGATCAGTCGAATTTGGCACGGATGGACAACTCCCGATAACGCCGATAAATACGAGACTCTACTCAAAGAGGAAATCTTCGTCGGTATACAACACCGGTACATTCGTGGTTTTAAGAGCATTCAGCTTTTGCGCCGTGATGTTGACCGTGAAGTCGAATTCGTTACGATTATGTTATTCGATACATTGGATGCTGTCCGAGAATTCGCAGGGCAAGATTATGAAGCGGCTGTCGTTCCAGAGAAGGCAAGAGCAGTACTATCGCACTTTGATGAGCGATCACAGCACTATGAACTGATTGAAGAGAGAATGGGGGAGAGATAGGCTGAAGTATTCAAATGGTCTTTATGTCTGCCCAACACCGGCTCCACCGGACGCTCCGCCTGCGACCTCGCGCCGGTAAGCCAGGCCGTTCGCCCTGAAAGAAAGCCACGGTCACGATCTGCAACCTACTGAACGAGGGATAAATGAGTCTGTTTGATTGGATTCCAGCCATATCAACAACCGCGCTCCTTGGCATAGTGCTGTGGCTCCTTCGTTCCGTGATATCGACCCGCCTTAAAGCGAGCGTGCAGCACGAGTTCGATCAGAAATTGGAATCAATGCGTGCGGCGCTTCGTGCAAGCGAGGAGGCATTGAAGGCGGACCTACGTGAAAAAGAAGCTCAGATTGCGGCGCTTCGGAGTGGCGCCATTTCCGCACTCGCAAGTCGGCAAGCGGCATTAGACAGGCGCCGGATAGAGGCAGTCGACCAACTGTGGTCTGCGGTTACCTCCCTTGGTCCGGCCAAAGCGCTTTCAGCCACGATGGCCATTGTTAAGTTCGAAAATACAGTAAAGGAGGCGGCGCGCAACCCTGCGGTTAGAGAGATGTTTTCAGCAATGGGGGGCAAGGCTTCAATGAGAGAATCGAGTTGGACCGATGCTGCGAAAGCACGCCCCTTTGTCTCGCCAATGGCATGGGCTCTGTACATGGCGTATCAGTCCATAGTGTCCGTGGCCGTGATCAAACTCGAAGCCATAAAGGCAGGGCTCGACATGCCGGACATTATTGATAAGGGAAGCGGGACGCTCTTTTAAAATTTAATTGGAAACATACTTTGCTGATAGATCAAAGGGGTATATTGGGGAAGTTAGGTGGGGATTTCATGATGATGTCCAGGAGGATCGCGACACATATGGGCTGCAAGTGCACACAGAGATGTTTTTGAATTTTTAAAGAGCGTCCCACTCCAACAAGAAAAATATTGATCGGTCTTCGGTGGTCAACGAGTTGCTCAGGGGCGATATCAAGATTGCAGAGGCGATGGAATAGACCGCCTGCGGCGAACCACTCAATCCAGCGGACGGCCTATGAAGAGGCCGCCGCCGATCTCTGCGTTAGGCCCGGGAGTATGACGTGAGTGGTGATAAACGGCGAATTGTGATTGCAATCCCATTTATTGCAGCATCGTGTGCAATCGCCTTCAAAACAACATATCTTGACCTTTTTGTTCTTTTGTTTGGCGGAGTTCTTGTGGTTCTGGCCATTTACGCTTTATGGAGTCCGCCATCCAAGCACAAGAGCTTTTCATATGATGACCAGAAAACTGCAGCAAAGATCGACCTTGGGATGATTCAAAGGGGGTTTCGGCTGCCGATACCTTCTTGGGTCAGAAGAAAACGCGAACAAAGGCCACCCAAGCAGCTCTGATCGTCATCTTTTGACTAAAGACAGAGCCGTGGAGTATCTCAGGTACTTTGATGAGTTCTGAGGCCTAACCCTCACTTCAGCCGACGCGAAACCCGCGCGGCTGATTTCGACGTTGGCCGAAAATGGATTTGACAGCGTCCTCAATGTGGATTAATATAGCTATTAACTTCCACATTGTAGAGGTGCGATATGAGAACCATCCAGATGACCCTTGATGATGACCTTGTGAAAGCGGTCGACCGCGTTTCAAAGGAACTCTCCACAAGCCGTTCCGCTTTCGCAAGAAAGGCACTCCGTGACGCAATTGCGCGTTATAACCTTGAACAACTGGAACGCAGGCATCGCCGGGGGTATGAACAACATCCGGTTGCTGCCGAAGAGTTTTCGGTTTGGGAAACTGAGCAGGCTTGGGGTGACGAATGAAACGAGGTGAAATACGCTGGTATAAGTTCCTACAGCCTGATAAGAAACGGCCGGTGCTTATCCTGACACGAGATTCCGTTTTGGAATATCTTGGAGAGGTCACAATCTCTCCTATCACAACTACCGTCCGAAATATTCCGTCTGAGGTATTTCTCTCAAAAGCCGACGGCCTTCCCCAGGATTGCGCGGTCAATTGTGATCACTTGCAGACTGTTTCAAAGAAGAAAATCGGGCCGCTGATCATGTCCTTGCCTCCGTCAAAAATGATTGATGTGGGGCGAGCAATTCGTTTTGCCCTCAACATATGAGATAGGACCGGCCAACGATTCACTCCAGCGGACGGCCTATAAAGAGGCCACTGCTGATCTCGACGTTCGGTGTTCCAAATCACTACCGGGAGGCTGCAGTGTCAGGTTGCGGATGTGAAATGGAGGCGAGAAACGCTCAGGAGCGCAAGACGCTCATGATCGTTCTAGTCATTAACGCCTTCATGTTTATTTTTGAGCTTGTGCTTGGCGTGATAGCTGAATCCACGGGCCTTATCGCCGATTCATTGGATATGTTCGCGGACGCTTCTGTTTACTCGATAAGCCTTTATGCCGTTGGCAAGAGTGAAGCCCTCAAGGGTAACGCCGCGAAGTTCAGTGGTATTCTTCAATCAATCCTCGCCTTCTTAGTGCTATTCGACGTGCTTCGACGGTTCATCCTTGGCAGCGAGCCCGTCAGCATCCTGATGATGGGGGTCGGTGTCATTGCCTTGATTGCCAATGCTGTTTGTCTGGCGCTTATCTCAAAACACCGTGATGGTGGGGTTCATATGCGCGCATCCATGATCTTTTCCACAAATGACGTTATCGCAAATATCGGCGTCATCATTTCCGGTGCTCTGGTATGGGCGCTGGGTAGTCGGTACCCCGACCTTGTTATTGGCTTCATCGTTGCAGCCGTTGTGCTACGTGGCGGCATTCACATTCTGAGAGAAGCAGCGGAACATCAGGCAGCCTTGTCCCATGACTCGTGTAAGAACACCTGACGCCATCAACTCGGACAGCCAAGAGCGTCGCTCCTTCGTCGCGCCCCTTTTGGCTGCCGGTTATGGCGAACGTTCGGCCTCCGAAGACCTTGACATCGCGTTGTTTGCTGGCTATACTTAGGATATACAAAGGAGGTGTCCGCATGGTCACGAAAATCCAAAAATGGGGCAATAGCCAGGGGTTACGGCTTGCGAAAAGGGTCCTGGAAGACGCGCGGCTAGCCGTAGGCGATGACGTAGACGTCACAGCACGGGATGGCCTGATTGTTATTGCCCCGGCAAGACGTATTCGCGGCAAGCATAGTCTGAAAGAACTGGTATCCCGCATACCCAAGGGCTACAAGACCAAAGAAACGGATTGGGGCGAACCCGTTGGCAGAGAGGCCTGGTAAATGAAAGCATTCGTTCCTAGAAAGGGGGACTTCATCTCCGTCACCTTCGACCCCCAGTCCGGGCACGAGCAAAAGGGACGCCGTCCTGCGCTGGTCGTGAGCAATACTCTGTTCAATGAACAAACCGGTCTCGCCATTGTGTGTCCTTTGACCACCACTCATCGAGGTTACCCTTTTCATGTGGGCGTCCTTGGGAATCCGGACGTCAAGGGATTCGTGATGGTTGAGCAGGTGAAGTCAATCGATTTCCGCGCACGCCAGGCCAGGTCCCTTGGCAAGGCCTCGGAGGATTTGCTCGGCGAAGTCTTGTCGATCCTGGATGCCTGTATTTACTAAAAACCGAACACCCACTTCAGCCGACACGAAACCCGCGCGGCTGATTTCGACGTTCGCATCGAAGCGAGAAATGGAGAAATGATGGACCCTGAAAAAATCATGGATGGTTTGTCAAGGGAATTAAATTCGACCCTGAAAGCAATGGCCAAAGCAAAGGATGTGAATGAAAAAGAGGCTTATAGTCGAATTGTGAAGAACTTATGCGAGTCCTTGGGTGTGTTTTTTAATCTGGTCAGCCAGATGATGCCATTTGAGTCTGATGATGATTTTGAAGAAGACATACCTTTTTGAGGGCTCGCGAGCCCATTGGCAATGGCGCAAACAAATCACCGGTTGCGAACATATCCGTGAAAAGGGGCCGGGCTGTTCTCATGCCGCTTTGAAGGGAGCCTTTCCGAGGAATGCGGTGGAGCCATCGCGGCACTTTCCAGAAGACCCGCCCGGCCCCTCATTTCCCCGTTTCGCTTAAAACCGATAGGAAAGGAAGCAGCCTCAACGTTTAACCTAGAACAAATGACCACTGAAGAAAAAGCGAATTAGTTAAAAGTAGTGGCCATGTTGCTGTTCACGCAGATATCGATTACTTGAACCCTTATCTGAAACGGGTCCTTGCCTTAGCCTAAGACGTGCTCGGAGGGTGAAGCATTCTGTATGGGCGGCGCAGACGATCTTAAAAACTTGAAATGTGATGGGACTGACAAGGCATAGCCCAACCAGTCGCCGGAGGCAATCTACGGGAAAGGCGCCCGTTTCTGCCTGGCTTTCTGAGTGGATGAAAGAACACGACATGACGCTCTGGGGTGCGGCAGATCTTCGGGACTTGTCCACGCCCGAGGACGAGACAGGACAGAGGTTCCCGTTCGCCCTTTCCTGGGCTACCCCAATGAATCCACAAACGATGGTTAGCATTCAAAACGGGCCGAATCAGGCATACGCTGATGAGTATGCCAGAGTGAACAGCCTTATCAATGGATGCGCATTCGCACTCGCAGCCGAGTTAAAAGTCAAAGGGTTTCGGGCCTTGCCGCTGGCTGCGTCGGATCGGAGCGATCCCGTTCATATCAAAGGGGACTTTCCCCACAAAACGGCCGCAACCAGAGCGGGGTTGGGCTGGATAGGTCGTCATTGTCAGCTCATTACGCGCCCGTTCGGATCGTGGATTCGGTTGGGAACCGTTTTCACGGACATGGAACTGCCCTGTGGACCACCCCTGGAGAGAAACTTCTGCGGGGATTGTACGCGCTGCGTGGAAGCGTGCCCGGCAAAAGCCCTGAAAGGCAAAGCATGGTCCCCGGGAGTACCGCGTGAAGAGATATTGGATGTGCGGGCATGTGATCAATGGAAAAAGGAGCATTATTTTCAGTTTCACACAGGCCATAATTGCGGCATCTGCTCAGCAGTGTGTCCCTATGGCTTGAGGGTGCTGAAAAGGAAGTCCGACAAAGCGCGTATTTCCCTTTCAAGGGGAGCACACCATGCCGAACATCAAGCTTGACCATTGTGTGATTCATGTCTCCAATTGGGAGCGCTCCAATGCTTTCTATCGCGATGTGCTGGGCGCTGAGCTTGTATCGACCGGCTCGGGCTGGGCATACCGCTTCGGCACCGCCCAGCTCAACGTCCATGGCCCGGGCATAACAGCCGCCCCGTTGGCCAGTCTGCCGGTGCGACCGGGCGGTAGCGATTTATGCTTTGAGTGGCCCGGTTCTATCCCGGAGGCACAGGCCCATTTAGCACGCCATGGTGTCCTTGCAGAACTTGGACCGGTTCCGCGCTTTGGGGCAGGCGGCCAAGGCTTGAGCGTCTATTTCCGCGATCCAGACGGCTCGTTGCTGGAGTTTATCTCTTATGATCCGCCACAAGCCGCCCCAACCCGGCATTTTGTCGAGGTGCCGTCCGAGGAACCAGAGAAATGACCCAACATCGCCAGGGACCTGCTGGGCCGGAGCCGGGGCGGGTTGTGGCGCCCGTTGCAGGATAGCGCAGGAGGGACCGATGGGTAGCCCTGAAACGATCGCAACAGAGAATAGGCATATGCCTCCCTTCTTCACAAAGATTCCCGTCTCCATTGACAGGGGAGAAGGCGTCTATGTTTGGGACGAGGAGGGAAACCGGTATCTCGACTTAACTTCCGGTTGGGGGGTTACGTGCATCGGCCATGCACACCCCGTCATTCAGGCCGCACTGGCGGAGCAGGCCGCACGCATTCTGCAGAACCCGAATTCGGGCCTCACCTACTCACCGGCCCGTGCGCGGCTCCTGTCTCTTCTTGCGGATGTATTGCCTCCGAACCTCACGCGGGTGTTCTTTACAAACAGCGGGGCAGAGGCCAATGACGCCGCCATCAAACTTGCTCGAAAGGCGACCGGTCGACGCAAGGTTGTGGCGACCGAAGGCAGTTTTCACGGCCGAACCATCAGCACGGCGTCGGCTACGGGCCAAGCGAAGCACCGCGAAAAGTACAGTCCCCTGATGCCCGGTTATCTGTTTGTTCCATACAACGATCTGGAGGCGATTCGTTCCGCCCTCGATGGTGATGTCGCAGCCCTCATCGTGGAACCGGTTCAAGGCGAAGGCGGTGTTCGCATCCCCTCTGAGACATACCTGGAAAATGTCTCCCGGCTTTGCATGACAAACGGCACTCTCCTGATCGTCGATGAGGTCCAGACCGGGTTCTGCCGCACCGGTCCCATGTTCGCTGTGGATGAAACCAAGGTTCGAGCAGATTTCCTGACTATGGCAAAAGGAATCGCCGGCGGTTTTCCCCTTGGGGCGTTCGCCCTGTCCGAGGAAGTCTCCGACCGACTGGAACTGGGGGACCATGGGGGTACCTACTGCGGCAACCCCCTTGCCTGTGCCGTAGCCCATGCGGTTATCCGGTATCTGTTGGACAAAAGCATAGGGGCTCATGTTGCAGAGCTGGGGCGTTTCGCACTCGATGAGATGGCTCAATGGAAAAAGGCATACCCCGACCTTGTGACGGAAGTCCGGGGAAAGGGGCTCCTCCTTCTTGTAGAGTTCCATGATGAAGAAACCGCGGCAAAAGTCACCGATGAATGCTTATCGCAAAGAGTTTTCGTCCGCCAGACTCAGGGGAACGGGATTCGCGTGTTTCCGGCATTGAACATCGAGCGTGAACAACTGATGGATGGGCTTGGGACCCTGCGGAAAGCGATCGCGCTCACCGCCGGGGAAAGGCGCTGACATCGGCATTGATGGCCAAGGCAAAAAGCCCGCCGCACCTCACGGAGACCGTTCGGTATGACCATGATTCCAAAGCGGAAACAGTTTTTCGGCCTTCTTTTGTGGCTTGCGATCACCTTTGTGGCCGCCGGCATAGGCAGCATAGCGTCGATCAACGCCGGGGCATTTTACATGCAGCTTGTGCGCCCCGAATGGGCGCCACCACCAGATGTCTTCGGTCCTGTCTGGACGGCGCTATACGCGCTTATGGGCGTCGCAGCGTGGCTGGTCTGGCGTATCGGAGGGTATCGTGCGGCACGTACGGCACTTGCCCTGTTCCTCGTGCAACTGGTGATCAATGCTTTGTGGAGCTGGCTTTTTTTCGGACTGCGCCTCGGCGCGCCGGCATTCGTCGACATCCTGCTCTTGTGGGTTCTTGTCACGGCAACGCTCATTACCTTCTGGCGCGCAAGGCCGCTGGCAGGCGCCCTGCTCATGCCTTACCTGACATGGGTAAGCTTTGCCTCGGTTTTGAACTATGCGATCTGGCAACTCAATCCTGGGTTACTGGGCTATTGAACCGACCTCTTAAAACCCGCGACGGAGAAGTGACGAACCTTCAGCGATCAGCCTTTGAGGATCTCCCTCGCTTTCGCGTGGGAATTGTTGATGGATTTGTTGTGCATGATGACCGAGTAAAGGTGCTCGGCTTTGGCGTGATTTTGGGTTTTCTTGTAGATCATGAGCAGGGCCAGGTTCACTTCTGTGCTGAACGCGCTCGGTGAGGCGGAGCGAGAGGCCAACGGTTCAAGCAATTCCCGCGCAGGGGCGTAATTGCCCTGCTCCATGTAAAGCGATGCGTGAACATAGTCGACCATGTCGAGGTTGTATGGTGCGAACAGGATGACATCCTTCCTCCAGTCAGGCGTTTTGACGCAGGACTCTATCCACCCAATCCCCTCCGAAACTCTTTCATCGGGAAGCTTCCTGGCGGCACGGACAATGTATTCAATGAAGACGTAATTTCTTGGATACTGCTTGCGAAGGGACCGGGCCATCTCAACCCCTTGCTCCAATTTGTTTTCGAATTCAATGAGTGCAAAGGCCAGAAAAACCTTGGCGGGACCTTCACCATACCTGCCGTGGTTCATGGCCTTTGTGACATAATCAATCCCTTTTTCACTGTTGCCGCTGAAGCCCACGATCCAAGCGAGAATTTTGACCATGCCGGTCAGCTTTGAGCAATAGTATTCAAACATGCCGAGCCCGAGATAGGCGTCATAATTGTCGGGGTCCAATTCCAGAGACTTCTCCAGGGAGGCCACTGCATTTTTTCCAAGGGAGTAAGAGTCCAACCATTCACCGTCCTGAAGGTGAACCATGCCCTCGGCCCCGAGGACCATGCCTCTCACGTAGTAGACCATGGCGTCCTCTACCGGATATTCGTCGCAAACCTTTCTGGCTTCGGCGGCCGCATCTTTGAACTTTTTCTTGTATCTTGGATAGTGTCCGTCTGCAGGGTAGTCCCAATAAGAGCGCAGCATGTACATGTAAATCGAGGTCAGGATAAACCGGGGAAAGGGTTCCCGCGGGTAGAGGTCGATCAGTTCATGGGTATGGCGGATTGCCTTTTCATACTCCGTATTCAGGGTCTCTTCCGAAATCCTGGTGATCATTTCATGGGCAGTCCCATCCTGGTGGAAGCTATTCGCCGACGCTTCCTGACCCAGAGCAAAGACAAGCAAGATGGCTAGAATCGCTTTTTTCAAGTTTCAAAATCCCTTCCCGGCATCCCGGTCGCACCAATCTGTTTCAAATAAGCAACTTAATGCGCGCTAGCGCCTTAACAAGGCCTTCAGGCAAGAAACTTGCCCCTGACATGTTTTTAATGATTTTGCAACACTCGGACCAATGCTTGAAAAGGGAAAAGAGTTTCCAGAAAAGACTGGGAACGTACTTTATCTCCTTGTTATTCTTGAAGATCTTTTGGTAGGTCTGCGCTGCCTGAGCCGGCCGCCTTGCCAGCCTGTCCAGAATTTTCTCACAAAGAAGGGAAGGGTATGCCGAATTTCGTCAAGCCACCTTTTATCAAGCTCTCAACCGCCCTAACGGGTTCGCTCGCCTACTCCCTCACTCCCGCTTCCTCAAAAACAGCTATAACCTTAGCATGACGTTTCACCTTGGCCCACGTCAAAGCGGTCTTTCCTTCACTGTCTTTGACTGTCGGGTCGGCCCCATGGTCTAAAAGGGCCTTCACCACGTCGGCGTGGCCGTAGAAAGCCGCCAGGAGCAGGGCGGTCCATTTGGTGGCATGCAACTTCACGTCCGGCCGTGCCCCTGCAGCCAACAGGAGTATCACGGTCTCGACATGTCCGTTTCTTGCCGCCCCCATCAGGGCGGTCTGCCCAATGTCATCCGCAGAATTCGGGTCAGCTCCTTTGGCCAGCAACTTCTTGACCTCTTCCGACTTGCCGCGGAACGCCGCCCTGAGGAGTTCGTTTTCAACGCCTCCACTGTCGGCATCCGAGGCGCCTACCTGAGCCAGAATCAAAGCGAGACTTATTCCAAGCGCTGTGAAGAGTATTCTCATGCTGTTTCCCTCCCAGCACCCCAACCCATGGCTTGTCAAAGGGGCAGACCGCGAATCTTCTGCTTACCACTTTCTCAGCCTGCTGATCCCTTGTACAAAACTTTATCGGACCATTACAGAAAACCGCGGAATTTGGAAGGTTCGTTTCCTTCCTTCTCCACTCGACATGCGATACCCATTGTTCGATATTGGCTTCTTGAAAGTTTTCAATTCGGTCAGACTGATTGCCCCCTTTTGCCGGCGGCTGGGCTGTCCGATTAATTTAGGCACTTTAGACACTTTAGCGCACTTCAGGCCCTTCTCTTACAAATGCTCCCTGATGACCTTGAGGAGCTTCTGAATCTCCTCCGGCGTTAGCTTTCCGTCCTTTTTGAAGATCACCCTGCCCTGCCTGTCCAATGCCAGGACGTCGCTGCTGTCGTCAGCCAGTTTCCACTCCTTGACGAGCACTTTCTTGTAGTCACGGACATAGATCGTTCTGGGATATTTCTCCTGTTTTTCCTTGAGAGAGGAGGAGATCAGGAAATTGGGCATGAAAGTCGCCGCCATATTGATGACGGCGACGGACTGGAACTTTTCTCTCGGGAACTTTTCCTTGTCCAGGGCCTCGGATGTGTCGTTGTTCGTATCCTTTTCATCAGGATCCACATAAAAGAGGACGTGCACCTTGCCCTTCATTTCTTCGCTGATCCAGGGCGTGCCGTCCAGCCGGCCGCCAAGCTTGTCCTTCAGTTCCACATTGGGTGGAACCTGACCGAGCTCCGCACCGGCCCACGCCCCTGCCGTGACAAGGGATAAAGAGAACAGCGCTACCAGAACCACGTTCAGAACCTTTTTCATGGCAGACCTCCTTTTAGGTAAAAGCATCTTACCGCATTGTTCATCAAAGCAATCCATGATGAAACGCTACTTGACGCCTCTTGCATAGTTGACGAGGACCATCCGGTGTTTCCTGGTGTCCGCCTTCACCCTTTCAAGGCGCTTGGCCATGGTCTCGTCTTTCATGTGAATGCCGCCGATAAAACTCGCTTCATCCAAATCGCCCTCGATCTGCGCGCAGAGTTTGTAGGCATCTGATTCGGAAACATCTTTTTCCACCATCTTGATCAGGTTCCTGGCCCGATCCACAAACGTCCGCAATTGATCTTCTTTGACCAAAACGTCCACCTCGAAGGAAGTGTCGGAGAGCGCCTTTTCCCGGATCTTGTTAAACACCCTGGCGTGCACGAGCTCTTCATTCATTAACTCGAACCAAAACGCCCGCACCTGAGGTCTGAAGTTTTGTTTCTTTGAAAGCCTCTCATAAATCTTCGAAAGGCCTGTTTCTATTTTGGCCAGATGAACCAGCAGCCGGTCAAGTTCTCTCGTTATCATCTGATCCCCCGCTTGAACACCCACGAACTGGCATTGTGATGGTTAAGAATATCACGAAAACTTGAAGATTTGAACCCGTGAAAAAGTTGACGCGCGCCGGACGGTGGAAGATCTCCAGCCCAGGGTGGAAATTTGGGGTTGAGATTTGGATGTTCCTGTAATATCGTTATTTTTCGTCTGAAAAGCATTACCCCTCATGGAGGAACAGCGGATGCCCGGCAAGCCGAGCTACCAGGAATTGGAGCAAAGGGTTAGAGAACTGGAGCGGGAAGCGACCAAGGCAAGGAGTGCCGAACTGGCTCTGAGAGAGCATGAGCAAGTGCTTTTTCAGATCATCCAGGCCAGCCCGACACCCACCTTTGTGATCGATCGGAACCACACCATTATCAACTGCAACAAGGCTTTTGAAAATCTTCTCGGCATCTCTGCAGGCGACACAGTCGGAAGGCCCAGGAAATGGCTTGAAGCGGAATCCCGCGATACACCTTACATGGCTGATTTCATTGTAGAAAAAGCACCTGAAGAAGAAATGTCATGGTACTATGGAAGAAAATGCAGGAAGTCCTCCGTCGCGGAAGGAGCTTACGAGGCTGAGGCATTCTTCCCAAAGCTTCGTGAAAAAGGGAGCTGGCTCTTTCTCACGGCGGCACCGCTGAAAGATGCAAACGGAAATATTGTCGGAGCTGTCGAAACGCTGCAAGACGTGTCAGAGCGGCGATTGGCTGAAGAAGGCTTGAGGGAGAGCGAAAAACGACTTACCCAGATCGTGCAGGGGACTTCCATCCCGACTTTCGTCATCAACGAACAACATATCCTGACTCACTGCAACAGGGCTTATGAGAACCTGACAAAGATCCCGGCTGGATCCATCCTTGGGACCCGTGCGTACTGGATGACCTTTTATGCCAACGAGAGGCCGGTGCTGGCCGATTTCGTCGTGGATAAGGCTTCCGAGGACGAGATGCGGAACTATTATGGTGATATGCTCCGTCGATCCGAAGTCATCGAGGGCGCCTACGAGGCCGAGAACTTTTTCCCGGACCTGGAGGAGAAAGGAAAATGGATGTTCTTCACTGCGGCGCCGATCATCGATGACGACGGCAGGATCACCGGGGCCATCGAGACCTTGCAGGACATCACAGAGCGGAAGCATTCAGAACAAGCCCTCAGGGAATCGGAAAAGCGCTACAGGACTCTTCTGGACTTCGCCCCCTACCCTATCGTGGTCTTCGGCCTGGACGGAAAAGTATCCTATCTCAACCCTTCTTTCACCGAGATCTTCGGGTGGTCCTTCAACGAACTGGAGGGCAAGAACCTCGACTTCATGCCTCCGGGCGTACAAAAGGAGGGCAGTGAGGATGTCCGCCAACTCTACGAAAGAAAGGTCATTCTCCGGAAAGAAACGAAGAGAATCACCAAGGACGGTCGTGTGCTCGACGTGATTCTCCGGGCCGCCGTATTTTCCGTTTCCCAGGATCAGCCTGAAGGCACCCTCGTCATCCTCAGGGATGTGACCAAAGAAAAAAGGATCGCCCGGAATAACGAGGCCATGCTTCGGATCAGCATGGCCCTGCCGGAGTACCCGGACCTCGAAGACCTCCTCTATTACATAAACGGGGAGGTAAAAAGCCTGCTCGGGACGGAAGGCGCTATTCTGGTTCTCCACGACGAGATGAGGCAGGATCTTTTCATTCAGGGCGCCGTCTATGACGACATGGACACGGAGAAGAGAACGAAGGAAACACGCTTCTCCATGGACGAACTCGTTGCCGGCGAGGTGATCAGAAACGGCAAGCCCAAGATCGTTTTCGACACATCCGCCAATCCAGAACTCCACCATGAGAGGGACCGCAGGCTCGGATACCGAACCAAAAATCTGGTCCTCGTCCCCTTGAAGAGCATTGATCGCAACATCGGTGCTCTGTGCGCCATCAACAAGAAGGACGGCAACTTCGACGAGACTGACGTGGAATTACTGAACATGATCGCAGGAACGGTGGCCCTGTCTATTGAAAACGCCCGGTTTTCCGAGGAGGTCAAGAAAGCCTACAGGGAGGTCACCAGCCTGAACCGGGCCAAGGACAAGGTGATCAATCATCTCTCTCATGAACTCCGAACACCCGTATCGATTCTTTCCGGTTCCCTCAGCATTCTTGCAAAAAGGCTTTCCACCCTGCCCGAGGCGACGTGGAAGCCTACGTTTGAAAGGATTCAGAGGAATCTCGACCGCATCGTGGACATTCAATACCAAGTCCACGATATCATGGACAACAAACAGTACAAAAGCCACGATGTGCTGGCCATGATGATCGACACCTGCGCGGACGAACTGGAGACTCTCCTTGCCGAAGAGGTGGGAGAAAAGCCGGCAGTCCAGCGCATCCGGCAACGGGTCGATGAAATCTTCGGTCTCAAGAAAGCGGTTTCGGAGGTGATCGGTCTTGATGCGACCGTGAAGGAGCGAATGGAAGCGTTGGAACCGCTTTTTAGCCACCGGGAGGTCAACCTATCAACATCCATTGAGCCGGCCCCGCCGGTTTACCTCCCTCCTGATGTTCTCCGGAAGGTGATTGACGGGCTCGTTAAAAACGCCGTCGAAAACACACCGGATGAAGGAAAGATCGAGGTGGGCGTTCACAAGAAAGGCGAGGGAGCCGAACTCGTCGTTCGTGACTGCGGGGTGGGTATCACCGAGGATTCCCAGAGAAGAATCTTCGAAGGGTTTTTCACGACTCAGGATACCATGGCCTATTCCTCAAAGAGGCCTTTTGACTTCAATGCGGGCGGAAAGGGCGCGGATCTACTGAGAATGAAGATCTTCTCTGAGCGTTACCATTTCAAGATCGATATGACGTCCAAAAGATGCCGCTTCATACCGAATGATGCGGATGAGTGTCCCGGAAGGATCAGCACGTGCCCATTCTGTTCAAAAACCGAAGACTGCCATATTTCAGCGGGAACGACTTTCACCGTGTATTTCCCGCCTGCGCCTGAAAAGAAGAAGCCATAAAGAGACAGGAATGTTGGAATCGTGGAATGATGGAATAATGATGGCTTCGTAAAAAGTCCCACAGCGTCATTGCGAGGCGCGAAGCGCCGTGGCAATCTCACGAATATCCGGCTAGTTACGAGATTGCCCCTCGGCCGTGAGCTCGGGGCCGAACGGCTTCCACCCTCCGCAGTAGTCTGTCCATCCTCCGTAGCAGAGCTACTGCGGAGGACGGGCTACGGAGGACGGGTCGCGGAGTTTACCCTGAGCCTGTCGAAGGGCTCGCAATGACCAAGCCTCTGTTTTCGGACTTTTTACGAGACCGTCAATAATGGAAAGAGGAGACAGAAGAATGGACAGGAATGGAGCAAGATTGGAAGGAGCCAGGATGAAACATGTCTAAAGAGTCAGAGAACAACCTCCGAGCTTTGGAAGAAGCACTTGCCCAATGCCGGCAAGCCTACGACGCACTCAAAAAAAGTGAGGAAATCCTTTCTCTGATTGTCCAGGGGAGTTCCATTCCAACCCTCGTGATCGACAGGAATCACGTCGTCACCCACTGCAATAAAGCATACGAGAAATTCAAAGGGATACCCGCCGAGAAGATGATCGGCACAAAGAATCATTGGATGACCTTCTACAAAAAGCCCAAACCGGTCATGGTGGATTTCATCGTCGACAAGGTTTCAGATGAGGATATCCTTGAGTATTTTGGAAGCCGGGCGAAACGATCTTCTGTGGTCGAAGGGGCCTTCGAAGGGGAATTCTTTTTCCCGGACCTGGGTGAAAACGGGCAGTGGCTCTTTTTCACCGCGGCGCCGCTTAAAGACAAGAATGGAAACATCGTCGGCGCCGTCGAGACCTGCCAGGACGTCACCCAGAGGAGGCGGGCCGAAGAGGCTTTGCGCGAATCCGAGCGGCGCTTCAGAACGCTCCTCGACTTTGTTCCCTATCCCATCGGGGTTTTCACCATGGAAGGGGTGCCCACCTATCTGAACCCCGGATTCACGCAGGTCTTCGGCTGGACCCTTCAGGAGCTGGAGGGGAAAAAGATCCCCTTTGTTCCGCAAGAGGCGAAACGGGAAACCATTGAAAACCTCAAGCGTCTTTACAAGGAAAAGCTTCTCGTTCGCCATGAATCCAAGCGCTTGACCAAGGACGGCCGGATGCTCGACATGTCCATTCGCGCCGCCGTGTACTCCGAGTCGGGGCAAGAACCTTCAGGCGTCATTTCGATTTTTCGAGACATCACCCAGGACAAGCGCATTGCCCGCATCAACGAGGCCATGCTTCATCTCAGCCTTGCCCTCCCGCAGTATCCCGAACTGGGGGATCTTCTCTACTATGTGAACGGCGAGGTCAAACGGCTCACCGATTCCGAAGGCTGTGTGGTTATTCTCCTGGATGAGGGAAAACAGGAGTTTTTTGTCATCGGCGCCGCTTACGACACGACGGACACCCAGAAAAGGGTCAAGGAAGTGCGCTTTTCTCTGGATGAGCTCGTGGCGGGCAAAGTGGTGAAGAGCGGTGAGCCGCTCATCGTTTACGATACGTCTTTGGACCGGGAACTTCACGAAGAAAGAGACAGGAAGCTCGGGTACAGGACGCGAAATTTGGCCATTGTGCCCTTGAGAGGCCGTGACCGGATCGGGGGCGTCCTTTGTGCCATCAACAAAAAGAAGGGCGACTTTGACCAGCGTGATATCGAAGTCCTGGAGATGATCGCCGGAACAGTGGCCCTTTCCATAGAGAACGCGAGGGTATCCGAGGAGCTCAAGCAGGCATACCTTGAGGTATCCGGTATGAACCGGGCCAAGGACAAGATGATCAATCATCTTTCACACGAGCTGCGCACCCCGTTGGCCGTTCTTTCAGGCTCCCTGGCCCTGATCGAGCGAAAGTTGGACCCGCTCTCTGAGAACGCATGGAAGCCGATCATGGGTATGGCCAGAAGGAACCTGGATCGCATCAAGGATATTCAAATCGAAGTGGAAGATATCATGGAGGCAAGGGAATTCAGGCCTTACGCCATGCTTTCCTTTCTCCTCGATCAGTGCAGCGACGAACTGGCCGTCCTGGCCGCCGAGAGTTGTGAAGAAGGGCGCATGGTGGAGGGTATCAGGGACCATATCGAGGAGCTTTTCGGCCCCAAATCCCTGGCGCCCGTGAAGCTCAGTCTGGATCAAACGGTGCGAGAACGCCTCGAGGACCTGAAGCCTCTCTTCTCCCACCGGGAACTGGAGATCCACACCCACTTTGAACCTACACCTCCTGTTTTTATTCCCCTGGAAGTGCTCCATAAAGTCATCGACGGTCTGATCAAGAATGCCGTGGAGAACACCCCCGATGAGGGGAGGATCGAGGTGGCGGTGCAAAAGAAGGGAGAGGGCGCTCTTCTCCTCGTTCACGACTATGGCGTGGGCATTCCGGAAGAAGCTCGAAGGAGGATCTTCGAAGGCTTCTTCTCCACCCGCGACACCATGGCCTATTCCTCCAAGAGGCCCTTTGACTTCAATGCGGGCGGAAAGGGCGCGGATCTGCTCAGGATGAAGATTTTTTCGGAACGCTATCATTTCCAGATCGACATGGCCTCGATACGGTGCAAGCATCTTCCCGGAGAGACAGACGTGTGCCCGGGCAGAATCAGCCGGTGCCCCTTTTGCTCCCGGGTCGAAGACTGCCACAAGACGGCGGGGACGATTTTCTCCCTGTATTTTCCGCCGGCAGCATAAAGAAATGCCTAAAGTGCGCTAAAGTGCCTAAAATGCCTAAAGTGCCTGAACTTCAATACGGACGAAGGGGAGAAGATCTTTGCCATTTTTTAAAACAAAGGACTAGCCATGAACCAACCGTGTAAAAGGGAAATCCTCCGCGCTGTCATCCTCGCCGCCCTTTTCGGATTCCTGATCTCCATTGGAACACCTGCCTTCGCTCAGACCCCGAAAAATTTCCTGTGGAGAATTCAGTCCAACACGGCGACGGTCTACCTTTTGGGGTCGATTCATTTTTTGAAGGCTGATGCCTACCCGCTCAACCCGGCCATTGAGCACGCCTATGACTCGTCGGACGTTCTGGTTGTCGAGGCCGATGTCAACGACCTCGGGAAGCTGAACCTCGCCACCTTCATGGATAAGGCCTTTTTCCAAGGCGAGGATAACCTCAAAAAAAGCGTCTCACCCCAAACCTACCGTTTGATTGAAAAAGAGACCGCCGCCCTGGGTCTGCCCGCAGAACTGGTTGAAAAGCAAGAGCCGTGGTTTCTAGCCCTTTCCCTGCAGGCCATGGCATTGATGAAAGCGGGCTATGACCCGAGGTACGGGGTGGAGACCCACTTTCTTTCAAAGGCCGCAGGCAGGAAGAAGATCCTGGAGCTTGAAAGCCTCGACGAACAAATCGGTATCCTGTCGGGATTCTCCGGCAGAGAGCAGGAACTGTTCCTGGTGTACACGCTGGAAAACCTGAAGTCGGCGGGAACCCAGGCTGATGCCATGATCCAAGCCTGGGCGTCCGGCGATGGGCCGGCCATGGAAGCCATCCTAAGCAAGAGCGTAGAGGAAAACGCGACTCTTTCCCCGGTGTACGAGAAACTCATCGACCGTCGGAACGCCAAGATGACATCCAGAATCGGGGGATACCTCGCATCGAGAGAAACCTATTTTGTCATCGTCGGTGCAGCGCACCTGGTGGGCAAGGACGGAATCGTCGAACGCCTCAAGGGGAAAGGGTATCGCGCAGATCAGCTCTGAGCATCTCTTTTGGAGAAGGCCCGGTAATCATCGGTCAGGAGAAGAGGGTTTCTCCAGTTTGGACGGCTTCTTGCTCTTTCCTTGCTCGAGTTCGTACTTCAGGTTCTTCACATCACTGTCGATCCCCGCAAGGACAACCTTCCTGGTCCTGTCAAGGATCTTCTTCTCCATTTTGCCTTGTGATTCCTTGAGAGCTTCCAACCCCTTTTCGATCTCCTTGTTTCTGAAGCGCTCCCGGGCGCGATCGATCAACGCGAGGACGGCTTCGATTCTCTCTTCTTCAATCTGCCGGATGGCCTTGTCCATTTCCTCCGCCGTAGCTCTCAGGACTTTCCGGGTATACCCCACCTCTTCACGCAGCACTTCCAGGATTTCCCGCGCCTCGTTGATCTTCACCCCCGGATTGATTTTCTTTTTCCTGGCCAGCTTGAGAGCCTGTTTCACGGCTTTGCGGGCCTCTTTCATTTTTTTCCGGGCCAGCTTCCCTTTTTCAAAATAGACGATCATGTCTTCCACCAGGAATTCATGGAGCCTTATCAGCCCGTAGGGCAGTCCCTTCTTCTTGTATCGAGACAATGAAAGCATGCTCGGACTCCTTTCGAAAAAAAACGCCTTTGGCTCCCCAACCAAAGGCGTCATCATCATTCCTTGCGGCAGCCCGGCGGTCTTGGCCATTTCGCTGTAGACCCGTGGCTTTGCGCCGCCGCCTTTCGGCGGGTTTGCCCTTTTTCGCTATATGTTTCAATGCATTATAGGTCAATTCCCCCTTATTGTCAATCCGCCATTCAGAGGATAGCCCAGCATCTGGCAGACGAGGGGCGGCCGGATCCTTTATCCCTCTGCTGAAAGGAGGCGGTCCAGCTTGGACCGGAGCTGCATTTTGGAAAGGGTCACTGTGGAGTTTTGCAAACCTCGCACCGCCTTTGGCTGTCCGGTTGAAGGGCGGTCCTGTGAGAAAGGTATTTCTTGAAGCCCCGGTACTGATCGCGTTCGTAGCCAACGGCCTCATAGAAGGCATGAGCCTCCCGGCGCTCCCGGGATGAAACAAATTCGACGTAGTAACAACCGAGGGCGGCAGCCCTTTGTTCGAGTCGCTCCAACAGTAACCTGCCGATCCCTGACCTCCGCTTGTTTTCGGCCACCACCATGTTCTCCATCACCGCAAAGGGTCTGCACTCCCCGATCAGGTCCCAGCAGACGACTCCCATGACGGAGCCGATCAGATCTCTGCCATCCTTGGCCGCCAAGAGGATGTATTTACCGTCCTGCTTCATCGCTCGAAAGGATCTGACCATTCTCTCCGGATCCGTTTCCCTGTTGACCAGGTTGCGATAGAGGGAGGCCAGGGCAGGAAGATCCCCTTCATCGACGTCAACAACCTGAACGATCATTCCTGTGTTCATTTTTTCTTCGCTGACCCTTTATTCCTTGCATCCTTTCATATAGGATAGGGCTCTCAAAAAGCAATGCTCTTTTGTTTTCAAAGTCCCGGGAAAGCGTTCTACCCCATTAAGAGAAAGGACGACTCTTATGTCTCTGTCTTCCAACCCAACGACACTGACCATCCCCTATCCCTCCCGCATTCCCCTAGCACGCACCCCCACTCCCATGGAGCCCCTCAAGAGGCTCAGTCAAAAACTCGGGGTGGAAATCCTCATGAAGCGGGACGACCTGACCGGCGCCGAACTCACGGGCAACAAGGTGCGCAAACTCGAGTTTGTCTTTGCCGACGCCCTCGACCAGGGCGCCGACACGGTTCTCACCTGCGGCGGAGCCCAGTCGAATCACTGCCGGGCCACCGCCGTCGCCGCCGCCAAAGTTGGACTCCGTTGCCGCCTTCTTTTGAGGACCCCTGATCCGTCCAGTCCCCCTCCTCTTGAGGGCAACGTGCTGCTGGATCGAATGGTGGGTGCAGAGATCGTATGGATTACACCGGAGGAGTACCGGAGGCGGGATGAGTTTTTCGACCGGGAATCGTCTTCCCTCCGCCAGGAGGGACGAAAACCCTACATCATTCCCGAAGGGGCCTCCAATGCCCTCGGGGCCTGGGGTTATATCCTGGCGGCAGAAGAAATCGCCCGCGATCTTTTGGAACTTCCCGACCATCGGGGTCGCCAAACCACCATTATCCATGCCACGGGCTCCGGCGGAACCACCGCAGGGCTCATCATCGGAAAACGTCTCTTCGACCTCAATGTGCGGGTGGTGGGAATCAATGTTTGTGATGACAGGGACTACTTCGTGAAGGTCATCGGTGAAATCTGCGAGCGCTTGATCTCTCAGTATCGATTGAACCTGACCTTCTCCCGGGATCGGGACATCGAGATCGTGGACGGCTACGTGGGACGAGGATATGCCATCTCCAGACCCGAGGAATTGGCACTCATCCGTGACGTGGTACGCGAGGAAGGAATTTTCCTCGACCCTGTTTACACGGGCAAGGCCTTTTTCGGCATGGCCAGGGAACTCGAGCGGAATCCGGAGTGCTTCGGGGAACGGATTATTTTCCTGCACACCGGAGGGATCTTCGGGCTCTTCCCGAAGGCGGCCGAACTGGCCGCGGTGCTGGACTAACCTTCACCCTTCCCATGTCAGGCCACCATAGTCATTGCGAGCGACCGAAGGGAGCGTGGCAATCTCCCTAGTTGCAACCGCTTCTGATTCTGAGATTGCTTCGGTCGTTTCATCCCCTCGCAATGACATGGCAAAACGGCCTCCGAATGTGAGGGAGAGGCGTAGGATGATGGGACTCAGCGCTCGCAGGTCTCAGAAAAGGGGCATTTCCCCTGTTTCCAGGTAAGCGTGTAGCTGCGGGAGTGTCAGTCCGGCAATCCCCAGGGATTCCGCGGTGCGGAGGCCTTCTGAGGAGTAGTCTTTGCCCATTAAAATCTCCCCCATCCTGATCACCGCTTCACATGCGGGCGTGGGCACCTTGAGCATCTTACCGAGAGAGCTGAAGAGCACAAGGCCCATGCCGATGTCTTCATGGAAGTAACGATTGTCGAGGGTGTTCGGGAAGCGGAACTCCGCGAATCCCGGACCGTACCTGTAGCAGTCGTGGTAGTCCGTGCTGGTCGCGTACCCCTGTTCCACGGAGGTCACAGGATCGGGTTGCGCAGGGTAACCGAGGGCACGCAGAAGGGCGATCCTTTCCCCGTCCAACTTGCTGATCAGCCTCGCCACTGCAGGGGAAACACCGTCGCCATAAAAGAACCTCCGGTCCCCTTCTCGCTCGATAAGCGCGGAATTGAGGATCGTGATAGGAGGATGGATGACGGGATTGGCATTGTTCAGTCCTGCCTCCAGAACAGTCGCACCGCGGTGCAAGCCCGGGTAGAGGGCCTCGAGTTCAGGCCCCACACGCTCCAGCGCCCCAGCCGGAAGTGTCCCGTAAAGGACCCGGTTCACCTTGACCGGAATATGGACGGTGGATCCTCGCGCCCGGCAACCATAGGTCAACGTCGCCAGTTCCACCAGGGTGGGGAGTTTCTTGAGCCCCGAGTCCCGAAACCTCTTGGCAAAGAGCAGTGCCCCACCCGTGGAGCCCGGGTTGAGGATCACGAGGTGATGGGGCTGAACCAGGGAAGCCAGTTCCTGCGCGGTCCGGTTGTGAACCAGGGCCTGGGTGCAGACCATGATCGTGTCCGCACCGCCCACGGCTTCGGAAAGATCCGTGGTCACCAGTTCGAGGCGAGCCTCGCCTTCCACGGCACCGGTGGCCGACAGGGTGGGGTGCTCGACGAGTCCCTCGATATTGCTCTTGAACTCGGGGAATTCGAAGAGGCGCACGTGCTTGCCCCGGAGGCTGAGATCAACGGCGCTCGCCTTGCCTCCGTTACCGGCACCAATGACGGCAATGGTATCGATCATATAGAGTTCCCCTCCATGTCATTTCGAAGGAAGAAGCAATCTCGTAATTGGGCGGATATCAAGGAGATTGCCACGCTTGCGCGCCGTAGCGCTTCAGCGCGCAGGCACGGCGCTTCGCGCCTCGCAATGACGGTTTCAGACTTTCTACGACGCCGTCAAAGTTAGTGCGTCAAAATCTTGCTCAGGAACAGCTTTGCCCGCTCGGTCCTGGGGTTTTTGAAAAAATCATTGGGAGGGGCCGTTTCGATGATCTGCCCTTCATCCATGAAGACGACCCGGTTGGCCACTTCCCGGGCAAACCCCATCTCATGAGTCACCACCATCATGGTCATGCCTTCCTTGGCCAGGTCCCGCATGACGTCGAGGACCTCGTTGATCATTTCCGGGTCCAGCGCAGAGGTCGGTTCATCGAAGAGCATGATCTTGGGCCGCATGCAAAGTCCCCGGGCAATCGCAACCCGCTGCTGCTGTCCTCCTGACAATTGGGCCGGGTAAGCATCCGCCTTGTTGCCCAGACCGACTCGTGTCAGAATCTCGCGGCCCAATTTTTCGGCTTCCCGCTTCTTCATTTTCCGCACTTTGATGGGAGCAATCGTGACGTTTCCCAGGGCCGTCATGTGGGGATAGAGGTTGAATTGCTGGAACACGAAACCGATCTCCGCCCGTATCCTTGTCATACTCGTCTTTTTTTCATGGACCTTCATATTGTCCACGACGAGTTCGCCCTGCTGAATGGGTTCCAGGCGGTTGATACAACGGATCAGGGTGCTCTTCCCGGAGCCGCTCGGCCCGCATACCACCACCACCTCCCCTGCTTCGACCTCCAGGTCAATGTCCTTCAAGACATGCAGATCGCCGAACCACTTATTGACATTCGAAAACCGGATCATGAGCAAGCTCCCCTACAGCCTGGTTGTTACCACGGTCATCCGCTTCTCCATCGAGTTCGAAAGCCGGATGAGCGGATAGCAAATCACGAAATACAGGATCCCCACCAATCCGAACACCATGATCCCCTCCGGGATCCGTTGGACGGTCAGCCATCCGACCCTTGTCACATCGGTGACGCCGATGGCCGACACCACGGAGGAGTCTTTAATGAGCAACACATACTGACCCACGAGAGGCGGCAGGATGATGCGCATGGCTTGAGGCAGAACGATGTGCCTGAGTTGATGATAGGACGAAAGGCCCGACGCCGTGGCCGCCTCCCTCTGGCCTGAAGGGATCGCCTGGATCCCCCCCACCACGATTTCGCAGATGAAGCAGGCGGAAAGGTTTGTGAGGGCGATCACGGCCGCAGGAAAAGCTTCGAGCTGGATCCCTGCCTCGGGCAGGATAAAAAAAGCGATGAAGACCTGGACCAGGAAAGGCGTACCGCGAATGAGATCCACCCAGGCCCCGATGATTCGTTTCAACACTTTGCCCTTGCCTGCCCGGATGATTCCCCATGCGAAGCCGACGACGGTCCCGGCGACGAGGCTCAATCCGGATAGGGCCACAGTCATCCACAGCCCCTTCAAGAAAAAGGGGATGCTCTGGACCAGTTGCTCGAAATAGAAACCCCACATGTCTTTCTTATGCTCCCTCTTCATGCCCCCCGAAAAATGAGGCGTTTCTGTGACCAGTTAGAAAATGTCTTGAGGATGTAATAGATGATCAGGTAGAAGACCGCCGTGGTCAAAAAGCCCTCGGCCGGCATGAACCGCTCAGAGGTCAGGATCTGCCCCGCCCTGGTCAATTCGACGATCGAAATCAGGGACAGGAGGGCGGAGTCTTTGACCAGCACAATGGCCTGGCCCAGCATGGGTGGAATGGACACCCCGAGAGCCTGGGGAAGAATGATGTAGCGCATGCGCTGAACGTAGTTGAGCCCCGAGGAGATGGCGGCTTCAATCTGGCCGTGCGAGATGGACTGGATGCCGGCCCGGATGATTTCAGCCATGTAGGCTCCGCTGTTCAGCGTCAGGGCGAGGATTCCCGTGGCCTCTTCGGGCAGGCGAATGCCCAGTGAAGGCAGACCGAAGTAGAAGAAATAGAGCTGGGCCAGCAGCGGGGTCGAACGGATGCTCTCGATGTAGACGCCTGCCGCCGTCGAGGCAATTCGGGACTCGCTGAGGCGCATCGAGCAGGACAGGACCCCCACCAAAAGAGCGCCCGCCAGACCCCCGCCGGAGAGCCAGAGGGTCGCGAAAAAGCATTTCCAGTAAAGGGGCAGGTATTCGACGATGATTCTGAAATTGAAAGTCTCCAGCACAATCTTGGCCTTTCTGTCTTGGTCCTTTGCCGGACATCCCGTCAAAAGACCGGGTCAGGAGCGACGGTGAGGATGCAGGAGTCGGTAAAGGCTCCGAGAAAGGCTTCCTCGGGAGCCTCCCCGATGATCAATGGTCCTTTTTCCAGTCCATGGTGTTGACCCAGTAGTTGAGGTTCTGATCCAGTCTTCCATCGAGGCTGATGTGAAGGAAGAAAAGATTCATCCACTCGAGCAGGTCCATGGAGTCGTAGCGCACGGCAAAGGACAGGGGCGACTTGGAGAGCATGCCCGGAAGGATCCGGACGCTGTTCGGCGGAAAGCTCGCCAATCCGCCGGTCACGGCCGACCCGTCATTGACACCGATGTCCGCATGCCCCTTGATAACCGCATCGATCAGCAGGGGCCCACCCCCTTTGTAGGATTTGAGCTCCGCCTGGGGAAAAGCTTTTTTCGCATCCGTCTCACCGGTCGACCCCAAAAGCACCGCGATCTTGATCCCCGGTTTTTTGCAATCTTCGACCGTCTTGAAGGGGCTGTCGGCCTTCGTGAACACGACGCTGCCCGTGTACATGAAGGGGTCGCTGAAGGCGATTTTCATCGCCCTCTTGAGGGTCGGAGTCATGTCCGCGGCCAAAACGTCCGCTTTCTTGGAGAGCAGGGCCGGGATGAGGCCGTCCCAGTCGTAATTCAGGAACTTCAACTTGACGCCCATCTCCGCGGCCATGAGCTCGCAGAGCTCGATCGAGCTGCCGGTCCGGTTGCCCTTCTTGTCGATGAAGCTGAACGGAGGGCCTTGAGTCTGACAGGCCACACGGAGTTCGCCCCTCTGGGCGATGTCTTCGAGGGTTCCGGCATTCACCGCCCCGGTCAATCCGATCACGAACAAGGCCGCCACCATCACACTCAACCATTTCCGATTCTTCATTGCTTAAACCTCCTTCCGTTGATTGATCTTTATGTGTTCATTGGTTCGCCAATACCTTTTCTATCCATTGCAGGGCCCAGTCGATCTCCTCCTTCGTGATGACGAGGGGCGGGGCAAAGCGAATGATGTGATCGTGGGTTTCCTTGCAGAGGATCCCGAGGCTCATCAGTTCCTCGCAGTAAGCACGTGCCCCACCCGCTTCAGGAAAAAGCTCGACGCCGATCATCAACCCCCTGCCCCGCACTTCCTTGATGAAAGGACTCCTGATTTTCTTCAACTCCCCCAGGAAGTAGGCGCCCATGGCTGCGGAATTCTCGATCATCCCTTCCTCGACGAGCACCTTGAGCGCGGTTCTGGCCACGGCGCAGGCCAGGGGGTTACCCCCGAAGGTGCTGCCGTGCTCTCCGGGCCGGAGCACACCCAGGACTTCCGTGTTGGACAGAACGGCGGAAATGGGATAAAAGCCGCCGGAGAGGGCTTTGCCGATCAGGGTGATGTCCGCTTCGATCCCCTCGTGCTGCTCGGCCAGCAGCTTTCCGGTGCGACCCAGGCCGGTCTGGATCTCGTCCAGGATGAGGATCACGTTGTTCTTCTCGCAGATGGACTTGGCTTTCTTGAGATAGCCCTCGGGAGGGATGATGATCCCCGCTTCTCCCTGAATCGGTTCTACCAGGAAACCCACCGTGTTGGGCGTGACGGCCGACTCCAAAGCTTCCGCGTCCCCGAACGGGACGACCTTGAACCCGGGTGTGAAGGGGCCGAAACCCTCCCGGTAGTGCTCCTCCGTGCTGAATCCCACGAGGGTGATGGTCCGGCCGTGAAAGTTGTTCTCGCAGGCAATGATCTCCGCCCGGTCCTTCGGCACCCCTTTCACCTTGTAGCCCCACTTGCGCACCGCCTTGATCACCGTCTCCACCGCCTCGGCACCGCTGTTCATGGGGAGGACCTTGTGGGAGTTGGTGAGGTTGCACAGCTCCTCGTAGAGAAGGCCGAGCTGATCGTTTCGAAAAGCTCGGGAAGTCAGGGTGAGCTTTTGACACTGATCGATCATGGTTTGCATGATTTTGGGATGGCAGTGCCCCTGGTTCACCGCCGAGTAGGAGGCGAGGCAGTCGAGATACTTTTTCCCGTCCACATCCCAGACCCACACCCCCTGCCCCCTGCTCAGCACCACGTCGAGGGGCTTGTAGTTGTGGGCGCCGTATTTGTCTTCAAGATCTATATAGTGTCGGGTCTCCACGCCTGCCTCACTTGAACCTTGTGAATCAGGTCCCATGATTGACGAACTCGTAAAAAGTCCAACAACACCCCATTTGTTATTGCGAGCCCTTCGACAAGCTCAGGATAAACTCAGCGACCCGTCCTCCGTAGCCCGTCCTCCGCAGTAGCTCTGCTACGGAGGATGGACAGACTACTGCGGAGGGTGGAAGCCGTTCGGCCCCGAGCTCACGGCCGAGGGGCAATCTCGTAATGGGGCGGATATCAAGGAGATTGCCACGCTTGCGCGCCGTAGCGCTTCAGCGCGCAGGCACGGCGCTTCGCGCCTCGCAATGACGGTTTCGTAAAAGGTCCGCAAACCCAAGTTTTCGTCATTCCGGCGAAAGCCGGAATCCAGAAAATTCAATGGATTCTGGACCCCGGCTTCCGCCGGGGTGACGAATCGGAAGACTTCTTGCGAGAAGTCATCGTTTACGGATCATCAAAATACGCGTCTTCCTTGACCATGATTCCACGCCGTGACAGTTCCGTCATGAAGAGGTCATAGGGGATGTCGACTACAGGGGAAAGCACACCCTTCTTCATAATTTGCCCGCTCCCGATCATGCATGCCACGATGGTTGCAGGATAGGCGACGCTTAGGTTCATAGCAAGTAAACCGGTATCAAGATCCCGTTCGATGAACAGGTCCGTGATGATCGTTTTCCGCCTGCCGTTCTTGAGCCCTTGGAAAACGTTGCGCATCACCACCAGGTCCTTCTCGTCGTCGCGGAATTGGAGTTGCGGTTCCATGAGCCGAACCACGAATTGGTGGGGGGTCACCGGGCAGCCTCCAACGTCCAGCGGTTCATCGGAAAGGAATCCCAGCTTTTTCAAGGGCGCCCAGAAGGCGCACCACCCCGGCCAGCGCAAGGTATAACGGCCGGTCTCCCGGATCGTCCGGGTCACTCCCAGGAGGTCTGTGTAGAATACGGCGTCGCCGTTCGGGATGGACTCCAAAACGCCCAGACCGGGAAAATCGATGATCCCGATCATGTCGTTGTCCTGTTGATCCTCCGCGGCGATTTCCACCCTCCGCCCGTCATTGATCAGGACAGCCGGCCTCTTCTGAGAGCGCAGGACCAGGTCCCAGTTCCACGAGATCTTGTAGTTCAGGGGATTGTCACAGGCCTTCTTCTCGGGAATACCACCGCAATAGGAATTCAGCACATGAAGTTCGTCGAATTCACCCAGGGCGTGGCCGCACACGACCAGGTCGATCCCCGGGTCCAGCCCGCACTCCGGCATGAGAGAAACGCCGGCATCCATTGCGCGATCGTGAAGGTGACGGATGGTCTGGCCGTAGCTCGTGCCTACAAGCCCGACCCCCGCCTCGACGGCGGCTTCATAGACCTTCGGCATTAAGGGCACCGGCAAAAATTCGAGGGCCACGTCCACGTCCTGTTTGAGAAGGGCCACGAGATCGTCCTTTGACGAGGCGTCCACCTTCTCGAACCTTGTCTTCTTGAGGTCCACCATGGAACGCACCTTCTCCGGCACCTCGGTGGTGAGGTCGGCACAAACGATCTGACGGACGGAGCTGTTCCGGCTGAGCGCGAAAAGAGCCGCCCTGCCTTGAAGCCCCAGCCCTCCTAATACGGCAACCTTCAAAGTGTCGAACCTCTGCGTGTCATTCCTGTGACGCCTCCCACTCCCTTTCTTCCATTTAAAGCTCTTACCACTCTCTCATGCCTTGGGGCATCGATATCCACTTTTTGGTCGGCCTCGTAACGACGAAGGTTTCCGTTTGAACCACCTTGCCCACACGGGGAATGATATTGCTGATGAGCGCGTGAAGTTCTGCGATGCCGCCCGCAACCACCACCTCGGCAAAGATGTCGTACCGTCCCGTGACGACCCCCGCCCAAATGACCTGATCGATGCTTGCCAGGTTCTGCAGCACTTCCTCGAGCTTGCCGAAAGACTGTACCTTCATGGCGACGAGGGCGGAAATCAGTTCGGGATGATTCTGGGTGTTGATGCTTCCGGCAATCCTGAGGAGTCCTGACTTGATCAACCGCTTGATTCTCGTCCGCACCGTGGGTGTCGTGACAGAAAGTCTCTTCGCCAGATCCGCCACGGGCGCTTGCCCGTCTTTGCAGAGAAGACGGATGAGTTCTTTGTCGAGCGTGTCGAGCTCCTCAGTCAACGGATCTCCTGCTTTTTCATTTTGAAAATATGCTAATCAAAAAATACAAATAAAGCAAATTACTCGTTCTTTTTTTATATGTACTTTTTATTTTTTTGGAGAGTTTCTCGCCCATCTGCTAGCAAAAATGAAAAGTAATGTCAACAAAATTTTTCTGTCTTTTTCACCGACAGGGAAACCTCGAGGAGAAGAAGGCACTCAGATTACAACCGGATCACTTCGCGCGCCAGGGTTACGCGGGCAAGGGCCTTTTCGTCCACGGTGACGCCGAGGCCCGCTGCCGAGGGAACGTCGATGGTGCCTTCAGGATTCAAGGAAAAAGGCGGATCGATGATGTCTCTTTCCCAGTACCGCTTCGAGGCCGAAATATCGTTGGGGTAAACGAAATTGGGCAGGGAGGCAAGCGCCACGTTCACCGCCCTGCCGATCCCTGTCTCCAGCATTCCCCCGCACCACACTCCCATGTTGTTCGCCCGGGCGACGTCGTGGACCTCCTTGGCAGCCGACAAGCCCCCGACCCGCCCTTGCTTGACGTTGATGATCCTGCAGGCCCCGAGCTCCGCGGCAACCCGCGCGAAATAGGGACTCTGAATGGACTCATCGAGGCACAGCGGCGTCTTGACCCGGGCCTGGAGCTTCGCATGGTCCACGATGTCGTCGTGAGCCAGCGGCTGTTCGATCATCATCAGATCCGAGCCGTCCATGCCCTCGAAAAGCGCACTCTCGGACAGGCGATAAGCGCCGTTGGCATCGACCATCAGCGGGAGAAAGGGGTACGTTTTGCGCACGGCTTGCACGACGGAGAGATCTTTTCCCGGTTTGATCTTGATCTTGACTCGCCGATACCCCTCCTCGAGGTAGGCGGCGATCGCCCGGACCAGATCTTCCGCCGAGTCCTGAATGCCGACGGAAACCCCTGACGCAACGCTTTGCTTTTCTCCCCCGAGGAGAACCGCAAGGGGTTTCCTCTGTTCCAGGGCCGAGAGCACCCACAGGGCATTTTCCACGGCGGCTTTGGCCATGGGGTGCCCCCGGAGGCGGCCGGTCATTTTCACGTAAGTCGCCGGACCCTCCAGGTTCTTGCCCAAAATCTCGGGGAGCAAAACCTCTTTCAGAATCAACGCGGCGGTTCCAACCGTTTCATAGGAGTAGAACGGTCTGGCGTCGGCCGTGCATTCGGAATAGACACTCCATTCCGGGGTGTAGACCTTGAGAAGCAACTTGTCGAGCTCGGAGACGCGGGTGTTGCTGCTCTCGAAAGGGGAAACGAGGGGCATGCGAACGAAGATGAGTTCGACCCTTTCAATCTTCATGTGCCTGTTTTATCTCTCTTCTGGGTTTTCTTGTTTTGCCTTCCGATCTTTTCCCTCAGTTTCTCCGTCCTGGAAGGGGTCGTCCTCTTCCCTGCGGAAAAGGTGTCGAAATGCTCGTAGAGCTTCTCCGCCTTCTCGGACCGATCGAAAATCCTTTCGTCGCAAAACTGGAGGGCGGCGATGACCAGGGATTCGAGCAACGCCGATGCGGCACAAAAGCTCTGGAAAATGGAAAGGCCGTCGGAAGGGACGACAAGCTGAAGGTGAGCCAGGGAGCTTAGGGGGGAGAACTCGCTGTCCGTGAGCAGAATGATCCTGGCCCCGGCGCTCGCAAAGGTCTCGGTGACCTTGCGCGTCAGCGTGGCATAGCGGCGATGGGAAATGACGAAAAGCGTGTCCTTCGGGGTCACGTCGACGAGTCGATCCGGTAGCACGGAGGTCTGGAAATCGAGGAGGGTGATCCGGGGTCGAAGATATCCCAGGAGCACATGGAAAAGGTAGGCCAGGGCATAGGACGTGCGCTGCCCCATGATGAAGAGGTCCCCCTTGGGGTCGGCGATCAGACGGGCGACTTCCCGGAACGTCTTCGGGTCGGTGCGGGCGTGGGTGTGCCGGAGATTCTTCATGATGTAAGAGAAGTTCTGGCCGAGAATGTCCTCCCCTTCCTCCATGAGTTGCCTCTTCTTGAGGCTGTAGCGCTGGACAGGGGATTCCAGCCGGGAAACGACCTCGTGCCGCTGCTGGTTCCGGAACTCGTAGAAGCTGCTGTAGCCCAGGCGGGAGATAAAGCGAACCACGGTGGCCTTGCTTACACCGCTCTTCTGGCTGATGGTGGTCACATTTTCGAACACGGTCTCGGGAAAACGGCGGGACAGGAAGTCGGCGATCTTGGCCTCGCCGGGGGTCAGCTTTTGGAGGGCCCGAATACGATCTAGGAGTTCATCGGTCGCCATGGCGTGAAATAATTGTTGCAGTCCTCAATATTTTGAAATATATATTTCGCCATCATTACACCCCCTTCGGGACGACGTGTCAACACAAAAAAGGAGGTCGGAGCCCCGTATGCCTGAGTCGCACCCCGGATTTTCTCAATGGCTTGTCGATGTGCGGCGGTACCTCCACGCGCACCCGGAGACCGCCTACAAGGAAGTCAAGACCACCGAAAAAATCGTCGAAATCCTTTCAGACGCCCGCGTCGAGGTGCAAACCTTCCCTGATCTGACCGGGGCCGTAGGACTGATTCGCGGCACCGGGGAAGGGCCCACCATTGCGCTCCGGGCGGACATCGACGCCCTGCCCATCGAAGAGTTGAGTGGAGCGCCCTACACCTCAAGGAACCTCGGCGCGATGCACGCCTGCGGCCACGATGCCAACACCGCTATCATGCTCGGGCTTGCCAGAAAGATCCAGGATTCCGGACTGGGCTCCGCCCTTCGTGGTAACGTGAAGTTCCTTTTCCAGCCCGCGGAGGAGAAGGGGGCGGGTGCAAAGGCCATGATCGAAAGGGGCGTTCTGGAGAAGCCCCGCGTCGGCTGCATCATAGCCGGACACATGTCGACCGACCTCGCCGTGGGAACGGTGGGTGTGTTCATGGGCCTAGGCTACGCCTCCTCCGACGTGTTCGAACTGGCCATCCGGGGAAAGGGCGCACACGGGGCTCGGCCGGAGGAAGGAATCGATCCTGTCGTGGCCGGGGCATCCTTTGTCACGGCCGTGCAGAGCATCGCGGCGAGGAACGTCAAGCCCACCGAGGCGGCCGTCGTGACCGTGGGGAAGTTCACGGCGGGCGACGCGCCCAACGTCATTCCCGAGTTCGCCCATCTCGAAGGCACCGTGCGAGCCCTTTCCCCAGAGGTCCGGGAGCACGTGATCCGGCGGCTCCGGCAGATCGCCGAGGGCCTGGAACCCGCCTTCCTGGTCAAGACGCAGTTTCTGCTTCACGAGGGGTGCCCTCCCTGCGTGAACGATGAAGCCGTGGCCCGGCTGCTCTACGAGAGTTCGATGGAGGTTTTGGGTGCGGCCAACGTGGCCTACCTGCCACCGGTCATGGCCTCTGAGGACTTCGCCTACTTCGCCTTGGAGCGTCCCAGCGCGATCATGCGACTGGGGTGCGCCGACCGGGAGAAGGGAAAGGCGCACCCCCTCCACTCCCCCTACTTTGATATCGCCGAAGGCGTCCTCGAAGTCGGGGTGAACGTCTTTTTCGAGGCCGTCAGTCGCTACACCGCCTCGGCGTGAGCCCGGGCATGCGCGCGGGGTGAAGACTTCCTGACCCGGTCGCATGTCACACAAAGCTCGGAGGCTTTCGCAGCTCAAAACCCGGAACTGCATTCTTTTTTGTTGACAGGCTCCCGGCAGGAATGGTAGGGAATGAAACAATTAGTTCATAAATTGCAATCGTGAAATGTTTATTTCGTGCAGGATCTTTGTCCGGCGCGACCTTCCCATGCCTCTTCGCGAAAAGAAGGAAAGTCTTGGGGGCCTTTTTGGACGGTTTCTAGGGATATGCGCCGACCCGGTTCGCCCGGGCGGCGCCGAGAAAAGCAACCTCATGCCAACGAAGGAGGGTACGGTTATGTCTAGAAGGATTCTGTCCACCCTGGTTTTGATCTTCATCTGTTTGGCTTTTTTTGTTTCCGCCGCCGAGGCCGGCAAGAAGGATGACACCCTCAACTTTGCGTGGAGCAAGGAACTGGAAACCATGGACCGGTACTACAACACGGCCCGGGAGGGGATGATCGTCAGCCGTCACATCTGCGACGATCTGATATTCCGTGACCCTGTCACCTATGAATACAAGCCCCTGCTGGCCAAGTCCTACAGGTGGATCGACGCCACCACCATGGAGTTCGAACTCCGGCAGGGCATCACCTTCCACAACGGCGAGAAGTTCGACGCCGACGATGTGGTGTACACGATCAACTATATGACGAACCCCGAGAACAAGGTACTCGTCCAGCAGAACGTGGACTGGATGGCGAAGGCGGAGAAACTCGGCCCCTACAAGGTGAAGATCTATCTCAAGAAGCCCTTCGCGGCCGCCCTCGAGTACCTGGGAGGCAACGTTCCCATTTACCCGAACGAGTACTACGCCAAGGTGGGACCGAAGGGATTCGGGCAGAAACCCATCGGCACCGGCCCTTACAAGGTCACGGAAATCGAGCCGGGAAAGAAGATCGTTTTCGTGAAGAACGAGAACTATTTCAAGGACAGCCCCAAGGGCCGGCCGGCCATCGGCAAACTGGTCCAGCGGACCATCCCGGAGATGACCACCCAGATCGCCGAGTTGATGACCGGCGGGCTCGACTGGATCTACATGCTGACCCCGGAACAGGCGGCTAACCTTGAAAAGGTACGGGGGATCAAGGTCCTGAGGGGCGAGGACATGCGCATCGCCTTCATCCAGATGGATGTCACGGGCCGCACCGGAGACACCCCCTTCAAGGATCTGAGGGTGCGGAGGGCCGTGAATCACGCCATCGATAGGCAGGCCATCAGCAGGAACCTGGTGGGCGGCGACTCCCGCGTGGTTCACGCCGCTTGCTTTCCCTCCCAGTTCGGCTGCACCGATGACGTGATGAAGTACGAGTACAATCCTGACGAAGCCAAGAAGCTTCTCGCGGAAGCCGGCTATCCCAAAGGCTTCGAGGTCGACTTCTACGGGTACCGGGACCGCCAGTACGGGGAGGCCATGGTCGGGTATCTCCAGGCCGTGGGCATCAAGGCCAACCTCAAGTGGCTCCAGTATTCCGCCCTCCGCGACATGACCCAGGGAGACAAGGTCGCCTTGGTGATGAACACGTGGGGCTCCTACGGCGTCAACGACATCTCCAACATCACCGGCCAGCACTTCAAGCTGGAGTACAACGACTTTGCCCGGGACCCTCAGGTTCGCGACTGGCTTCAGGAAGGGGACAATTCCGTCGATCCCTCTCACCGCAAAGAGGTCTACAACAAGGCCCTGAAACGGATCGCCGAACAGGCTTACTGGGTTCCCCTTTTCAGCTACGTGGCGAACTACGCGTATACCCAGGACTTGGTTTTCACCAGCCAGCCTGACGCGGTGCCGAGGTTCTTCCTGTCCAAGTGGAAATAGTCGAAAAAAGCCGGGCCTGAACAAAGCCCGGCTTTTTTCACAAGCGCCTTGGGGTACCTATGCTCACATACACCCTCAAGCGTTTCTCTTTGGCCGTTCTGGTCGCCCTCACGGTCTCCTTCGTAACCTTCATGCTGCTGCGCTTTTCCGGTGACCCTGCAGCGGCCCTGGCCGGAGTCAACGCCACCCCGAGGGAAATCGAGTTCGTGCGGGTGAAGTACGGCCTGGACCGCCCGGTGGTCATCCAGTATGCGGCCTGGGCCAGGAGGGCTCTGAAGGGGGATTTCGGGGAGTCGAACTACTTCAACCAGCCCGTGGAGGCCATCATCGGCGGTCGCCTCAGCGTCACCATGACCCTGGGAGGATGCGCCCTGGCCTTTGCCGTGCTTTTGGCCATCCCCATGGGGGTGTTGGCCGCCGTGCGTCCCAACACCTGGATCGACCGCGCGGCTTTGACCGTCTCCGTCATCGGCCAGGCCATGCCCTCCTTCTTTTTCGGCCTGATCCTGATCATCGTCTTCGGCGTCATGCTTCGATGGCTCCCTGTCTCCGGCAGCAGTTCCTGGAGGCACTTCGTCCTCCCGTCCATCGCCCTCGGATACTATGCGACCCCCGCCATCATGCGCCTCACCCGCTCCGGCATGATCGAGGTCCTCGCCTCGGACTTCATTCGGACGGCCAAGGCAAAGGGACTCCGGTCGGGGAGTGTCCTCTTCAAGCACGCCCTGCGCAACGCCATCATCCCTGTGGTCTCCCTCCTGGCGGTCCAGTTCGGGTTCATGCTGGGAGGCTCGCTCGTCATCGAAACGATTTTCGCCATCAACGGCGTGGGATTCCTCGGCTACGAGTCCATCGCCCGGGCCGACCTCCCCATGGTTCAGGCCATCGTGCTGCTGGTTTCCATGTTTTACGTGGTTCTGACGTTTCTGGCCGATCTTCTCAACGCGTTCCTGGATCCCCGCATCCGGGTTGGGTGATAAAGCCATGTCCGAGCAAGCCGCAAGACACATTCAGGAGGTCGAATTCCCGTCCCCGGGCGAGATTCTTCGTCGGCGGACCTTGTCCCACAAGGGCTTCATGATCGGCGCCGGGGTCCTTTGCTTCCTTCTTCTTGTGGCGGTGCTCGCCCCGGTGCTCGCCCCCAATGACCCTTACCGCCAGGATCTGGGGAACCGGCTGGTGGCCCCGATCTGGCACGAGACGGGAACATGGGATCACCCTCTGGGGACCGACAACCTGGGGCGCGACTATCTGAGCCGTCTCATGTACGGCGCCCGCATCTCCCTGCTCATCGGGGTCTCCGCCATGATCATTTCGGGGTTGATCGGTGTCTCACTGGGCATCGTTGCCGGGTACTTCGGGGGCCGGGTCGACATGGTCGTGAGTTTCCTGATCACCACCCGTCTCTCCATGCCCGTGGTCCTCGTCGCCCTGGCCGTCGTCGCCCTGATCGGAGGGTCTCTCAATGTCATCATCCTCGTCCTGGGGCTGCTCATCTGGGATCGCTTCGCCGTCGTCATGCGTTCATCCACCCAGCAGATCCGATCCATCGACTATGTCAGCGCAGCCAAGGCCATCGGCTGCTCGACGCCGCGCATCCTCTTCACCGAGGTGATGCCCAACATTCTCAACAACCTCATCGTCGTCGCCACCCTGGAAATCGCCCATGCCGTGCTGCTCGAGGCGGCCCTCTCCTTCCTCGGCATGGGAGTACAGCCGCCCCTTCCCTCCTGGGGACTCATGGTTTCGGAAGGAAAGGAGTTCATGCTCTTCAGCCCCTGGATCATCATGATCCCCGGCTTTGTCCTGTCCCTGCTGGTCCTCTCCATCAACCTCATGGGAGACGGCATCCGCGACATCACGGCCCCGGAGGGACGGTCATGACCGCGCTGCTCGAAGTCCGGGGTCTTCACGTGGAAATCGCCCTGGCCGCCGGGCTCTTGAAGGCCGTCAGGGACGTCTCCTTTTCCGTAGATCGAGGTCGGACCCTCGCCCTGGTGGGCGAATCGGGGTGCGGCAAATCGCTGACGGCTCTCGCCGTGATGGACCTCCTGCCTCCCCGTGCGCAGCGTCGTGCCGAGACACTTCGATTCGAAGGGCTGGACCTGCGAAAAGCGAGAACCCGCCGCATGGCCGACTTGCGGGGCAACAAGATCGCCATGATCTTCCAGGAACCCATGACCTCCCTGAACCCCTGCTACACCATCGGCAATCAGCTCGAGGAGGCTATGCTGAGACACCGGAAAGTGCCCCGCAAGGTGGCCCGCGATCGAGCGGTTTTCCTCCTGGAGAAAGTGGGGATCACCGCCGCAGCGAGCCGCCTCAGGCAATACCCCCATCAGCTTTCCGGCGGACTCCGGCAGAGAGTGATGATCGCCATGGGACTCATGTGCGGGCCGGCGATGATCATTGCCGATGAGCCGACCACTGCCCTGGACGTCACCATCCAGGCACAGATCCTCTCGCTCCTTGCCTCGCTCCAGAAGGAGTTCCAGATGGGCCTGCTCCTCATCACCCACGACCTCGGCATCGTCGCCAGGGTGGCGGACCGGGTCAACGTCATGTACTGCGGCCAGGTCGTGGAATCAGGGGAGGTGACCCAGATCTTCGACAACCCCCTCCACCCTTATACCCAGGGCCTTTTGGGCTGCATTCCCATACCCGGGAAGACCAGGCCCGGGGATTACCTGGGCTCCATTCCGGGGGTCGTTCCTACACCCATCGGGGACATGAAAGGGTGCGCCTTTCGCAACCGCTGTACCTTCCTTTCCAGCGCCTGCGCGGCGGAGGACGTTGCGCTTCGGGAGATATCGAGCGACCGGGCTTACCGGTGTCTCCTGAGTCCCGAGACCTGTGCACAGAATCTTCGGGGGAGGGCGAAGTGAGCGATCCGATGTTGAGAATTCGAGACCTCACCAAGACCTACATGGTGAGCATGGGGCTTCTCAAAGTCAGGCGCCCCCTCAGAGCGGTGAACGGGGTGAGCCTGTCCGTGGAAAAGGGTCAGGTCCTCGGATTGGTCGGGGAGTCGGGGTGCGGGAAAAGCACAATCGCAAAACTGATTCTCAGACTGGAGGAAATGACGGGCGGCAGCATTCTGCTGGACGGAAAAGACCTGTCGGCCTTAACCCGCACCGAGCTTGCACGCAGGATTCAACCGGTCTTCCAGGATCCCTATGCTTCCCTCAACCCGCGCAAGTCGGTCGGCTCCATCATCTCCCTTCCCCTGAGGGTTCACAAGGTGGGAGAGGCCGCATCGTGGAAGAAAAAAGTGGACGAGATCATGGAAATCGTCGGCCTCGTCCCCCGGCTCAAGCACAGCTTCCCGAACCAGCTCTCGGGCGGCCAGCGGCAGCGCGTGGCCGTTGCAAGAGCCCTGATCATGCGGCCTGAAATTGTCATCTGCGATGAGCCGACATCGGCCCTGGACGTGTCGGTTCAGTCCCAGATTCTCAACCTGCTCATGGACCTTCGCAGGGACTTCGGCCTCACCTACATCCTGATCAGCCACAACCTTGCCGTGGTCGAGCACATGGCCTCCCGGGTGGCGGTCATGTACCTGGGAAGGATCGTCGAGGAGGCGGAAACGCGCTCGATTTTCGAACGTCCCCGGCACCCTTACACCAGGGCCTTGCTTGCATCGGTTCTCACCCCGGAGCCCGGTCGTGGGCTTCCCGAGACCCACCTCGGCATCGTCTATCCCAATCCCATCGACCCGCCCCCCGGATGCACCTTTCATCCCCGTTGCCCCGAAGCGACCGAAGTGTGCCGGCAGGTCCCTCCCGAACCCTTGCTCGAAAACGGCCGCTTCGTGGAGTGCCATCACCCGGGAAACTAAGAACAGCTCCTTTCCCGCCTTCTCGCCCGGCGACCGTGGAGACATTTCCCGTCAGGACGGCGCCTTCTTGATCTTCGAGAACCCGGGGATGAGGGTCTGGGTGCTCACCACGCCGGGCATCTGTCTCACCTGGTTGTGGACGAACTGCCCGATGGTCTCCGCGTCCGAGGTAATCAAGTCACGGGTGAGGACGATCTTGGCGATGATGTCGAATTCGCCGTGAACCGAGTGGATCTCCCGAACCTCATCGAGCTCATAGAGTTTGTCGATGATCCGGTATTCCCGCTTGGCCGACACATTCATGAGGACAAACGCCGTGATCTCCCTCTTCATTTCCGGGTATTCCAGCTCTTTTTTCTCGGACATTTTTTTCCGAAACGCCTCCATGTCTTTGGGAATGGACCGGTCGATGCCGATCCCGTATTTTCGGGTCGCACCCTTTTCCCACTGGTGCCATGAAATGTACATGTACAGGTCGGCAAGGGTCCGGTTGGGGAATGATTCGAGGAGGTTCCCTCTCTCGATCGCAGCCACCAGAGGGAGGTAAATGGTTTTGTACCAGTCGAAGGCCGCATCCTGGAAGGAAACGTCCGGCCCCCTCTCCTGCTCCAGAAAGCTCCGGTGCTTGAGGATCTGCCGTTCAAGCTGAACGTACCGCCCCACCTCCGTGAGCTCTATGAGTACCGGGAGTTTCGCTTTTTGGTTAAAGTCCCCTCGTTCCCGGTAGAGCATGTTTTCCAGGGTATCGTCAGCCGGAATGACCTGGACGATGCGGGCCTCGATCTCTTCGTGCCCGAATTCCTTGGCCGCCGAAACCCGGTGATGTCCGTCGAGAACGTAGTACTCATCCCTGAACTGGTAGAGTTCGACAGGGGGAAGGGGCTTTCCCTCCCTCATCCTCTTTTTGACATTCTCGAGCCTTTCGTGGGGCAGGTGGTCCTTGAGCCGGAAGGTGCTGTCAAAATCATGGTACCTGCCCACGCTCCCCACAATCTTGTCCAGGCGGACCGGCCGGGTTCCCAGGTCCCTCGTGTCGAAGGGCTCATCCTCTTCCAGGTTCTCCCTGAAAGACTTGATCTCCTCGGGCTTCGAGCCAATCTTCCGCTCGAATAGCTTACGGAGCCATCGAGTCGGCTTCGATGTCGAAGATGAAGTGCCCATAGCTGTTGATCACCTTGGTCCGGTTCACGGTGCTGATGCGCTGAGCCGGGTCAGAGAAAAGCGCATGGATGTGTCCATGGATGAAATATTTCGGTGAATACTTGTCGATGAGCCAGCGAAAGCTCCGGAAGCCCCTGTGGCACTGGTCTTCTTCGTCGTGGACGTGCCGGGGCGGCGCATGGGTCACGATGATGTCGAGCCCCTTGCCTATCCAGAGCTTCGGGCGGAGCCCCCAAATGATACGTTTCATTTCCCGCTCGCTGTACTGCTGCGGTCCCCCGTTGTACCACCGCGACCCTTCCAGCCCGAGGATCCTGATCCCCTGGAATCGAACGAACCTGGCGTGAAGGTCCGTACACCCCAGGGGAGGCTTTGACTCGTACCGTATATCATGATTCCCCCTGACATAGAAGCACGGAGCACGAAGCGCATCAGCCAGGAAGGACAGGTATTCCGGGGGCAGGTCCCCGCAGGAAAGCACCAGGTCGATCCCGGCGAACCGTTCGGGGTCGAACTCCGTGGAGAGGGCGGGTTCGACCCGATCTGAAACAGTGAGAATCTTCATCTCTGCGCGGTTGATTGTCTCATTTCGAGTCAGATTATAAAGGCTCGGCGCTGAATTATAAAGCGTGAAAATAAGTCTTGATCGAGGCGCCGTTAATCACTAGACTCGGCAGGTATTTCGGTGTCGGCCATGAGGAGGCAAGGGTATGGAAAAGAAAGTTCGCCTGAGCAAAAACAAACGAAAAGCCCTGGAAAATCTTTTTCACCAGCATGGCTTCTCGGATTTCAAGTGGATCAAGCCGGAGAATATCGTGGTCTCCCAGTGGGTCAGGATGAAATGCACCTTCGGCTGCGGCGAGTACGGCCGGAACGCGACCTGCCCGCCCAATGTCCCCACGGTTGCGGAATGCGAAAGATTCTTCAGGGAGTACTCCGACGCCGCGGTTTTTCACTTTGAAAAGAAGGTCGACAAGCCTGAGGATCGACACGCGTGGTCAAGAAGGTTGAACATGAAACTCTCGAAAATGGAGCGAGAGGTGTTCCTTTCCGGACATGAAAAGGCCTTTCTTCTCTTCATGGACAGTTGCTGTATCTGCAAGGTGTGCGAGGGAGCGCGGGGAAAGTGCAAGTTTCCCCGCTCCGCGAGGCCGTCACCCGAGTCCATGGCCATGGATGTCTTCTCCACCGTGAAAAAGATCGGCTACCCCATCGAGCCTCTCACGGATTACACGCAGGCCATGAATCGCTACGCGTTCCTGATGGTCGCGTAAAGAAATCTCCCAAGGCAGATTCCGTATAACGCCCCTTCGGCGCTTTCATCCCGAAAATACGGGAGACATGAATCGTCCCGAAAACGTTTTAATGCTCTCTTCCCCTCAACGGGGAGAGGAAGTTTGGGGTGCGCTCAGTTCCTTGATCTTTCGCTCCGCGATGCTCACAAAGGCCTGGTTGATTCGGGGGAGCGTGGCGATCTCAGCCGGTTCAACCGGTTCCGAGATTGCCCCTCGGCCGTGAGCTCGGGGCCGAACGGCTTCCACCCTCCGCAGTAGCCTGTCCATCCTCCGTAGCAGAGCTACTGCGGTGGACGGGCTACGGAGGAGGGGTCGGTCGTTTCACTCCCTCGCAATGACATGATGACACAGCCGCCAAGGGAGGGGAAACGAGAGGTTAAGTGAGGGTCATTGCGAGCCCGGCCGGCGGCGCGGCGAAGCCGGAAGGGCGCGGCAATCCCGTCTACCATAAGCGTTGCCAGGTAAAAGCTCAAGGTCTTTTTGAGCCCCTTGACCGCCGCGAACCGGCCGGGGTAGAGTGCCTTTGAGGATGACCAATGACCCAGACGACTGCCGACATTGAACGATTCATGTTCCGCGAGCTCCATCCCATGGTCTTTCTTGGAACAGCAAGCGACCGGTATGCCGGTTGGATCGGGCAGATTTACCCGGAGGAGATGCACGGAGGAAAGATCGCCCGCAGATCCAAAACCGTGGGAAAGCAGACGGTCACGGAGGAGGTGCTGCCCGTTGAGAGCGTGGCGAAGTACTTCCGGCATTTTGCAGTTCTCGAGCTCGATTTCACCTTTTACAGCCTTCTCCTTGACAAGGAATTGAAACCCACTCAGACTTACCATGTCCTTGAAACCTACCTGAAATATCTTGGCCCGAATGACCGGCTGATCCTGAAAGTGCCCCAGGTCCTTTTTGCCAGAAAGCTCTGGAGGAGCGGGACCTTCAGTGAAAATCCGATTTACCTGGATGCAGAAACCTTTGTGAGCCGCTTCTACGAGCCGGCCAGGAACCTGCTGGGCGACTCTATCAGCGCTTTCTTGTTCGAGCAGGAGTATCAGGCCAAGAAAGAAAGGCTCGCGCCGGAGCCGTTCGCCGAATCCCTGGATGCCTTTTTCCAAAAGATCCCGCAGGATGAGCGGTATCACGTTGAGGTGCGGACCGAGTCGCTTCTCTCCCGTCCCTATTTCAAGGTCCTGGAAAAACACGGGGTAGGCCAGGTTTTGTCACACTGGACGTGGCTTCCCCCTCTCAGGAAACAGTTCGCAAAGGGGGAGGGCAGTTTTCTGAACAAAAGCGCCGAGTGCGTGGTGAGATTGATGACTCCACGCAATGTTCGCTACGAGGAAGCGTACGTCAAGGCTTTCCCCTTTGACAAGCTGATCGACGGAATGATGAGTCCGGGGATGGTCGAAGACACCGTGGCGATCATGCAGGCCGCCATCGAGCAAGGCGTGCATGCGAACGTGATCATCAACAACCGCGCAGGCGGCAACGCCCCCCTGATTGCCCAAAAAGTGGCGGAGAAGTTCTTGCAAGACAGTACGCAGTAAGGAGTATGCAGTAAGCAGGAACGAACCAAAAAAAGATACCCGCCTCTGCCGAGGCTTCGGCGATCCCTACTGCTTACTCCCTACTGCCTACTTCTTACTGTTCCTTCGCCGGGAACATCCAGTGCTTGAACCGCTCGTCCCTGCCTTCCACAATCTCCGTCATGGCTGCGGTTAGCTTCTTGTTGACGGGCCCAGGAACGTTCTGCAGCACCCTTTCCTCGATCTGACGTACGGGCAAAGCCTTTGTGGGCGTGCCTGAGAAAAAGATCTCATCCGCTTCCAAGAGCAAATCAGGTTTCAGCCTCCCTTCCAAAGTCGGGATGCCGATGACCGGCCCCACCTCCAGAATGGATTTCCTGGTGATGCTCTGAAGGATCGTGCCGAGGCTCGGCGTCATGAGCACCCCGTCCTTGACCAGGAAAACGGACTCGGTACCGCCTTCTGCGATGAAACCCTGGGTGTCCACCATGATCACGTTGTTGAATCCCCGCTTTTTCGCCTCGGCCCTGGCCATCATCCCGTTCAGGTAGTTGGCCGCAGCCTTGGCCTCGACCGGGACGGTTTCGGGATCCAGCTTGCGCCACTTGGACACGCACGCTGTAGTCCCCTTGTCAAAGGGAAAATCGAGACCGCCCAGGTCCTCCGACGGATCGATGACGAAGATGGAAACGTCTAGCTTTTTCTGCGGCGGCAGGATCTCGAAAGAGATCTGGGGATAGAAACAGATGATCTTGATGAAGCCCTGCCTGGTCCCGTTCCGCCTCACCGTCTCGAGCACCGCCTCGTGGAAGGCTTTCTTGTCCATGGAAAGTTCCATGTCGAGCAAGGCCGCGGTCCGGGAGAGCCGATGCATGTGCTCGTCCAGCCGGAAGACGGCCGGGCCGGATTTGGTGTGATGCAGACTGAGCACCTCGAAAATCGCGGATCCCCGGCCGAAACTGTGGCACATGATGTGCACCGTGGCCTGTTTCCAGGCGACGAATTCCCCGTTGACAAAAACAGTTCGATTTTCCAGCATTCCTCGGTCCCCTCCCCCTCAAATTTGGTGAACTCGTAAACGCTCATGACACAGATATCTTGTCGCCCCCGCGCATGAAACGGTAAAAAGCCGAAAAACGCCCCTCTGTCATTGCGAGTCCCTCGACGGGCTCAGAGTAAACTCCGCGAAGCCGTTCGGCCTCGGGCTCACGGTCGAGAGGCAATCCGACTCGCCAGCGATTCTTCCTGATGCCGCCGCAGGCGGATCGAAGGATCTTTTCGCGCCATGAGGAGATCCCTCGCTTTGCTCGGGACAGTGCGCTGCACTGGATTGCCACGCTTGCCCGCCTCTGGAGGGGCGCTTTGCGCCTCGCAATGACGGTGCGGGGCTTTTTGCGGGGTCGTCAAATTCAAAAGCAGCCCTTTTTCCGAAGCACTATAGAGAAAAGGGAACCCCCCGTCAACCCCCACCTTTTTCCTTGATAAGGCGGCAGCTCCTGTGTTATTCAAAAACTGTCTTTACGTGGTTACAGACATGGAAATCTGCTCCCGCAGATTTCCCGTCTTGCCCTTTCAGGGGTCCGTTCCTGGAGGAGGGGGAAACATTTCGGGGTAAACAGTCTAGCCAATGAAAGGAGAAACGAGGATGAAGGTTTTCAAATTGGTTTTGGTTTTGCTGGTGGCTATTTTCATGGCTTCTGCTTCCATGGCTCTTGCCGGGGAAACCCTCGATGCGGTCAAGGCAAAAGGATTTGTGGTCGTCGGTGTGAACGGCCAGCTTTTCGGATTCGGACAACCCGATGACAAGGGCGTCTGGCGGGGGCTCGACGTGGATACGGGACGGGCTGTCGCTGCTGCCGTGTTCGGTGATGTGGAAAAAATCAAGTGGGTCCCCCTCACCGCAGTGCAGCGGTTCACAGCGCTTCAGTCCGGTGAAATCGATGTTCTCTGCCGCAACTGCACCAGGACACTCACCCGCGACACGGCCCTCGGTCTGGACTTTGCCATGGTGAACTATTACGACGGCCAGGGCTTCCTGGTGACCAAAAAATCGGGCATAAAGAGTGCCAAGGAACTGGATGGAGCCACGGTTTGCGTTCTGCCCGGAACGACCACTGAAATGAACGCCGCCGACTTCTTCCGGACCCGTAACATGAAGTGGAAACCGGTTGTCATCGAGCAGACCGCGGAACTGGCAAAGGCTTACTTTGCGGGTCGATGCGATGCCCTGACTTCCGATGCTTCCCAGCTTGCCGGCACCCGTGCCGTCGCGCCCAACCCCGCCGATCACATCATTCTGCCCGAGATCATCTCCAAGGAGCCCCTCGCCCCGGCGGTCCGTCATGGCGATCCCCAATGGAAAGACATCGTGGACTACTGCGTGCTTGCCATGATTCAGGCTGAGGAGATGGGCATCACGTCCAAGAACGTGGACGACATGCTCAAGAGCACGGATCCCATGATTCAGAGGTTTCTCGGTGTGACGCCGGGCAACGGAAAAGCCCTCGGCCTCGACGAGAAATGGGCTTACAACATCGTCAAGCTTGTAGGCAACTACGGAGAGGTTTTCGAGCGCAACGTCGGGAAGGACACCCCTCTCAAGCTGGAGAGAGGGTTGAACGCCCAGTGGACACAAGGCGGTCTTATGTATTCGCCGCCCTTCAAGTAGCCTTTTCGCGAGGTGCTCTGAACGGGCACCTCTTTTTTTCTTGAACATAAGACTGCCGGCTTCGTAAGAAGTCAAGAAACGACCTTTTCCGTCATTCCGGCGGAAGTCGGAATCCAGGAATCCCAAGTACATCTGGACCCCGGCTTTCGCCGGGGTGACGGCTTCCATGACTTTTTACGAGACCGTCAAGATTGCATGTCTCTTCACAGCAGATAGCAGAAATTCCTTTTGGCCGCCTTTTGTGGAATACGGAGATCTTTTTTCTCCGAAACGCCGGTTCGCCACCCCGCCGAACGGCGCTAAGAGTAGACTACAGAGGATTTTAGGCTGCTCCATGAAAAGCGAAGGAACCCGGGCAGTTCCGCAGACCGTTCCCTTCTGGAATGACCCGAAGAAAAGGGCCATTGTCTATCAGTTCGTTACGCTCTGCCTGGTAGGGCTTCTGGGTTATTATCTCTTCACGAATACGGTCACGAACCTGCAAAAGCAGAACATCGCCTCCGGCTTTTCTTTCCTGCAAAAAGAATCCGCTTTCGAGATCGGTGAATCCCTCATCCCTTACTCCGCTGCGAATTCCTACGGTCGCGCACTGCTGGTAGGAGCGCTGAACACCTTGAAGGTGTCCTTCGTCGGCATCGTGATCACCATCATCCTGGGCACCGTCATCGGGGTTGCGCGCCTTTCCTCGAACTGGCTCGTGGCCAGGCTGGCAGCCGTCTATATCGAGGTGATGCAGGACATCCCGATCCTCCTCCAGCTTTTTTTCTGGTACGCCCTTTTCTACGAGACCCTTCCGTCTCCGAGGCAGGCGATCTGCCCGGGCGCCGGCATCTACCTCTGCAACCGGGGAGTCGCTTTCACGATCCCCGAGGCACATCCTGCGCACAAATACATGCTGCTGGCCTTTGTCATTGCATGCGTCATCGCATACTTTCTTCGCCGCTGGGCCAAAAAGAGGCAGGCCTTGACCGGGAAGTACTTCCCGGTTTTCCGCGTTTCCCTCGCCCTTGCGCTAGGGCTTCCTTTCCTTGTCTGGCTCGCTTCCGGCGCACCTGCCGGCCTGGACGCCCCCAAGCTGGTCGGGTTCAATTTCAAGGGAGGTCTGACGGTGAGTCCGGAGTTCATCGCGCTTCTCCTCGGCCTCGTGCTGTACACGGCCGCGTTTGTGGCCGAAGTCGTCCGCGCGGGGATCCAGTCCGTCAGCAAGGGACAAACCGAGGCGGCCTTGTCTCTCGGACTGAGGCCGGTCTTCGTTTTGAATCTGGTCATTCTGCCCCAGGCTCTTAGGGTCATCATCCCGCCTCTGACCAGCCAGATGCTCAATCTTACGAAAAACAGCTCCCTGGCCGTGGCCATCGGCTTCCCGGATTTTGTCTCCGTGGCGAACACGACCATGAACCAGACCGGCCAGGCCATCGAGGGTGTGGCGCTGATCATGGCGGTTTACCTTGTCTTCAGCCTTTCCACATCCGCTTTCATGAATTGGTACAACAAGAGGGTCGCATTGGTAGAAAGATAAAAAGCCGGGGCAAGGCTCACGGCGCAAGGTGCACGGCGCAAGAGATATAAGGATGTCGAAATGGAAACGGTTTCCAAAGCCCTAGATCCTGAAACGCTTAAACCTCCCGTGGCGAGCGTCGGGGTCCTCGGATGGATGAGAAAGAACCTGTTCAACAGCATCTTCAATTCCCTCCTCACCCTTTTCACGTTTTACTTTCTCTTGAAAGTCGTGCCACCTTTCGTCCAGTGGGCTTTCGTGGACAGCCTGTGGTTCGCCTCAAGCGAGGCGTGCCGAGCCGGTGCGGGAGCCTGCTGGTCCGTCGTCACGAAGAACATTCGTTTCATCCTTTTCGGCTTTTACCCGTACGATCAGCAGTGGCGGCCCTTGGTGTCCATGGTCATCCTTTTCACCCTTCTCGGTTTCAGCCGAAACCGCAAATTTTGGACAAAGTCACTGGGGTACGCATGGATCGCCGGCCTTTTTTCCATGGGGCTTCTCATGAAAGGCGGCATATTCGGCCTCGAGCCCGTTGAAAGCACAAAATGGGGTGGCCTCCCTCTCACCCTGCTTCTGGCTGTCTTCGGTCTGACCGCCGCCTATCCCCTGGGCGTGCTTCTTGCACTGGGCCGGCAGTCCAAGATGCCCATTGTCAGGGTTCTCTCCGTGCTTTACATCGAACTGATCCGCGGGGTCCCCCTCATCAGCCTCCTCTTCATGTCATCGGTTATTTTCCCCCTTTTCCTTCCTGAAGGGGTTAATCTCAACAAGATCCTCCGCGCCCAGGCTGCAATCATCCTCTTCACTGCAGCCTATATCGCGGAGGTAGTCCGCGGAGGTTTGCAGGGAATTGCTAGGGGACAGTACGAGGCGGCGGGGTCTTTGGGGTTGAACTACTATCTCACCATGCGGCTGATCATCCTGCCGCAGGCGCTGAAGATCGTCATACCACCCTCCGTGAGCATCCTGATCTCCGCCTTCAAGGACACGTCCCTGGTGGTGATCATCGCCCTTTACGACGTGCTCAAAACGACCCAGTCCACCCTTTCCAACCCCCTCTGGATGGGCTTCAGCAAGGAAGCCTACCTTTTCGTCGCTGTGCTTTACTTTCTGGGTTGTTTCTCCATGTCCAACTTCAGCCGGAAACTGGAAAAGGAGCTGTCGGCGGGAGGATAAGGAGGCAGATACGAGGCTACCATGAGTGAGCAACTGACAAGAGACCCATCGACCCAATCCACTGAGAGTCCCATGATCGAGATCAGGGACCTGCACAAGTGGTTCGACCAGTTTCATGTGCTTCAGGGCATCGATCTCGACGTGCAGAGGCAGGAGCGAATCGTCATCTGCGGCCCTTCAGGCTCGGGCAAGTCGACGCTCATTCGCTGCATCAACCGTCTCGAGGAGCACCAAAGGGGCCACATCATTGTGGACGGCATCGAGCTTACGAACAATATCAAGAACATCGAAAAAATCCGTGCCGAAGTGGGCATGGTTTTCCAGCATTTCAATCTCTTCCCTCATCTCACCATCGTCGACAATCTCACCCTCGGTCCCATCTGGGTCCGCAAGATCCCCAAGAAAGAGGCTGAGGATGCGGCCATGCATTACCTGGAAAAGGTCCACATCGCCGAGCAGGCCCGCAAGTATCCGGGTCAGCTTTCAGGAGGCCAGCAGCAGCGCGTGGCCATTGCCCGCAGTTTATGCATGAATCCCAAGGTCATGCTCTTCGACGAGCCCACCTCGGCTCTCGACCCCGAAATGATCAAGGAGGTGCTCGACGTGATGATCGACCTGGCCAAGGAAGGCATGACCATGATCGTGGTGACCCACGAGATGGGTTTTGCCAAGAGCGTCGCCCACAGGGTGCTTTTCATGGACTACGGAAAGGTGGTGGAAGGAAACACGCCTCACGAGTTCTTCGAGAATCCCCAGCACGAACGGACCAAGCTCTTCCTCAGCCAGATTTTGCATTAGGAACGTTTCACCACAGAGTCACGGAGAACGCAGAGAGGAAGTCTTCTTTTTCCCTCTATCGGGAGATACCGATAGAGGAAAAGAACCTCTCGATGATCAAGTTCCCGATGCAGAGTTCTTGATGGATTTCGCCGCTGCCCTGAGATCCCTGTGCTATATGTACATCACGTCTAGCCCATAGCCGCCTTAGGGCAGAACCTTCTTGTTTGCCCCGGGTATCAGACCGGGACAAACAAGAACTCTTCTCCGTGCCCTCTGTGTCTCTGTGGTGATAATTCCATTTTCGGTATAAGCAGGGGAAAATATTCATGTCACCTGCTTTGGGGTAAGGAATGCCTTCCATCCGTGTCCACAAAATCCCGGTCAAGGGAGACTACTGGGGCCGAAAGTTCAAGCGACCCCTTGACTCCGACATGCTTCAACAGGCCGTCAGAAACTATTTCGCAAAACCGCAAAGCGCCCTTCTTTCGAGCCTCGGGACGCTTTATGGAAAGCGATACAGGCTATCAGGCGTGCGATCCGTCACGGGGTCTCTTTTCCAGGAGGGGGAATACGCCTATGTCTTCAAGGTCGGAGTGGATGGCGTGGCCGGCGAGAAATCACACCTTGCCATGATTCTGGCCAAGGATGGAGGAAGGATGAGCCGCGTAGCCAGAAGGGAACACGAAAACCTCGTGAGGCTTTTCGAGCGATGCCGGGATATCGTGGTGAGACCTTTGGAGGGCGATGACCTGGAGGTACCCGGTCCGCACCCGGTGCGGGTCTATGCCTACTTCACGAGATGGCTGGACCGGCACCATGAACTGGGCGTACAACACAAGAACATGAACTTCTACGTGAACGAACTCCCGTTCCAGTATTTCGATTCAGCCGCCAGCGATCTCATAAAAGGCCGAATGCTGGCGATCATGTTTCGCCTTTATGATCCTCTCCGCCAGGAAGCCGTCGAGCCGCCGAAGGTGGGTGCCGGGGACTTTGTCGTCACCAGGAAGAGCCCCCATGAACTCAAGCTCATTGCGTGCCGCAAGATCCTCAAGGGAGTCACCCTGGATCGATGCGTCCGTCTCTACCTGGGGTATCAGGGCTCATGGGGAGACCGCCTGTTCCATTTTGTTCCAAAGGACGTCCGGCTCCTGAAAAAAGCGTTGATCGAAGGTCTGGTCATTCACAATCACCTCAGCGCAGAAGACGTTTTTTCCACCCTGAAGCGATACCGGGACAGCCTGGCGGGCATGAAAACCCCCAAGGGATCGTGGAGCCCCTTTCACTCCTTGAACGACCTCCTCGGCATGCTGCAACCATGAACGGGCCTAAATTTGACGGCTTCGCAAGAAGTCCCACGCCGCCATTTTCAAACTTTTTACGACTTCATCAATCTTATCCTGACACGCTCAAGCAGGCTGACGCCGGTTCATGACGGTCACCAGAACCATGATGCCGATGCCGAGGAAGTCGGAGTAGACGCCGGGATAAAACAGGGCAATGGTTGCAACGCCCAAAAGGCACCTTTCCAAAATCCCCGCTCTCTTGAGCCAGTAACCTTGCACCATGCCGGCATAGGCAACGATGCCTATGATCGTGCTGATGAGGGTTTCCACGATACTCACCGCGGTCCCGTTCAGGAGAATCGGCGTGTAAACGAAAAGAAAGGGGAAAATGAACAGGGGCGAGGCGAGCCTCACCGCCGCAAACCCGGCCTTGTTCGGATTGCAACGGGCGATCCCTGAGGCGGCAAAGGCGGCCAGGGCCACCGGCGGCGTGACCTGGCCCGTTTCGACAAACCAAAAGACGGCCAGGTGGGCCGCGACTTCAGGCACTCCAAGCTGAACCATGGCGGGTACGGCCAGGACCGAAACGACCACGTATGAAGCGGTCACCGTGAGGCCCATTCCTATAATGTAGGAAGCAACAGCGGTAAGAATAATCGTCAGGAGCAGGGAACTCCCTGCAAAATCGAGGATCACGGCGGAGAACTTGAGACCCACACCAGCCATCAGGGTGATGCCCACGATGATCCCCACTGTGCCGGCCGTGGCCCCGACAACCAATGAATTCCTGGCTGCAAGAAAAAGGGCGTCCACCATTTTCCTGGGTGTGAGGAAGGTTTCCTTCCTGAGAAAACTCAGCAGAACCGTCGCCACGATGCCGCCGAAAGCCGCTCTCTGGGCCGAATAGTTGGCTGCAAGGAGACCGAGGATCACCAGGATGGGCAGGAGGAGGTACCCCTTGCGGATCAGCACGGTCTTCAGTTTTGGGACTTTGTCTTTGGGCAGGCCTTTCAGCCCCCTTCTTCCCGCGATGAAATGGACCATCATGCCCACGGAAAAGAAATAGAGCACCGCAGGAATGGCCGCGATCTTGATGAGGTCCACGTAAGCGGTTTCCGTGAATGTGGCAAGGAGGAAGGCGCCTGCGCCCATGACGGGCGGAAGCATCTGTCCGCCGCTCGAGGCCGCGGCCTCGACGCCGGCGGCTTCGTGAGGTCTGTACCCTGTCTTCATCATCAAGGGGATGGTGTAGGCACCGGTCGCCACGGCATTGGCCGCAGAAGATCCGGTAATCGATCCGATGATGCCGCTGGAGACGACGGCCACTTTGGCCGGGCCCCCTCTCGTGCCGCCTGCTATGGCCATGGCTATCTGCTCGATCGCTTCCCCGGCACCGGCCGCCTTGAGAAAAGAGGCGAAAACGATGAAGGGGAAGACAAACGTTGCGTAGGTGTTGGCGACCAGGCCGTAGATACCGGTTGCATCACAGGCAATGCTCTCGATGATGTTGACCATGGAAAACCCCGGGTGCCCAAGGGCGCCGGGGACATAGGGACCGAAATAGGCATACAGGATAAAGACAAGAGCCAGGATGGGCAGGGTGTTGTTGATCGTGCGCCTTGCCATCTCGAGGGAGAGGACCGTTATAATCACCCCCATGATGATGTCCCAGTGGGTGGGGTTCCTCACTCTCATGGCGTAAGACGGGAACTCGACGATCCAGTAGACGACGGCTGCGGAGGCGAGAATGCACAAGACCCAGTCAATCCATGGCACGTTGTTCCCGGCTTTCCCCTTTCTCATAGGGTAAAGAAGAAAGCAGAGGAGCATGGTCAACCCCACATACGCGCCACGGTGGATTTCTGTGGATATCAGTCCGAAGCCGCTCGTGTAGATATATAGAAGAGCGAATCCCACGGCAATAAAAGTGACCAGCTTTGCCGTGAAACCCGAAAGCACTCTCGTCCTCTCTGCGCTGGGGGGAGGCACCGGCGTGTCGTTCATCCTTAGCCCTTTCTCTTTCGAATCCCTTGTTGCTTCGATTCGCAGATACGCTCACTTATTAATGGTCTCATAATAGTATTGACACCCATTTGCCTCCTTGTCCCGTCCCCGTTCCCGTAGGAGTCCCGTCTGTGGCGGGACGATGGCATCGCGACCGGGAGGTCGCTCCTACAGGCGAAGGGCATTTCGGTTAGAACGAAGCGTCAATACTATTTGGAGACGGTTTATATCCGCGTAACACGAATTTCAGAAGAGGCTGCTTAAGCACCAGGTCCCGGGGGAATGAATTGTCATCGAATTTGTGACTCGATGGACGCCCGCACTTCGTGCCCATGGCCCTGGGCATGTCCCAGGGCCATGCAGACCCGTCTGCTTACTTCATTTCCGGTGGGATGAGTTCGGCCGGGACGGTTTTACCCTGCTCTTTCCAAAACTTCACCGCACCGGGATGAAGGGGAATGGCCATGCCTCTCATGGGCTCAAGAGCCGGGGTCATGCCTTTGAACTGCTTGTGAACACTGGTGAGATAATCCTTGTTCTTCGGATCAAAAGCCACCTTCAGCATATCGTAGACAAGCTCGGGGGAAAGCTTGTCGTGAGTGATCCAGTACACCTGAAAAGCCACGCAGGGCGTGTCCTTCTGCCATGACTTGTACGTGCCGGCAGGAAGAACCGACTTGTAGTAGAACGGCGACTGGGCGAGGACCTTCTTGAATTCCTCGTCCGTCATATCGAGAATGCGGATCTTGTGACTCGCCTCCAGCGTCACCACGGCGCTCATGGGAGCCCCGCTCATGCCCAGGCAATCCATCTGTCCGTCCCCCACAGCTCGGCCTGCATCACCAAAGCTCAGGTGATTCATTTTCACCTGGCCGTCGAGTCCCAGGGCCTTGAGAATGATGATGGAATTCGCAGCGGATCCGCTCCCGGCAGAGCCCACATTTACCCGCTTGCCCGCCAGGTCCGCCAGCCCCTTGATGCCGCTGTCCTCCCTGACGACCCAGTGGTGAACGCTTTCGTACATGCCGCTCATCATTCGCATGCCTTTCCACGAGCCGTCCTTCTCAAAGTCCCCTACCCCGTTCCATTGGTCGTAGGCGGTCAGCGTGTGGCTGAAGGTGGCTTCCAGGTCCCTGTTTTTCAGGAGTCTCATCAGGGCGACCGACCCGCCGGACGAGACGGCGCTGACGTTGACATCCGGAATCTGCTTGTTGAAGAGCGCGGTCAGACCGCCGACCATGGTAAACCATGATCCCCCGGCCTCTCCACAGCCGAGACGAACGTAGGTCGCCTTGGCTTGCACAGGAGCTGCGGAAAAGGCACAAACAAAAACAAAGACCGTGGACACCAAAGCAGCCTTAAAAAACCGATGTGTTTTTTGCATGATTCGCCTCCTTGTTGTGGTGGTTAGTGGATTCAAAACCTCGTCGGCCTCAATGAACACGTAAAAAGCCTCATGGTTTTCTCGAGCAGGTCATCGACGAACTCGACGAGGTATCCATTTCCGGATGCATCGAAGATGCTCATGTGGAAATGATAATTGAGCAGGTGCATTTCAGCGAACTTTCCGCTTTCAATGGTGGGGCCACGGCTTGTTCCCCCTCGGGCCGATTTATAGGTAACAGAATATAATGTCAAGGCGAAAGATGGCAGGCGCAGCCCGCGATGAGAAACGATGCGGAAGGGAGTTCCCCTCGCGATTTAGGGGGATGGCTTCTCCCTGAAAACCTATCCGGATCGCCGATTGGTCAGGGAAACTCCTGAGATGACAAAGGCAGCGCCAACGAGGAGGGAAAGGGTCACCGGCTCGCCGAGGATGAAAAAGGAAAGCACGATGGCGCAGATGGGGACGAAGTTGATGAACTGGCCGGCCCTCGTGGGGCCTAAGGCTTTGATGCCCTCGTAGTACCAGACAAACCCCAGCACGGTTCCGAAAACTCCCAGATAAGCCATGCACACCCAGTCCAGGACCGAATACCCCGGGATGGCCTTCACCATCCCCTCTGCAAGGGCCGGAGGAAGCAGGGCCGCCGTGCCCAGGAGGGAAGAGTAGAGCACGGATGCGAAGGGCGAGAGATCCTTCATGACCGCCTTGCCGATGAGGGTGTACGAAACCCAGCTCGCCACGCATCCCAAGATGAGGACTTCGCCCCAGCCGACCCCTCCTCTCAAAATGTCGGTCGGATTGCCCTTGGAAACTACAATGATCGCGCCCGTGACCGACAGGACGATCCCCGTGACTTTTGCCCAGCTCAATTTCTCCCTGAAGAGGAGGGCGGCAAAAAGGGTGATGAAAACCGGGTTGTTGGCGATGATGAGGGAAGCGCGACCGGCGTTGATGTACTGGAGCCCCTTTAAGAAAAAAGCGTTGTAGGCGAACACGCCCGTCATTCCGAGAAGAAAGAGGGTGACGAACTGCCCCCTGTTTATAGGGGCAAACCCGCCCTGCTCCCGGGTTGCGAGGATGAGCAGAAAGAACGAAGCAATGAAGAATCTCAGGAAGGCCGCGGAAAAGGGATCAACCCTGTTCGCGATGAGTTTTCCGGCGATAAACGTTCCGCCCCAAAAAAAAGCGGCGAGCAGGAGTTTGATGTAAAGCACCACGGAATCGCTACTCGTCCCGGACCATGGTGATGGCCCCTTTGGGGCAGATGAAGGCGCAGATGCCGCAGCCTTTGCAGTAGTCGTAATCGATCTCGATGTGGCCGGTCTTCTCGTTCCTGGTGATGCAGAGATCCGGGCACAGGTACCGGCACAAATCACAGCTCCGGCACACGTTGTTGACAAGGCACCTCCCGGCCTCGCTCACGGCCGTTTCTTCCTCCAGGCCCGGTTTGACCTGATACAAGTCTTCCGGAGGTTCATCCTTTGGCCGGCGCCTGATTTTGAGTTCACACGGTTCAGCCATCAACACTTCCCTTATTTCACCGCAGAGACCGCAAAGCACGCAGAGAAGTGAAGGGTTATATCTTTGCGATCTCTGCGTACTCTGCGGTTAATGATTTTTTTCCTTCAAGTATACGTCCACGGCCTGGGCGGCCTTCTTCCCGCTCGCCATGGCTTCCACCACCGTGGTGGGACCGTTCACGAAATCCCCTGCCGCAAACACTCCTTCCACATCGGTCTGCATCCCCTCCGCATCGATCCCGATGGTCCCATCTGTGCGGGACAAGCCATCGGAGATGACGCCGTAGTCCTGTTGCTGTCCCACAGCCGATATCACGGTGTCCGCAAGGATTTCGAACTGAGAGCCTTCCACAGGGATCGGCCTTTTCCTTCCCGAGGCATCGGGCTCCCCGAGTCGCGTCTTCACGCATTCGAGGCCTCCGGCTTTGCCGCCCGCCACGAGGATCTTCACCGGCGCCGTCAAAACAATGATCTCGATTCCTTCCCCGACGGCATCCTCGACCTCCTCCCTGTCCGCGGGCATTTCTTCCATGGACCGGCGATAGACGAGGCTGACCTTGCCGGCCCCCAGCCGAAGCGCCGAGCGGGCCGTGTCAAGAGCGGCGTTGCCTCCACCCACGACAAGCACACGATTCCCCAAAGAAGGCGGCTCACCCTCGCTGCACCTCTTGAGAAAGGAGAGGCAGTCCATGCAACCCGGAAGGCCGTTTTCATTCAGGATGTTCATTTTCAGGCTCTTCTGGGTGCCCGTGGCAAGAATGACCGCGTGAAACCCCTTTCTGCGAAGGTCCTCCACGGTCACGTCACGGCCAAAACAGATACCCGTGCTGATCTCCACTCCCATTTTAATGATGTAATTGATGTCCCGCTTCAGAACGGATCTCGGCAGGCGGAACGCGGGGATGGCCCAGGCGAGCATTCCGCCCGGCTCTCTGTAAGACTCCATGATTTCCACCCCATAGCCCTTTTTCGCGAGCTCATAGGCCGCGGTGAGGCCCGCCGGCCCTGATCCGATGACCGCCACTTTTTTGGATTTCCCTGCCTGTTGTTCAGGGGGAGTCAGGGTTCCCTCGTCGTAGTCCGCTACGAATCGCTTGAGGGAGCGAATGGACAGGGGGTCGTCCACCTCCCCTCTTGTACAGGCCCTTTCGCAGGGGTGATGGCACACATACCCGCAAATAGAGGGCAGAGGATTCGCATCCCGGATCAATGCCAGGGCCTCCCGGTACCTGCCCTCGAAGATGAGTCGCATATACCCGCGCACGTCCTGCCCGATGGGGCATGCGGCCTGGCACCTCGGCGGCCCAAAGCTCTTGGACAGGTTCGACCTGGGTTCTGTGTCCGTATCACGACAGATGCGGCCTCTCAGGCTGTCCTCTTCCTTTCGCATTTCCGGGATCACTTCAGCAGGGCAGGCCTGAAGACAGACACCGCAGGTCTCGCACCTGTCATACTGAATCACGGGCTTGTGGGTTCTTCCTTCAACCATGGCTCAAAACCGGAATGGTGGAATGTTGGAATGATGGAATAATGGCAAAGCTGTTATCCGGTATTTGTTCATCGAAAATCGGTCAATCGGATTGCCCTACGATTGGCGATTTTCTGATAACCGCTAACAGTCTACGCCCTCTGCCTTCCTCTTTTCCTTAACTTTAGACACTTTAGTCACTTTAGGCACTTTAGGTATTTTAGTGCACTTTAGTCACTTCTTTCCCTAATCGAAATCCCAGTTCCAGGGCTTCAAGGTTCAGGGCTTTGAATCGTTCGGAGACATTCTCCTTGATGGCCGCACCTAAGGCTTCTTTGCTCGCGATCCCTGTGACGGCGGCCAGGGCCCCGAGGATAACCATGTTGGCGGATTGCTGCTGCTTGAGTTCCTTGATGGCAAATGCCGTGGCCGGGATGCCGATCTGAGTCGCATGCTCAATCTGCCGGGGGAAGACCAGCTCGTCATCATAGATGACCCATGCCCCTCGGGCAAGCTCTTCCGTGTACTTGGTATATGCCGTCTGCGCCATGGCGACCAGGATGTCCGCTTCGATCACATGGGGAAACACGATCGGTTCGTCTGAGACCACCACGTCGGACCGGGCCGATCCTCCCCTAGCCTGGGCCCCGTAGGAGCTCGACCCTGCGACCCACTTACCGTCCCTGATGGCCGCATAGCCCAGGATGGTCCCTGCAAGCACGACCCCCTGGCCTCCGAAGCCGCTCAGCCTGACCTGCTTAAGCTCTGCCATGGCTGAACTCCCCTGTGACAATCTTTCCTTCAAGCCCTTCCGGGCCGAGGCGTTCCCCCTCATCCACGGTGATACAGCTTTCCATGAGCGTCTTGAGCATGGCGGCCGGAGAGTCGTAGCGGTTGCGCCTCCCGTACTGGGTCGGGCAGGGCGAGAGCACGTCGATGAACGTGAAATGCTTCATGGTGAGGGCCTTCTTGATTGCATCCTTCAGGGACACGGGCTGGGTCACAGAGTAGCGGGCCACAAAGGTCCCTCCTGCGCCCTGGACAAGCTTGCACAAATCAAAGGGTCGGTAGAGGCTTCCTTCCGTGGTCGTGGCCGACAGGGCGCCTACCGGCGTCGTGGACGCGACCTGTCCGCCGGTCATGCCGTAGATCATGTTGTTGGCACAGATCACGGTCATCTCGATGTCTCTCCGCGCGGCATGGATCAGGTGATTCCCTCCGATGGAGGTGAGATCGCCGTCACCGCTGATCACCACCACCTTGAGACCGGGGTTGAACATCTTGGCGCCTGTGGCAAACGCAATGGACCTGCCATGGAGGGTGTGCAGGGTGTCGGCATTGAAATGAGGGCTTGGAATCCATGCAGCGCAGCCGATGCCCGAGACAAAGAGCATCTTTTCCATGGGCAGTTTCAACTCATCCATGGCCCTCAGGACCTGGTTCATCAGGATGCCGTGCCCGCACCCCGGGCAGAAGGGGGTTGACTTGACATTCGGTCGCAGATATCGCTCCAGATCTCTCGCCATTACAGAAGACCCCTCAGCTTTTCTATGATCGTGTGCGGATCGATGATCTCCCCGTTGGTCTGCACATAAGAAAGGACGTCACACTCCGCGTACTTCATGATCTCGCCTGCCACCTGACCCATGTTCATCTCGGGGACGAAGATCTTCCCGACCTTGTTGCCCAGTTCCTGAAACACCGTATCAGGAAAAGGCCAGATGGTCTTGAGCCGAACCAGGCCCGCTCTGCCGCCCTCCTCCCGCAATTTGTTCACGGCGTAAAGAGCGCTCCTTGCCGTGAATCCGTATGCGACCACCACACACGTCGCATCTTCCAGATGGTACGCCTCGGTCCGGATGATTTGCTCCCTGCGATTCAAGATCTTCTTGTTGATCCTCGACACCAGTTTTTCGTGGGCCACGGGATCATCGGTTTTCCTGATGCCGAACTCGTCATGGGTCGAGCCGGTAACCAGCAGCTTTTCGCCCTCTCCGAAAGAAGGCATGGGAGGCACGCCGTCATCCTCGGGAGTTCCAAAAGGAGGCGCCCCTTTCTTCTTCACCCGGTCAAAGATGCTGAGCCTCGGCTTGACATCCATCCTCTCTCTCAGGTGGCCTACCGCCTCCTCTCCCATCACGAAAACAGGGACGCGATACTGTTCGGCCAGGTTGAAGGCGTCGATGGTGAGATCATACATTTCCTGCACCGACCATGGTGAGAGCTCGATGACCTGATAATCCCCGTGGGACCCCCATTTGGCCTGCATGTGGTCGCCGCTCCCCACCCGGGTGGCCTGGCCCGTGCCCGGTCCGGCTCTCTGGACGTCCACGATGACCAGGGGGGTTTCCGTGAACGCGCCGTAGCCGATGGCTTCCTGCATGAGGCTGAAACCCGGTCCGGACGTGGCGGTCATGGCTTTGGCTCCGGCCCAGGCCGCTCCGATAACGGAACAGATGGAGGCTATTTCGTCTTCCATCTGCATGAACACGCCGCTCACTTCTTTGAGCCGGACCGCGATTCTCTCCATGATCTCGCTCGAGGGCGTGATGGGGTACCCGGCGTAGTACCGGCACCCTGCGGCCAGCGCGCCTTCGGTCGCCGCTTCATTTCCTGAAAAATAATAACTCCCCGGAGGGAGCAAGCTGTCTATTTCCCGTAATGCCATAAAGTCGTCACCGCGTCTTTATTCTGAGTGAAAAATATGGAAATCGGACCCCACAGTCAAGCACAAACAATTAGAACCGGAAGGTAAACCGTGAGCTTGCCTCGTGGACGACCTGGCCGAAGTCCCGGATCCAGCGGGTTTCTTCTTCCGACAGAGGGCCCCTTTCCCGAAGTTCACGGAGGTTCTCCCGGAGTTCCTGACGGTTCTTGGGGCCTGTGAGCACCAAGTCCACATGGGGACTGGATAGGCAGAAGCGATAGCAATCCCCTGCGGTCATGACGGGTCCGATCCATTCTTTTGGTCGCTTGAGCAGACCGCGCCATCGTGTGGCTGTATAGGCAACAATCGCCGGTCGACGTTTTTCAAGAAGGGGGAAAATGTCGCGCTCGGCGCCGGGATGAGCGGCATTGTAGCGAATCATCAGAAGGTCCAGGGGAGACTCCTCCGCCAGCTCGCCCGCCCGCCTCCGGTCGTGAATACTCACGCCGATAGACCGGACCATGCCTGACTCCTTGAGAGAGACCAGGGCATCCATGGTGGACTTACTCCAGGCACTCGCTCGGCCAAGCCAGAAGAGCTGGAAAACGTCCAGGTAGTCCGTACCCAGTTTCTTGAGCAATCGTTCGCAGCCGCGCCTGATGCTACCACCAAAATATCCGATGGTCGGCCCGGATGCGAGAAGAATGGATTCCCGGTCGCGTTTCAGGGCCATCTTGAGCGGCTTGATCATCCGACGCGCGTTGGGAGGCCAAAAGATGTAGTTTATGCCCTGCTCCAGTGCCCAGTCCAGGTCCTCTCCGCTAATGCCGTAGTTGGTCGCCAGACCCAGTCGGAATACTTTGCGTCCGAAGGCAGGTACGTCACGGTAGAGAAAGTCGTCGCTCATAAGATCCAAGAATATTGACACCGGAAAGAGAGGGTGATAAACGGGCGATTAGCGATATGGTATCCATTCAATAAAGGAGGATCCAGATGCCCGCGCAAACCAAGAAAAAGGTGGCAAAACCCAAGAAAGCCGTCAAACCCAAAAAGGTGGCCAAAAAGGTGACTAAGCCCAAAGCCCCTGCGAAAAAAGGCCCGGCACTCGAGTGCGGGGTTTGCGGCTACCGCGTCATCGTGGACCAGGCCTGCGGCTGTGTTGAAGAGCACACGCTCATCTGCTGCGGCCAGCCCATGACTAAGAAATAAGCCCAGGCTCTATCTTAAGAAAATAGGCTCGTTGTCCTTTCGCCGATCAAGATCGGCGCGGGGAGAGGTTTTTTGTTTCCCATTTTCCATTGCCCCCCCGATCATCCTTTTTCGCTTAATCCAAAGAAATTTCTTCCAGGGCGTCCTTCATCGCCTTGCCTGCCGTGAACTTTGGAACGCGGGCGGCCTTGATGAAGATCTTTTCACCCGTCTTTGGATTGGTGCCGGTTCTCTCCTTGCGTTTGCTCACCTTGAATGTCCCGAATCCGGCCACCGCGACTTGATCGTTATTTCTCAGCGCCTGCGTGATGGTGTCAAGGACGGACTCTACCGCAGCCTGCGCTTCTTTCCTCGTGCTCGTAATCTTTGCCACCTCGTTGATCAGATCTGTCTTGTTCATGCGTTTCTCCTTTGCTCGGAATCAATGTTTGTACCGGACTTGTATCGCAACGGTGTCCCTTGAAACGTGAAAGCGCGTCCGGCTATTCGCTCTTGCCGACGCCATAGAATTTTTTATACCCGTCTCTCAGGGCCGCACTCGCCTTGAAGACGCTCTTCTGGTATTCGATTTCCTTTTCATTGGTGAGTCTGTAATTCCTCACGTCGTTGTCGGAACGGACCAGTGAACCTGCAGGGATCATCGTATGAGAGGGAATGGTGGCCCTCATGATGATGGATCCGATTCCCACCCAGACCCCTTCCTCGAGCGTTGAATTATAAACCGTGACCCGAAGCGCGAGAAAGCACCCCTCGCCGATCGTGCAAGGGCCGTGGATGATCACGCCATGGGCGAGGTTCGTGCTCGATCCGATTCTCACTTCCGTGCCCTCCCTCGCGTGAATAATGACCCCGTCCTGAATGTAGGAGCCGCTTTCAACGACCACCGGGTGCACTTTGCCGTCAGAATCCGCCTCGTCCGCCCTGATCACGGTCAGTGGGCCTACGTACACGTCGGAACCAATGTGTACGTTTCCCAGAATTTGCGCGCTCGGATCCACGAAGGCTGTGGGATCGATCTTCGGCCAATCGCCGAGAAAATTCGGCCTGATGCCGCTCTGAGTTGCCAAGGTATTCATGTTCACTCCTCTGGAAATCAAATGGATTTCGTTCTCCGGCTCGCAGTATAGGGGATTCATCCTTGGGTGTCAAAAACATTAGCATGGTTCAAACACCCATTTTAAACCAGAGTGGAATCCGCGGTTTTGCAAAGCAACTGGCGCAGACGCTCGCTCAAGAAAATCATCGAGGCAGTTTGTTCTGGGCAGGATCTTGCGGTAGAGATCCACAATGGACAGAGCCAATTTCGCCTCCTCCTGCCGGATTACAGCTTTTCTACCCGGCACAGGAGGGCGCTGTGGGGCCACCCTCCGATCTCCGGGCTGCAGAACTCCGGTCCGTCGGGGCAGAGGATGTTGGCATTGGACTCGAATACGCCGAACAATTCCGGTTCCGCCTCTTTCCGCTCCGGGAACCACCAACCGTGCTGCACATCCACCATGCGGGGATGAAGCCTATCGCTGAGGTGCGCCTTCACACGAATGCTTCCCTGGGGCGTAACCACCCGCACCCAGTCCCCTTCGGTAAGGCCGAGGCCCGTTGCCGCATCCGGGTGAATGCATACAAGAGGGTCGGGGTTCTGTTTCCGCGCCCTCTGGATCTGACGCTGCTCGGAGTGATACACGGGCATGAACCGGCTTCCCGTGATCAGGACCAGGGGGTATTCCTCACTCAACCGGGGAGAGCCCTCCGGGCTGTGCGGCATCTCCCGGTAGACCGGCAGGGGCTCGCAGCCCAGGTCTTCGAAGATGCTTGACCGCAGTTCGACCTTGCCCGAGGGCGTGCCGAAGCCGAAACGTTCGTATCGCCGGTACTCCCGCTTGCCGAAGAGGCCGTTTTGCTCCAGAAGCTGCCTGAAGGTCAGCCCGACAGGTTCCAGGCACCAGTCCCACACCTCATCCACCGTTTCCCAGGGCCAGTGTTCCTTCTGTCCCAATCGGACCGCGAGTCCTCGCCAGAAGTCATAGGGGTTGCGGCGTTCATGGAGAGGCTCGATCCCTCTCGGGCAGGCCACGCAGAATCCCGGGGTGAGCCAGAGTTCGGTGGTCTCCACGGTGGAGCAGATGGGAAACACATAGTCGGCCAGGGCCGCGGACGGCGTGAGGTAGTACTCAGCCACCACGTAGAGCTCGAGCGCTTTAAGGGCCTCATAGACACGGCGCGAATTCGCCAGCGAAAGCAGAGGATTGCTGGCAAGCGATATGGCTGCCGTAACCGGATAGGGTTTGCCGGTGAGGACGGCGTCACACACGGCCCGCGCGTGGGCCACGCTCGTCATGTCCGCAAGAGGCGGATGCATATAGGCGATTGGGAGACGGCGGTTGGCCTCCGCGTTTTTCTCCCAGCCCGGGAACCCGAAGAAAGGATATTCATCGGCGCCGAGTTGCTTGGCCCTTTGCTCCGGGGATAGGGCCTCGTCGAACTCCAGCGTGTCGTTGCCGATGATCTTGCCGATCGGGTCCACCCATCCAAGGGGCTCCCCACCCGGCACATCCAGGTTCCCGGTCACCGCCCTCAGGACGGCGCGCGCCCTGGCCGCCTGGGTGGCATTCACACCCTGCTTGTCCAGGCCGAAACCCCAGGTGATGACCGCGGGTTTTGTCATGGCATAGAGCCTGGCCGATTTCGCCACCTGCTCCGGGGTGAGCCACGTGATCTCCGCCACGCGCTCCGGGGTGTATTCCGCCACGGCGGCCTTCAGATCGTCGAAGCCCACGGTCCACTTCGCCACGAAGTCGCGGTCATAGAACTCATCCTCGATGATCACTCGCAGCCAGCCCAGCATCAGGGCCACATCCGTCCCCGGCCGGATCTGGAGGAACAGGTCCGCCTTTTCCGCTTCAGGGATGCGGCGAGGGTCTATCACGATGAGCCTGGCGCCGTTCTTCTTGGCCCCGAGGATCATGGGATAGAGGCCGATGGGATCGGACTTGGAAGGTGCGTGGCCCCACAGAACCACGCACTTGGTCTGCATCACCTCACCCCAGGCAAATCCGCCGTAGGTGGCGTAATCCACGGCCTGGCTCGGGCACATGCACACATTGTTGGCCCCGAAGACATTGGGCGAACCGAACAGGTTGAAGAATCTCCGCTCGTCCCAATGGTAGGTCCGCTTGGTGCCATGGCTGAAGGCCAGGGTCTCGGCGCCGTGCTTGTCGCGCAGAGAAGCCAGCTTGTTCGAAACCTCGTCCAGCGCCTGATCCCATGTGACCTGCTCCCATTGGCCCGAGCCCCGCTCACCTTTGCGTTTCAGCGGGTGGTTGAGCCGATCAGGGTGGTAGACATGGTCGAGCATCAATTTGCCGCGACTGCAAATCCGACCCTTGGTGATGGGATGCTCCGGATCTCCCGCGACTTTCACGGCCCGGCCGTTTTCGATCTCCAGGCTAAGACCACAACGCGGATGGCAAAGACCGCAATAACTTCTCCTCGTTTCACTCATCGCAAACCCCTCCCACAAAAAACTCCCGGCTCGAACTTTACGGAATCCGCTCCTGCCTGTCAAGGATGAGGCCGAAGCCTGCAACACGGTTGACTGAACGACCCTCGTCTGCAAGACGAGGGGTTTCCACCACTCCTGATAGTGACGCTAAACCGCATTATTAACAGTCTCATAATTATTTTGACACGCTCAAGCCCCCTCACCCTGCCCTCTCCCCCAACGACTTGGGGGAGAGGTTTACCCGCCTTTCCGAAGGAATCCGGAATCCTGCGGATCGGCGGCGCCTTAGGCGACCAGGGGTTGGGGTGAGGGGGACCGGACTGTCGTTCCTATTATGGGACGATTAATATATTGGGACTTGAATGGTGGCAGCAGATTTGGCAAAAGGCCTTAAGCACCGCCATGGCGTTCCAGAATTGGCGGAAGGGAAATTTTCAGGCGATGACGACCAACATGAAACCCAAAAACCACACGATCACAGTGTCGGTCATCATTGAAGTCACGACTCGATTGTATTAGAAAAGGCAGAGCAATGCACTACTTCGCCTTAAGGACATATCGGCAGTTTTAGACTTCTCAAACCCCCTGTTTTTCAAATCCCATGGCTTTTGACTCTCTCCAGGAATTCCTTTTGTTGTTCTCTCCAGTTTGGGCCGGTGAAGGTGGCGTCAAAAAACCTGCCGAGTCGTTCCAGCCACCTCGTCCATGGGTTTTTGTTGCTCTCCTTTGCTTCAATCACGTCGGCGGCATAGGTGGCGATTTCGTCCATTTTATCCTTGGGCACGAAGTAGGCGGCCCCTTGTGTCATGGACTTTCCGAGGCTCTCTTGATTTAGGGAATGTGCCGTGAGCATAAGGGCAGGGATATTCCGCTTGTTGGCAATCTCGAGAAGATCAAATCCCCTCACTCCCATGATGTCGAGCACCGCCAGGTCGTATTCATGCTTCTCAAGGAGTTTCTTGGCTTCCTCGAAAGAGGACGCGGCGTCTATTTTACAAACAATGAGAAGATCGACGAGTATTTCGAGAATATCTTTCTCGTCGTCCACGATCAGCAATCGTCTCCCCAACAGCACTTTATTAGGATCCATTGATTCTTTCCCCTTTCGATCACTCGATATTTACCCGGCCCCGGCATAGGTCTCAAAAAACCGAAATACCGAGCATCAGCTTTTGGCCACATCATCGGCGCCGGTGGCCTCTCTTGTACCATGGGTGTCCAGCTCTTTGCTGATTCTGCGGTCGATGTCGGCCATGCGGGCTTCGCTCTGAGCGATGTCCAGCAAAATGTCTTTGATCTCCAGTTGCCGGCTTATCTCGTCAAGCCGCTCTGCGGATATTTTTTCATAGACGGCATTTCCCAATTCCGCCAATCGCCTGGTTACCTGCGTTTCCAATCTGGCCTTCTCGCGCCTCAGTCGAGTGAGTTCTATCCCCTCACCGGCCTTTTCAGTGATGGTATAAACCGCGGACAAGGCTGCATCAAAACCGGCTTCCATGCCTCTTTGTATTCGATCCCACAGATTCATCGATCCTCACCTCCATTTCGATTTCATCTTTGATATATAATGCGGTTTCCGCCGACGTCAAGATGGGTGCCGGCAGGTGGCTTTATTTGGCTTTTGAATTCCCTTTCATGAACTGCCTCCCTTCATGAAAAGGATTGTTAAGTTGTGACACGCGCCTTTCCCCAGAGCCATGAAAACCTCCCCCCCAGCCGGGTCCGAAGTGGGTTCTGCAATGGGTACCTGGAATAGGGTTTTGGCAGAGGAAGAAGGCATATGGGGAGGTCTCTTCCACCCCATGCCGAAAATGAAAGCAGAAAACGCATCCCTCGACATCCTTGAAGGAACAGATGCTGAATCGGTATCGGGAATCGGAACAAAGCCCTACACGTTCTCCACCTGGTCCAAGATCTCAAGGACGCAGCGCTTTCCTATTTTGGTGGAGGCGCCGGTGAGGATGGTTCTCATTGCCTCTGCGGTGCGTCCCTTTTTGCCGATCACCTTACCGATATCTCTTTTGGCCACCCTCAACTCAATCACCGAAGTGTGCTCTCCCTTCTTCTCTGTAACCATGATCTCTTCCGTCGCATCCACCAATGCTTTTGCCATGATTTCAACCAGATCTTTCATATGCGCTCAACCCTCGGCATGAGTTTTGTGAAAAATATCGAGATCTATCGCCCGAAGTCGGACATCAGGCTCTACTGCCGCCGCTTGACGGAACGGTGGATAAACAGCAAAACCAATGCACCCCCGGTAGCCAGAGCAAGGCTACCGAGATTGAATCCGGTCACTGTTCCTAATCCTATTTTCGCGCCGACGAATCCCCCGACAAACGCTCCTGCCATCCCGATCAGGATGGTCACAAATAATCCGCCCGGATCTTTGCCGGGCATGAGAAATTTCGCGAGAGCACCAACGATCAATCCCATGATGATCCAGGAAAATATGCCCATAGGTTCCCTCCTTTAGCGGTGAGGTGAAGCGTGAGTCGCCTACGGTTTTTTGGGAAGCCCCGCCGGCAATTGTTGGGTTGGCACTTGAACCCCTCCTCCGAGTTTTTTTTGGATCTCGGCATATTCGGCCTGAAGTTTATCCAGCATAACCTTCAAATTGGCGTTTTCCCTGCTCAGGCTTTGTACCTGCGACTGGAGTTCGTTCACCTGCTTCTGGGAAGCGGCAAGCTTATCCTGCGCCGCACTCGACATGGCCTCAAGTGATCCTTTTGACTCAGTCTTGGTTCGAGACTGCGCTTCGCTTAAAGCTTTCTCCAGCCCGGTGTTTTTCGAAAGGGCCTGAGCCAAGTCTGTCTTGGCTTTCTTCAGTTCAGCCGCGCTCTTTTCGAGCTCCGCCTTCACCTTGCTCAGTTCACTGAGGGCTTTTTCATGCTCTTCCTTGCTGATTCCACAGCCTGCGAGCACAAGAACACCCGCCGCCACGATGATTGACAGAAACAAATGCTGAAATGTTTTCATGGGGTTTCTCCTTTCATGCAATGAGTAAAATGTCCAATCTCTTCACTGCCGGCATCCGCCCGATATCTACCCTCCACTCAAAGGGCAGAGACAGACGTTCTTGATTTCTAAGCATTCCGGCCGCTGCCACCGAATACCCTCGCTCTGCAAAGCCTCCGGCGCTCTCGTGATCGCCTTGCTCACTGCCCACCGGGCTCGTCCTCCCCAAGTCAACCGAACCGATGCATTTCTGCGCATTTCGACCTGTTCGCCTGCCCTCGTTCACACGCATTCTGCGCTGAATCCCTCGGCCTGTCAACAACGTACCCCGGGGGACTGGACATCAGCCCTTGGATGATAATTCCTTGTTTCGACGTCGAAGGCATTGCGTTCCTCCATTCACGGCAAGGGGTTTTAGACCCCTTAGAGATAGGTGGTGGTAGTGATGCCGAAGGCAAACGCATGCAGGGTTGTCTTGCCGGGGATGACGGCTCCGGCATTTCGAAGCTTTTCTGCGACGTGGGGGAAGGGCCGACCCCTTCATCTATTCCGGATCCGGTCTCTTCCATTGGTAGGGGAGCTCTTGAATCGTGCCCGGCTCGGTCATGGTCTGCAAGGCTTCCAGGGCATCCAGAATAATGCGCCTTTGGCGTTTCACGTTGCCCGGCTCCCCAAACATGCTGCCCCGGGCGAACTTGACGAGGAGCGCCCGGGGAGGTTTGATGTTGGCCATCCGGTCGGCCGCGTTGCCCATGGAGATGGTCGGAAGTCCCGCTTCCTCCGCCATGCGCTGAATCAGACCCACGGTCTGATGACACTTGGGTCAGACCGGCACCAGGAAGAGGACGTCCACCCCTTCGGACCTGATCCGGGAGAGAAATCTCGGAACCGTCTTTGTGACCAGGGTCACGACATCATTCACATAGCTGAAGCTGTAATGCGTATCCGCCACCTTGCCGACGATCCCTTCCTTTTCAAGATCGAGGAAGCGGTGAATGGGAAAGATCGTATTGATGTCCTGCTCCGCCAGCCCGTGATCATAATGGGCATGGGCGATGCCGAGTTCCTCCTGGCGGACGGCCCTGGGGATCTCCCGAAAGGAGGTGTCGCCGTGAATGGATTCGGTGTCAAAGGGCTGTTGGCTGTCCTTGAGATAGAGCCCGCCGGTGGTGACCAGGGCAAAGGTCTGCTCCGAGGGCCGCCCTTTGTAGGGAGTCCAGGGCACGCCGTCGGAGACAAGGAGAGGATACTTCTTTATGATGTCCTTAAAGTTCCCTGCCCGGTAATCCGTTTCGCTTTCCGCCACCCACTTCTCGTAAGCAACTTTGAACGCATCAAGATCTATGCTCATCTCATATCCCTTTCTTTGTTTAGGTCTCTTATTTTTTCCCGACATGCTCGACCCGCTTGAATATCCATCCCGCAATATATCCATTTAAAAGGCATTCTGCGGCCGGGAAGCGCGAAAGAGCCCTTTCATTGCTTTTTCCTGCACAGGAAGTGGAGGTTGAAGGGGTCATCCGGGATATTCAATACGTGAACCGTTTCAAACCCGGCTTGTTTGAGCATCTCGACCGCTTTTTGCCAGCCCCACATCATGCCTAAACCTGCTCCGCCGTCGACCATACCTACGGGCATGCAGTGCATCAGGCTGACCGTGTAGAGGAACGGCCCCATGGGGTGGTCCTTGTTCTCGGACAAAGCGCTTGCGGCCGCTATGTCGACCATGGAAAACAAACCGCCTTGCTTCAGGATTGCATGGACGTTGATCAAAGCGTCGAGGGGCCGGGTTTGGTCATGAATGGAGTCAAAGGCGGTCACGTAATCGAACGCGTCGATGAGATCGCCATGATCCTTGAGACGAGCGGCATCCAGTTTGCGAAACGACACGTTCTCCAATCTCTTGCGTGACGCATCGCTTCGAGCTTTTTCAATGCACTCCTCTGAAAAATCGATGCCAATGAAGGTGCTCTTGGGGAATGCTTCCGCCATGAGCAAAACCGCCGTACCCTCGGCACAGCCGAGATCGCACACGTGCATTCCCTTTTTCAGCCGCTCCAGGACTTCACCGTCCGCAACGGAAGGCAGAAATTTTTCGGCCAACACCGCCCGATGCTTGGCATCGGCCAGTTGGGTCATAAATCCATAAAACTCCCGGTAATGCTCATACGAGACCCCTTCACCGGTACTGAACCCTCGGAGGACCGGGGCAAGGGCACACGTGGTCAACAGAGGGATCTCCTGCGTGTACACGCCCAGGTTCGAATTGCCGGCTCGTCTGGCTATCAGGTCTCCGTGCTCCTTTGGAAGATGGAACAAATCCTCTCCTGTTGAGCTCTGTGACAATTCCACGATGTGTCCTGAAACCATGACCCCAAGCCATTCCTTGACATAGCGTTCATTCAATCCCGCTTTGGTTGCGATCGCCGGGGCCGTTTCCGGAGCCTCGATCTCATCCATCACATCGAAAAGCCGGGTCCTGTATCCTACCGCCATGGCGAGATTGAGCGCTCCTTGATTGAGAATGGCGGTCAGGCGGTCTGAAAACGCGATTTGCTTTGCATTCATACGATGCCGCCCTCGCTGAGGGGCTTGTTTTCAAGGATTCTCCGGGGGCTGAAGATGGAAAGATCCAAGGCGGGCTCATGGCTCAGGATCAGTTCTGAGATGTACCGTCCCACCGCAGGCCCCTGCTGCAGGCCGTGGCCTGAAAAGCCGTTGGCGAGAAAGAACCCTTTGAGCTCCGGCCACTCGCCCAAAATAGCATTGCTGTCCAAGGTGTTGACGGCATAGAGGCCTGCCCACCCTCGCACCACCCTGAGCGTATCAAAGGCAGGGACGAACTCTGCCAGCGCCGGCCAGATGCGATCGACAAACCGCTTTTGATCCCAACTGAAATCATAACCCACCGGGTCATCCTCAAGAGACCACCCGAGCAGGATGAGGTTGCCGGTCTCGGTCCGGAAATAAAGACCCGAGGGGAGGATGGTCAGGGGCAAAGGGCCTTCCGGCTTTACCTTGGTATCGAGGGCGAAGATCTGGCGCTTCACGGGGATGACGGGGATCTCGACGCCTGCTGTCTTTGCCACTTCAGCCGCCCACGCCCCCGCGCAGTTCACGACGACCTTGGATGAAATCTCGCCGCCGGATGCCAGCCTGACGCCCGAAACCTCCTTGCCTCCGACCAGGACCCCGGTCACCTCATCCTTGATGAACCGGGCGCCAAGGGATCTTGCCTTGGCCTTGTAGCCCATGAGAACCGCGTAGGCGTCCAAATGCCCATCCTCCGGCCCGAAGGTCCCGCCCTCATACGTGGAGGCCTCGTAGAGAGGATAGTGCTCCACGATCTCGCGGGGGGACCACCACTCAACAGGACAGCCCAGGGACTTTTGCAGCTCAAAACCTTTTTCAGAAGCCCCGCGTCCTTCGCGGTCCACCAGAAAAAGGTTCCCCTCGCGATGGAAAGCGATGTAGGGCTTTTCGCCATCCACCATCATTTCTTCTTCGAAACGGTCCAGGGCTTCGAAGGCGTACTGGGAAATCTGAACGTTCTCTTTAAGGCTGAACTGGATCCGGATGTTGGCCATGGAGAGGGAGGTTGAAGCCCTCTCGTAACTCGGGTCCCTTTCCACCACGGCCACCTTGAGCCTGGATTCCTTCTTCATCAGGCAGTACGCGGCGGCGCTTCCCATGATGCCGCCGCCGACGATGACCACGTCCCAGGTTTTGTTGCCGTCGCCATTTTCCATGTCGTGTCCAAACCCTCCCCTTGTATTTCCTCCCGTGAAGCGTGGCCCCTGCAGCACCGTGGTGAGGCGAAAGGAGTTAAATTAGCCCGACTCAACGGGGCGAGTCAATCCTATTTCCGGCAACCTTGACTATGCCCATCGACTTGGATTAGGATGCCTACACTTGGAACCATGGGGAGGCGTCTATGGATACAGGATTGGACCGGCAATGTTCACCCCGATTCAGGCTCCTGGATGAATCGCAGATTCTGCGGATCCATCACACGGCATTGAGGATACTGAACGAAGTGGGGGTGAGAGTCAATCTCAAGAAAGCAGTGGACCTTCTGGCGGGTCGCGGAGCCAGGGTAAAAGACGGGAACGTGGTTGAGATTCCCGCCTACCTGGTGGAAGATGCCATTCAATCGGCCCCCTCCAATGTGACCCTTTACAACCGGAAAAAAGAGCCTGTCATGGAACTGGGAGGACGGCGGATTTATTTCGGCACCGGGACCGATCTCCCCAAGACCGTGGATCTCGTGACCAGGGAGATCAGGGACACCAGGGCCGATGACATTGTTGCGAGCACCGTGATCAGCGATGCCCTGCCGAACATCGACTTCATTGCATCCTACGGCCTTCCAAGGGACATACCGCCGGGTCTTCACTACATCCGATGCTTTCAGCTCGAAGTGGAAAACAGCGTGAAGCCCATCTTTTTCACGGCCGGTTCCCTGGAGGATTTGCGGGTCATCCTGGATATGGCCTTTGCCGTTGCAGGAAGCGCGGATGAACTGGCCGGGCATCCTTTTATGATCCATTACTCCGAGCCCACGTCGCCTTTGACACATTCGGAGGAAGCGGTCTCAAAGCTCATCTGCTGCGCAGAGCACAGGGTGCCCATCAATTACACCCCTGCCCTTCTTGCCGGCTCCACCGGCCCGGTCACCCTTGCAGGCGCCCTTTCCGTAGCCCTGGCGGAAGCGCTTTCCGGACTGGTCATCCACCAGTCGGCCAACAGGGGCGCACCCATTGTCTCAGGGGTTGTGGCCACGGGAATGGACATGCTCCGGGCAACCATATCTTACACGGCCCCTGAGTTTCGTCTCACCCACTCGGCCTACGCGGATATTTTTCATTACTACGACCTGCCCATCTGGGGAACGGCCGGGTGCAGCGACTCCCAGTATCCGGATCTCCAGGCAGGGGCTGAATACGGTTTCACCATTCTCAATGCGGCCCTTGACGGCTGCAACCTGATCCATGATTGCGGGTACATCGGCCAGGGTTTTGTCGCTTCACCCGAGATGATCGTGTTTGCCGACGAAGTGATCTCCATGGTGAAGCGGTACATGAGGGGGTTCGAGATCGACGACGAGCACCTCGCCATGGATGTGATTCGAAAGGTGGGCCCCGGCGGCCACTTCCTGAGCGAAAAACATACCCTCGACCACTTCATGGAGGAACACTGGCGGCCGGCCGTCTTCAACCGGGAGAACCTGCCCAACTGGATCAAGAAGGGGAAAAAGACGGCCGATCGGAAATTGATTGAAAAGGCTCGCGAGATTCTGGAAAAGCACAAGCCGGAGCCTTTGCCTCAGGAAATAAAAAGCAACCTGAAGAGGATTTGGAGCGAAGCGGAACGGAAAATAAGGAGTTGACCGTGGACATGATCAAAGCAATTTACACTGCCGTGTTAGAGGGAAAAGTGGAAGAGGCTTCGACAGGAGTGCAGAAGGCGCTGGACTCGAACATCGGGGTGAGCGAGATCCTGAATAAGGCGTTGATTTCAGCAATGGATCTCGTAGGGGAAAAGTTCGGAGAAGGGGATATTTTCATTCCCCAGGTGCTCTGGTCCGCAAAGGCCATGCAGGCGGGAATGGATCTTCTCAAGCCCCTTCTTGCATCATCGGACCGCCTGGAGTCCGGCAAGATTGTCATCGGGACAGCCAAGGGCGACATTCACGATATCGGCAAGAACCTCGTTGCCATCATGCTGGAAGGCGCGGGTTTTGACGTGATCGATCTGGGTGTCGACGTTTCCCCTGAGCGGTTCGTGGAAAAAGCGAAGGAGGAAAAGGCCGACGTCATCGCCATGTCCGCGCTCCTGACCACCACCATGCAAAGCATGGCAGAGGTTGTCGCCTTGCTGAAAGAGAAAAACCTGCCTCACGTGAAGGTCATCGTCGGCGGTGCACCGGTGGACCAGGCTTTCTGCGACGAAATCGGCGCCCATGCCTATGGAACGGACGCCGTGGATGGGCTCAGGAAAACAAAGGGGCTCCTGGGACGTTGAACCTCCGCGTACACAGGGAGGATCTCCTGGCGGAGATGGGCTACAGGCAGCCCCCGCAGCCAAAGCTTCTGGAAATGGTGGATGAGATGCTCGGGCTGCTGGGCGATCTCATCGAGCCGAATCTGGCCTTCAAAGAAATCCACGGAAACAAGGGCCTTCCTCCTTTTCTCGTGGGAGCGGCTCTCAAATATGCCGGCGCGGCGACCCTCGGGCCCAAGCTTGAAAACAGGGTGAAAGAGCTCTCTGACGAACGCAAGGCCGCTGAATCCTATATCCTGGACACGGCAGGCTCCATCGCCGTCACCAAAGCAGGGGATCTGCTCTGGGAAAAGATCAGGCAGGATGCCGCGCCCAGGGGATTCAAGAAGGGACTCAGAAGGACTCCCGGGTGCCGGGGAATAGAGATCGAGACGCAACAATGGATCTTCGAGAAGCTCGGTGATGCCGGACCGGGCATTACGCTCACACAAGCCTGCATGATGGTGCCCAGGAAGTCCCTTTCCTTCCTGGCCAGGTTCGGCGGGAAGCTCGGACACGGCTTTTCCTGTGAAGGGTGCCCGCAGTATGCGCAGTGTACCCTGAGATCCGAAAAATAGCCACGGAAGGACCGTTCACCCTGAGGTATCGAAGGCTGAACGGGGCGTTCATGCTTCGATACCCGTTCGACACGCTCACGGTCCTGGGCAACGTCGAAGGACTCAGCATGAACGGATGTTGTCATGATCACGGAGCGCAAATCACTTCAGAACAGACTTATAGGGGTTCAGAATGCATCCGATCTTGGAATTGGCTCAAAAGAGGACCGTGATCTTTGACGGCGCCATGGGGACCATGCTCATGGCAGCAGGACTCAAGGCAGGTGAAAGCCCGGAGTTGTGCAACATTGAGAAACCATCGGCGGTCACGGACATTCACCGTCAATACTATGAAGCCGGTTCCGACGTGGTTCACACGAACACCTTTGGAGGCAACGCGGTCAAGCTTGCGGACAGGGCCTTGTCAGATAAAATGGACCTGATCAATGGGGAGGCGGCAAGGCTCGCCCGAGCGGCCTGCCCTGCCGGAAAATTTGTTGCAGGGGACATGGGACCCACGGGAAAGCTCCTGAAACCCCTGGGAGACCTTGTGATCGAGGAAGCGGAGGAAGCTTTTTTGCACCAGGCACAGGCTCTCCTCAAGGGAGGCGTGAATCTCATCAGCATCGAAACCATGTTCGCCCTCGAGGAAGCGCTCGCCGCTCTTCGCGCTGCAAAGACGCTGGGTCAAGTCCCGGTCATCGCCGGTCTCACCTTTAATCGAACCAAGAGGGGTTTCTTCACCGTGATGGGTGAAAGCGTGAACCAGGCTGTTTCCGCCTTCGAGGAGGCAGGAGCGGACGTGATCGCGACGAACTGCTCTCTCGGCAGCAGGGACATGATTGATCTCACCAGAGACCTGCGGGCGGCCACCGCCAAACCCATTCTAATCCAGCCCAACGCGGGGAAACCCGTTACCCGGAAAGGGGTGACGATCTATCACCAGACACCATATGAATTCGCGGAAGACGGCAGGAGGATCAGGGAGGCGGGTGCGAACATGATCGGCGGATGCTGCGGGACAAATCCGGAATTCATCAAAGAACTGGCTGACGCCCTCGCATGACGGGCCGATGCCCGGCAGGGACCATTTTCCCTTGACACTCTAAGTCCTTATTTCTTATATATAAATTTTGACGCAACCTTTTCCACGAACCCCTTTTAAGCCTGTTCCTCCCGAGTTTGGAAAAAAGGCGGGGCCCGGCGAGGCTCCGATGAGCTGGACTTGGTTTCCGAAACGATTGGCCGGTTTTCGGCAGGAAGAACCTTTAGCCATCACGAAAGGAGGATGGGTGATGAGAAAAACATGGTTGGCTCTGTTGGTTTTGGTGGTCCTCGGTCTTTTGTTCTCTTTCCCTGTATCAGCCCAAATGATCCGCATCGGCGAATACCAGATCGTTTCGCATCCGGCTCTGGACAATGATGCCATCGGTTTCAAAGCCGCCCTGGCCGAGGAAGGATTCATTGAAGGGAAAAACGTCACCTACGACCGCCAAAACGCACAAGGGGACCAGGCAAACTGCGCGATTATCGCCCGCAAGTTCGAGGATGACAAGGTGAAGCTCATCCACGCCATCAGCACGCCTTGCGCCCAGGCATCGGCAAAAATCTCCAAGACCATTCCCATCGTCTTTTCTTCGGTTACGGACCCGGTGGCTACGGGCATTGTTCCGCAGATGGGAAAAACCGGAACCAACATTACCGGTGTGAGCGACCGGTGGCCGGTGGCGCTACAGTGCGAAATGTATCAGGAATTGATGCCGAAGGCGAAGAGATGGGGAACGATCTACAACCCCGGCGACGTCAATGTGACCTTTCACATCAAGGAGATGAAAGAGACCGTGGAAAAAATGGGGGGAACCCTGGTCGAAGCCCACGTGTCAACGAGTGCCGAAGTGATGCAAGCGGCTCAGAGTCTTGTGGGCCGTGTGGATGCCATCCACATCACGTCCGACAACACGAGCGTTTCCGCTTTTGAGTCCATCGTGAAGGTCTGCAACGAGAACAAGATTCCTCTTTTCGTCGGCGACAGGGACAGCGTTCCTAGAGGCGCGATTGCGTCTTACGGTCTCGACTACTACAAAGTCGGGTACACGGCGGGCAAGAAGGCCGCCGCGATCCTGAAAGGGGAAAATCCCGGGACTGTCCCGGCCGGTCTTGCAGCCGGATACAGCCTCTGGGTCAGCATGAAGCATGCCAAGCTTCAGGGAGCGGAACTTCCCAACGTTCTCACCCGGGCCGCCGCAGACAAGCTCTGGGACGAACAAGGTAAAGAGGTGCAGGGGAAGTAGCCGACCCGAATGCCAAGGAAGAGGGGAGGTCGCCTCCCCTCTTGTCTTCTTGAGACGATTATGATTTTCAGTGGTTTTCTCAGAACCCTCCCCATCTCTTTTGAGCAGGGGTTGGCTTACGGCCTTGTGGCGCTGGGTATTGTCATCAGCTTCCGCATCCTGTCCTTTCCGGATCTGACCGTGGATGGAAGCTTTCCGCTGGGAGCGGCCGTGGTCGCGCGGCTGATCATGGAAGGGGCCCCGCCCACTTACGGGATCATCCTGGCCGTCATCGCCGGGTTCCTGGCTGGTTGCTGCACGGGCGTGCTCTACACAAAGCTCAAGATCAACAGCCTCCTGGCCGGAATCCTCATGATGACCTGCCTCTATTCCGTGAACCTGCGTATCATGGGGAGGTCCAATATCCAGCTTCTCACGGTGGAGACGTTCCTCACGCCCCTGGAAAACCTGGATGTGAACCGCTTCGTTCCTATCATCGCCTTTTTCTTCCTGGTCACTTTCGGCGTCAAAGTGCTGACGGATCTGTTCTTCCGCACCCAGATCGGTTTCGCCATGAGGGCCACGGGCGACAACGAACAGATGATCCGGACCCTTGGTGTGAACACCGACAACATCACCATCCTGGGTCTCGGGATCTCGAACGCCTTTGTGGCTCTTTCCGGGGCTCTGGTGGCTCAGGATCAGGGCTTTGCCGACATCGGCATGGGGATCGGCATGATCGTGGCAGGCCTTGCATCGATCATCATCGGTGAGGCGCTCATCGGGAAGCACACGGTGCAGCGAATGACCCTGGCAGCCATTGCGGGCTCGATCCTATACAAGTGGATTATCTCCATTGGACTCAGGCTCGGCCTCGCTCCCACGGACCTCAAGCTTGCCACGGGCATCATGGTGATCCTCGCCCTCGGCATCCCGGCATTGAGGAAGCAGAAAGAAGGCAAACTCCACCTTCGGGGGGTATAGACGGTGCACGGGACACGGCGCACGGGTCACGGGGCAAGGGGCAAGGGGCGAGGGACACGGCGCACGGCGTGAGGCGCAGGCCGCTTGTTGCGGGTGACCACGAATTGGTTGTCCGGGTCGGATACTTGATTCTGCATTCTGTCTACTGTCTTCTGTATTCTTTTACTTTTCACTTTAGGCACTTTAGACACTTTAGCGCACTTTAGGCACTTTGTTCACCATGGTCAGAGTTGAAAACATCAGAAAGATCTTCAAGAAAGGCACCATCGACGAGAAAACCGCCATTGACGGAATCAGACTCCACGTGAAGCGCGGAGACTTTGTTACCGTCATAGGAAGCAACGGCGCAGGAAAGACAAGCCTCCTGAATCTCATCGCGGGCACCTATGCTCCGGACGAGGGAGACATTTTCATCGACGGTGAACCGGTCACCCGCCTGGCCGAGCACAAGCGTGCCAAATACCTGGGCAGGATCTTTCAGAATCCCCTGATGGGAACCGCGGCCTCCATGACCATCGAGGAGAATCTGTCGATGGCGGATCTGAGGGGACGAACGCGAGGTTTCCGTTGGGGAGTGACCAAGTCCCGCCGTGAGTTTTACAGGGAAATTCTCATGGGTTTGGAGCTGGGACTTGATACGCGCCTCAAGGACTCGGTGAGCCTGCTTTCCGGAGGACAGCGCCAGTCGCTCACCCTGCTCATGGCCACCCTTTCTCTGCCGAAACTTCTCCTCCTCGACGAGCACACAGCGGCCCTGGATCCGAAGACCGCTCAAAAGGTCATAGAACTCACGGAGAAGATCGTCACGGAAAACAATCTGACCACCATCATGGTCACCCACAACATGAACCAGGCTATACGCTACGGCAACCGGATGATCATGCTTCACGAAGGGAAAGTCAGATTTGACGTGGAAGGCCCTGCCAAGCAAGCCCTCACCGTCGAAGAAGTCGTCAAGCGCTTCGGTGCGGACCTCAAAGACGAAGCCCTTTTGTGCTGACAGGACGTACTGACCACAGAGGCACGGAGAACACAGAGTGGATTTGCCCATGATGCTCAGAACTTGCAAGTCCTAGGACAGAATCATTTTGTTTGTCCCGGTCGCGACCGGGACAAACAAAACTTTTTCTCTGTGACCTGTGCCTGCCCCGCCATAGCTCAGCGACGGCGGGTGTCTCTGTGGTGAATTTAGGGGGTCAACGATGCTCAGCAAGGATTATCTGGACGCAAGGGCCGTCACCATCATTACGATCCTCACCCTGCTTTGGGGCTTCAACTACACGGCCGTCAAGGTTTCCAACGAAGGCATATCGCCCATCTTCACCTCGACCCTGAGGTCCGTCATCGCATCTCTATGTGGGATTATCTATTGTCTCAGAAAGGGCGAGAAGCTGTTTCACACCGACGTGAATCTTTTCCATGGATTTATGGCCGGTCTCTTGTTCGGGCTCGAAATGGCTTGCATTTATTTCGGCCTTCTTTACACGGACGCGGCCCGATCCGTGGTGTTTGTTTACCTGAGCCCTTTTGTGGTGGCCGTGGGTGCCCATTTCTTCCTCAAGGGGGATCGCCTCACCACCCTGAAAACCATCGGCCTCATGCTTGCTTTTCTCGGCGTGGTCATTGTTTTCCAGGGAAGGCCTAAAACCGCCAAACCCACCATGCTTCTCGGTGACACCCTGCAGATCACCGCCGCATTCCTTTGGGGCGCCACGACCATTTACATCAAGAAGTACATGGCCGAGAAGGTCAACCCCATCAACACTTTTCTGTACCAGCTTTTTTTCTCCATCCCTATCCTCTTCGCGGTCAGCCTGATCTTGGAGCCCCGGTGGATCATGGAAATCACTGTCGCCGTGAGCGTTTCTCTTTTCTTTCAATCGATCATCGTTGCCTTTATCAGTTATTTCATCTGGTTCTGGCTCATCCACGAATACTCCGTGAGCCGCTTGTCCGCATTCACGTTTTTCACGCCCATCTTCGGGGTGCTCTTCGGGGTTCTTTTCATGGGAGAAGAGTTCACCCTTTCGCTCATGGTGGGCCTGCCGATGGTCTGCGCAGGGATTTTTTTCGTGAACTGGAGGAGACGGGAGAAGATGGTGACGCGTCCGTCTTCCGAGCCGGGATGAGGTACGAGCAAGCTCCTGCTTGCGATAACATCGCGACCGAGAGGTCGTTCCCACCGACAAGAAGAATCCACAAGTCGCACCCAGCAGGACGCTTGCACCGTGTTTGCAGGCAGGCTCAAGGTCGGATTACAGGTCCTTCAGCTTTTTATTCGCTTCCGAGTGCTCGATCAATTCATCGAAAGCCCCCAGGGTGTCGCAAAACTTGTTGAACGAATCCGTTTTCGCCACGGGGATACCATGGCTCCCGAAGTTCTCAAGGGTTTGGATCACGCTCTTGACGGTGATGCCTTCAGGATCTTGAGCCGGTTCATAGCCGCTTGTCGTCTCTTCCACCTTGACCTCGGAAACCAGGCCTGAAGCGCCCAACTCGTGAAGGATCTGGTTCACCAGCCGCGAGGGGATCTCCAGCTCATGAGAAATCTGTGCCGCGTCCCAGGGCTTCACTCCGTCCACGAAGTTCCTGACAAGGCGATGGAGGACCCATAGCGAAAGGAGTCTCTTGAAGGAATGGCTCACGTTAAGGCAGTCTTGCTCGAATTCATAGGTCTCCACGTTCTGATGGGCAAAGGCGATTTCCGCACCAAAGAGCACGATGAGCCAGCTCACCTGCATCCACACGAAAAAGAGGGGAAGGGCCGCAAAACTGCCGTACACGGCGTTGTACTTGGCCACACCGATCTGAAGGTGGATGTAGCCGAATTGGAAAATGTGATAGAGCGTGCCGGCGATAACGCCGCCCAGGATCCCGGACGTGAATTTGATTTTCGTGTTGGGCAGGAAAATGTAAACAAAGGAAAAGAGAACCCAGAGGGAAATGTAGGGCAGGAAGCCGAACAGGAAGGCGATGCCGGGGCTGACGACCTTGAAATAGGCGATTCGTTCCAGCACCTTCGAGACCCCGCTTGAAATCACGACCGTCATCGAGCTGGACAAGACGAACAGCACAGGGCCGATGAGCATGATGGAGAGATAGTCCGTGATTTTTCTTCCCAGGCCTCGTGACTTCTTGATGCCCCAGATATCGTTAAAGGCGTTTTCTATGTTGGAAAGGATCTTGATGATCGTGTAGAAGAGAATCAGGAGGCCTACGCCTGCCACAAATCCGCCCTTGACGCTTTCGAGCAGGGCATTGGCGAAGTTCAAAACTTTCTCGACGATCGCCTCCTGCCCTTCCAGGCTTTTCATCAGCATTCTCTCAAGGTTTCTTTCAAAGCCGAACCCTTTGGCAATGCCGAAAATCATGGCCACGACAGGCACCACCGACAGGAGAGAATAGAAGGTGAGGGCCGAAGCTCTCAGCGGCGCCTTGTCCTCCATGATCCCTCGAACGGAGAGGATGAGAACCCGGATGCTCCTCAGGAGAAGGGATTGACGCCGCGGCAAGTCTTTTCCCCGGATTCTCCAGACGTCTCTTGTCAGAAAGAGGATCCAACCGGACGGACCGGCCGCCTTGGAGGGAAAGGGCAATTGGGACTTCCTGTCTTCCGGGTCGCAAAAACCGTGCGATTCCTTTTGCATGACAGCCACACCTCTACAATGCGATTTTCCGGGCCGGTCGCCGCCTGACCATCGGTCGTGTAGGAGGAAGCTCCTGCTTCCGATTCCAATCACCCGGCCCGGGCTTGCCCTACGAGTTGTCCGGCCCGGCCTCTGCGAAGACGGGAGTTTCCTACTGCAAGCGAAAAAAACAGCCTCTAGTCTCGAGCCTGCTCCTTCATTTCCGTGACGCAGTAGACGCCTTCTCCGGCCATGCCGGGGCCGAAGCACTGGTTGTCCGAGAGGCACCCGGCTTTGCTGCGATTCCCCGACGCCCATCGTCTCACAAGGTCCGGTTCACGGATAAAGGGCCTGCTCATAGAAATGTAGTCTGCGAACCCTTCGTCGACCAGCCTCTCGGCAACCTGAAAAGAGCGGATGCCTCCCACCAGGATAATGGGAATCTTCAGCGTTTTCTTGAAGACTCGTGCGGCGTCTTTGAAATAGGCCTCCCGGTCCTCGGACTTGATGCCTGCCCGGGACGGGCTGAGTTTTCCTGAGACCAGAGTGCCCCCGCTCAGCTCGATCGCGTCGATTCCCGCCTCCTGGAGCAAAGTCCCCGTCCTTAGAGCGTCCTCAAGGGTCAGCCCCCCTTCGAGGAAGTCCTCGCAGTTCATTTTGATCAGGACGGGAAAAGATTCTCCCACGGCCTGTCTCACGGCCGCCACCACATCAAGAACGGCCCGGGCCCTCTTTTCCGCCGACCCTCCATAGCCGTCCTCTCTCATGTTAAAGCCGGGAGAGAGAAACTGGCTGAGGAGGTAGCCGTGCGCCGCATGGAGCTGAACCCCGTCAAACCCTGCTGTCTTGGCTCGTTCCGCAGCCCCGCGGAAGGCCTCCACCAGGGCTTGAATGTCCGCTGCACCCATCACCTTGTGCGGCGGAAGCGCATACTCATCGATGGAGGAAACCACAACCGGCTCCTCCCCGCTCAGCCTGGTGTTGCCGAAAAGGCCCGCGTGTGCGAGCTGAGCCACGATTTTTCCCCCACGGGCATGCACCGCCTCAGTCATGCCTTGGAGCCCTCTGATCAGCCGGTCGTCATAGATGCCGAGCTGATACAAACCCGCCTGGCCGTCTTTTCGAACATAGGCGTGGCTGCTGATGATCAAGCCGACGCGCCCTTCGGCAAGCCTGGTCATCACGTCCACCAGCCGCGGCGTGACAGCCCCTTCCGCGGTTGCCATCCCCTCCCAGGTGGCTGAGCGAACAAAGCGGTTCGCTAATTTCATCCCGTTGATTTCAGTCTCTTCGAACAGTCTGGACATTAAAGGTCTCCTTGATCGAAACTTGATGCACTCGTAAAAAGTCCGAAAAGCCTCTTTTCCGTCATTCCGGCGAAAGCCGGAATCCAGGAATACCAAGGACTTCTGGACCCCGGCTTTTCCACCCTCCGTAGCATAGCTACTGCGGAGGACGGGCGCCGGGGTGACGCCTATTTTGACTTTTTACGAATTCGTCAAACTTGGCTCTTCCATTAATCGGTTAATCGGAAAAACCCCGCTTTCAGGTGAACATTGATTAAATTCGAAATCCGAATACCGAAATCCGAAACAAATCCAAATGACAAAAAGACGAATGACCCAAAGGCGAGAACCATGGCATTGGCTCAACTTTGTCTTGAATTTTGAACATTGGGGTTTCGATATTGTTTCGGATTTCGGATTTTGATATTCGGATTTTCATTTTTACACGATTCTGAATTGTCAGGATCACGATACGGGTTGAGCTTGCTGCCTGTTGATCGATGCATAGCGCCACAGCAACCCCAGTGCCCTGATGCATTTTTCCGGCGTGTCGAAAACCGGAAAGCCGATCCTCTCCAGCCTTCCGCCCAACTCGGCAATGGCCCCTGCATCAGGACCGTAGATCCAGGTCACCAGAGGCTTCCGAAATCGGGCTTTGAGTCCCTCGTAGGTCTCGACATATCGGCTGATGATATTGCCTGCAGGAGTCGCCCACAGGACCGTGAAAACGGCATCCACATGCTGATCGGCCAGCACCGAGGCAAGAATTCGCGGATAGAGATCAAAGGCATTGGGAACGGCCGCCATCATCGGTCCCACATCCACGGGGTTGGTGCCCAGCTTCACGAACAGCTTCTCAAGGGCCGCCGCCGTGCCGCCTCCAAGCCTCGCCAGGGATAGGCCGTGTTTGGCACACTCATCGATGGCCATCACCGCCACACCCCCTGTGACCGTCACGATGCCCACGCGGTTCCCTTCCGGAAGGTCCTGGGCCGCGAAAATCTTGGGCATCTCGAAGATGTCCCTGAACCGCTCCAGGCGTAGGATTCCGGATTGAAGGCACACCGCATCAAAGATCTGAGCGTCCATGGCCAGGGAGCCTGTGTGGGATTGGGAAGCCTTTGCCCCTGCCTCGGTCCTTCCCGCCTTCACGACCAGCAAAGGTTTCTTCGCCGCCACTCTTTTCGCTGCTTCCAGAAATCTGCGGCCGTCGCGGAGGCTTTCGATGTACATGCTGATCACTTTCGTGTCCCTGTCATCACCCAGGTAGTCCAGCATGTCCACTTCGTCCACGTCACACTTGTTTCCAAAGTCGCAGATCTTGCTCACCCCGAAGTTTATCTGGGCGTAAGGGAAGGCCTGGGGGTTGATCATCCCGGTCTGCGCGCTGATCGCGGTCACCCCCTGCCGCAGCCTGTAATATCCTGCTTCGTACGGGCAGGGATTGAACCCGTTGGCCGTGTTGACAACACCGGCCGTGTTTGGGCCGATGATGCGAACGGCCGCTCTTTTTGCCAGAGAAACGATATCCTGCTGCAGCCGGGAACCCCGTTCGTCTCTTTCCGCAAAACCGTCCGCTACAATGATCACGGCCCTGATGCCCTTGTCCGCACATTCTTTCAGGATTTGAAACACGGTTCTCGCGTTGACCATGATCACGGCCAGGTCCACTTGACCGGAGAGGTCGCGAAGAGACGGGTAGACGCGAATGCCGTGCACTTCCTTGTAGCCGGGGTTGACCGGATAGATTGCCCCGTCATAGCCGGCATTCATCAGGGATTTCACGATGACGTAACCGCCGAAGTGACCTTCTCTGAAGGACCCGACGATTGCAATACCCCGGGGATCAAAAAAGCGGGAAATTGGAGAATCTCCTGCGTCGTGAGCCATGAAGGGCCGCCTTCCTTTTGGAATTGCCTTGACCGCCATAGGCCTATCATAGCTTCCCATGGGTTGGCAAGCGCCCAGCGCACCGATGGAGTGTTCAGTGTTCGGTGTTCAGTGTTCATACCTCGGTGCTTATCAAATCCCCCTTACTCCCCCTTTTCCAAAGGGGGAAAACCGCTGTAAGTCCTCCCCTTTTCAAAGGGGAGACAGAGGGGATTTTACATGGCGCTTGTGCCAAGTAAACCCTCATTCCTGAACACTGAACCACTGAAGCCTCCAGAATTTGAAACATCTCGCCTTAGGTCGGATCAGAGCCCCGAAGGGGCGTTCTATGAAATCCGCGTCAGCGGATTTCATCCATTGCAAAGACCGGAAAAGAGTTTATAATGGCTTTTAGACAAACAGATTGTTGGAGACGAAAAGAGAGCCTATGTCCGAAGAACCAGAGCTGCAGCAGCCCATTCAAAGAGCGGAGCAACCAAAATTCCTTACCCACTTGCGATTCGAGGACTTTGACCTCCACCCCCAAGTTCTCGCAGGCCTGAAAGATGCCGGTTTTACCTTCTGCACGCCCATCCAGGCGGAAGTTCTGCCTCTTACCCTGGCCGGCAAAGACGTGGCAGGCCAGGCCCAAACCGGAACAGGAAAGACAGCGGCTTTTCTTGTCACGGTTTATAACCGTCTCCTTGCCCTGACGGACAGAAATCCTGAAATCCCCTCCGCGCTCATCGTCGCACCCACCCGGGAATTGGCCCTCCAGATTTATGACGACGCCCAGATCCTGGGCCGCCACACCGGCCTCAGCCTGGTTCAGGTCATCGGGGGCATGGACTACGAGAAGCAGGCGGAAATTCTGAAACAGGGCGTGGATATCGTCGTGTGCACGCCCGGCAGAATCATCGACTATCTCAAACAGGGGATCTTCAAAACAAGCGGGATCAGGGTTCTGGTCATCGACGAGGCGGACCGGCTTTTCGATCTCGGCTTCACCAGGGATATGCGATTCATCCTCAAGAAACTTCCACATTTCGAAAAGCGGATCTCCATGCTGTTTTCGGCCACCCTCTCCTACAAGATCCTTGCCCTGACCTATGATTACATGAACCTTCCCGAATTCATCGCGGTGGCGCCGGAAGAAGTGACTGCGGAGGGGATAGAGCAAAGCCTGTTCCACGTGAGTTCGGAGGAGAAACTTCCTCTCCTCATCGGTCTGTTGAGCAGAGAATCGTGGCACCGTGCTCTCATCTTTACAAACACAAAGGCGGACGTGGAGTGGCTCACCCAGAAGCTCCGGGGCAACGGCTTTGCGGCTGAAGGAATCACCGGCGATCTGCCGCAGCAAAAGCGCTTATCCCTCATGGCGCGATTCAAGGGAGGAAGCATCAAGATCCTGGTGGCAACCGATGTGGCATCGAGAGGCATCCACGTTGAGGACATCAGCCACATCATTAATTACGATCTGCCGCAGAACGCCGAGAACTACATCCACCGCATCGGCCGCACGGCCCGCGCCGGAAAGACGGGCAAGGCGATCTCTCTGGCCTGTGAAGAATGTGTCTTTCACCTCGAGCCTATCGAAGATCTCCTCGGTTACAAGATTCCCGTGGTGTGGCCCCAGGAGGACTGGTTCGGGAAAGACAAGGCGGGGAAGATTCACTTCGAACACAAGGAAAAGCCCTTTCGTGAACGCAGACACCGGCCGCCCAAAGAAGAAAAGCCGGGCCCGCCTGCGGGACGATGGAAGACCGTGGCTTTCAGCAACCAGCCCGGAGGTGTTTTCGGCCTGGCGGTGCAGCCCAAGACCGCTGAGCCCGAGCGGCCCGCAGAAGGTGAACCCAAGAAAAAAAGAAAGCGCAAGTGGGGCCGGGGAAAGAAGAAACCCGGGGCGCCCACTGCTCCCCCGTCAGAGGATCGAGCCGTGCATGAGGCATCATGAAAGCACGGGGTGCAGTGATTGGCCCGGACCCGAGAGACAAACTACTCCTGAGACACCACACTCGTCAGGACCCATGCTCGTTTCTTGCCAGCAAAGCGGCCTCGGCCCTGCCCTTCCGCTCGTCCACGAAGTAAAACAGCACTCCCCCGATCAGGAAAAGAATCAGGATTGACCCGATGCTGCACCTTGAAGCGAAGCGGCCTATGGACTCGAGCTGTTCCGCAGTGCAGGCCGGGGGGGTCAGAATTCTCTTGACCACCAGGCCCACAACGCCCATGAGGGCGGGTCCGAAGATGGTCGCAAATTTTCCCAGCATGTTGTAAAAGCCGAAGAACTCGCCCGACTGCTGCTTGGGGATCAGGACGGTGTAGAAAGACCGGCTCAGGGCCTGGACTCCCCCCTGCACAAGGCCGATGGCCATGGCCAAAGCATAGAAGTGCCACCTCTCCGACATCATCACGCCGCCCAGGGTGATGAGCATGTACATGCCGATGGCGAGGAAAATCCCCTTACGGGCGCCCCATCGCTGACCGAGCTTTCCGTAGGCGAGAGCGGCCGGAAAACCGACAAACTGGACGATCAGGAGCGCGACGATCAGGTCATTCGACCGAAACCCCAGAGACATGCCGTAGTCGACGGCCATGCGGATGATCGTGTCCACCCCATCGATGTAAAACCAGTAGGCGATCAAGAAAAGAGAGACGGTTTTCAGGTGGCGGGCTTTCCTGAATGTGCCCATGAACTGGCGGAATCCGCTCCGAACAGCGCTTTCGGGGCCTCCGGGCGAAGCGGGCTTTTTGGGTTCCGGCACCCATAGAATGGTAAAGAGCGTGAACAAACCCCACCAGCAGGCAACGGAGAGGAAGGCAAACCGGATGGCCTGGGCCGAATCGGCAAACCCGAATCGGCCCGGCATGAGGGCCATGAGAACATTGACAAGGAAGAGGAAGCCGCCTCCGAGATACCCCATGGAATAGCCCAGGCCCGAGACATAGTCGACCTCCCGCTCCTTGGCCACGTGCGGGAGAAGGGAGTCATAGAAGATATTCGCGCCGGAAAAACCGATGATCCCCATGACATAGATGAAGACGGCCCAGGCCCACGCTCCCTGCTCGACCACGAACAGGCATGCCGTCATGAGGGCGCCGAGGTAGGCAAAGAAGATCAGGAATTTCTTCTTCGCCGACCCGCGATCGGCAATGGCCCCCAACACAGGCGCCATCAGGGCCACAACCAGTCCGGCCAGTGAGTTGCCGAAACCAAGCTGTGCGGTGCTGACGTTCACATCGGCGCCGTGGCTCCAGAATTGCTTGAAGAATATGGGAAAGAACCCTGCCATGACCGTGGTCGCAAATGCCGAGTTGGCCCAGTCATACAAGGCCCATCCCCATACGGCTTTCCTTTCTTGATTCATGGCCCTGCCTCACGATTTCAATGCCGCCCTCACCCCGTATCCCCGGCGCGACCGGGATCTTCGACAAGTACGGGTCAGGCTCTAACCTCTCCCCATCATATGTATTAACCGTCTCGAAATAGTATTGACGCTTCGTTCTAACCCAAATGTCCTCTCCCTGTAGGAGCGACCTCCCGGTCGCGATGCTATCGTCCCGCCGCAGACGGGACTCCTATAATAATTCCCCTCCCCTGGTGCCCGTCCTCCGTAGCAGAGCTACTGCGGAGGATGGAGGAGGGGCAAGGGGAGGGGGAACATCCCACAGCACCAGGCGAAAACGCCCTGACAATAAAGTTATGCAACTGAAATGTCAATGGATTCGATGATAGGCAGGTCAGAAGTCAAGCGGGCTCTTAGCCTCCTTCAGGGTCCGGCTCGGTACCGTGTGAGTATAAATCATGGTCGTCTTCACATCACTGTGGCCCAGCAACTCCTGGATAGTTCTGATGTCATAGTTGGCCTGAAGGAGGTGCGTGGCAAAACTGTGGCGGAAGGTATGGGAGGATACGCGCTTCGTGAGTTTCACGCGACGCACGGCTGCCTTGATCGCCTTCTGCACATGGCTTTCGTGTAGATGGTACCGCCGGCGCTCGTGCGATCCCTCAACGGTAGTCAGGGTCTTTGCGGGAAAGAACCACTGCCAAATGAGTTCCTTGGGGGCGTTCCGGTACTTCTTCTCAAGCAGGTCGTCCAGGAATACTCCTGCGCACCCCTGATGCATGTCCTGCTCATGCAAGTTCTTCACCTGTTCAAGCTGGGCCAGGAGTTCCGGCAGGATCGACCGGGGCAGGGGAACGGTCCGGTCCTTTTTCCCCTTACCGTCGTGGACGGTGAGCACACCGGCGTCAAAATTGAAGTTGTGGATACGCAACTTCAGGCACTCGAACAGTCGGAGCCCGCAGCCATAAAGCAGTTTGGCCACCAGGTCATAGGGTGGATAGAGATTCCGGATGACCGCATCCACCTCCTGGCGTGAAAGTACTACGGGGATATAAGGCCTCCGCTTGGCTCGGACCACATCCCTGATCTCGCCGAAATCCTTCTGGAGCACGTGTCGGAAGAAAAAGAGAAGCGCATTGAATGCCTGGTTCTGCGATGAAGCGGAGACCCTGCATTGGACTGCGAGATACGTGAGAAATTCCTTCACATCTTCAGAAGTTAACGAAGAAGGTTCCCTGTCTTTCTTGAAAGACTGTAATTTCCGTGCCCAGTGGCTGTAGGACTTGAGGGTCTTAGGTGAGTAATGCCGGGTTTTGATGACCGCGACGAGTTGCGATATTGCCCGATCCCATGGCGCCTGCGTCATAGGCGGAATCTGAGATCCCTTCTCTTTACCCCCTATTTGCTTCTTTGCAAGCTCTGCCGGCAGGCGGTACGGTTTTGCCGCTTCTGCGGCCTTGGACAAGGATTCTGCTGTAGAAGCCGTCGACCGGGCTTTCAATGCCCTCTGGACGTCCCAATAGAGCGACACAGCCTGGGCCGCCTGCTTAATCTGCCAATCGGTTTGCTTCTTTTCCCGCAGCTTGTCTAGAAACTGAGCCTGGCTCTTCGGGGATGTGGCCTCTGCACGGTACTTGTCACAGAAGTCCAGGTAGTACCGCAGCCACTTCCTATAATAACTGTGTTGAGCGGAAGGCACACCTCTCTCTTCGAGACCGGCGACAAAGCGCCCCAACAAGTCCGGAGGTATACCCCATGGTTGCATAAAAAATATGGAAAAGAAGTAGTAATGGGCTTGCGGAGCCCCGTGGATAGCGGTTATAAAGGATTTGCGCAACCAATATAAATCGCATCCAGGAGGCCACCGCAAGTGAAGTCCAGTAAAGCAGAAATTCAAGCCAAATA
>Ga0209270_1000197_pt1 | contig 150389 bp, 125 predicted proteins | sample MTBAKSrepl1MetaG_FD_187456 | JGI IMG/M metagenome (GOLD analysis project Ga0209270, IMG submission 187456) | Enrichment culture microbial communities from Arthur Kill intertidal strait, New Jersey, USA, that are MTBE-degrading - MTBE-AKS1... | ecosystem: Environmental > Aquatic > Marine >... | reverse complement strand
CAATGAAGCGTAACGGAGAAACATTGGCATACAGGTACCGATGCAAACTGGGCGGGGTCAGCGTGTCGCCGAGGTAGGGGTCTTCGGAGGCGAAGCGGCCAAGCTCGGGGTCGTAGAAGCGGGCCTTGAAGTAGTAGAGCCCCGTCTCGGGATCGAATTCGTGGCCGGTGTAAGTGAGGCGGTTCCATGCGAGGCTAGAGGCTAGAGGCTCGAGGCTCGGCCAGAAGGAGCCCTGGATGCTGGCGAGGTAATCCTCCCAGACGTAGAGGCCGTTTTCATCCAGGTCGGGGTTGGCCGTCCAAACGGGTTCTCCGGGAACGGACGGATCGTTGATGTCCAGTTCCCGGTAGTTGCCCCAGGCGTCGTAGAGATAAGCCGCGGTGACGGCGCCGGGTAACGGATCGGCCAAGACGCCGGCAGTGCTCGCAGTGGCAACGCTACCGGAGGGTGCGTCAGCGCTCGAAGCGAGACTCCCCTTGCCATCATCGGGGACATTGGCGCCGGCGGTCAGGTTGACCGTGGAGCCGAGGGAGTCGAGATGGTAGCAGACGAGGCTCGGGGCTGGAGGCTCGAGGCTCGGGTCGAAAGATTCGGCGGCGAGGAGGGCCGTGCCGTAGAGGTACTGGCGCGCCTTGAGCAGGCCGTCGGGGGCCGCCGGATCGATGGGATCAGGCGGTCCGTCCGGGTCGGGCGCCGGGTCCGGCGCGTACTCGGCCAGCACCGCCGCCCCGTCGTAGACATATAGCCGGTTATCGGACCCATTTTCCAAAGATACTGGAATTGCGGGTCGATAGCGATAACCGTATTACATTGTAAATAATATATTTAGAATGACCATGGCAGTGAATGGCCATGGTTTAATCAAAGGTTGATTATGTAAACATAAATGCCTGCATTTGGAGATACTAAAAGTCATCGCGCATGGCGATTGATGGCGTCAGCATAGTTCAAAATGGATATGAAAATCGGAGTCGAATGGATCCGCCCGGGTCACGGGAGCGGGATGCCGAGCTGGCGCAGCTTGCGGTACAGTCCGCTGCGGTCCATGTCGAGCTCCCGGGCGGTCTGGGCGAGATTGCCGCGGTTGCGATGGATGGCGGCCTGGAGATACTGCCGTTCGAACGCCTCGCGCGCCGACTGAAACGTCGCCGGCCCGGCCGCCGCGTCCGAAGCCGTCTGGACCTGGCCGTAAATCGACGCCGGCAGGTCGTAGACGCCGATCTCCTGCCCTCCCTGGACGATGATCAGCCGCTCCACGGTGTTTTTCAGCTCGCGGACGTTGCCCGGCCAGTCGTAGCGGCCCAGGATATCCATCGCCTCCGGCTTGAAGCGGCGCGCCTTCTTGCCGTAGAGCCGGGTGTATTCATCGAGAAAATGCTCCGCCAGCACGGGGATGTCCTCGCGCCGCTCGCGGAGCGGGACGATCTCGACGGGGACGACGTTGAGCCGGTAGAACAGGTCCGCGCGAAAGCGCCCCGCGTCGATCAGCGCGGTGAGATCCTGGTTCGTGGCGGCGATCACCCGCACATCCAGCTCCATGGGCTGATTGCAGCCCAGGGGCTCGATCTTCTCCTCCTCGAGCACGCGCAGCACCTTGGCCTGGACCTTCAGGCTCATGTCGCCCACTTCATCCAGGAAAAGGGTGCCCTCGTGCGCTTCCTCGAACTTGCCGCGCTTGTCCTCCGCGGCGCCGGTGAACGCGCCCTTGCGATAGCCGAACAGCTCGCTCTCGATGAGGTCGTCGGGGATGGCGGCGCAGTTGATCTCCACGAACTTCTTGTGGCGGCGGTGGCTTTTCTCGTGGATGAGCCGGGCCAGCAGCTCCTTCCCCGTTCCGTTTTCGCCGAAGATGAGGACGCGGCCGGCAGTGGGGGCGATGACGTCAATCTGCTTACGCAACGCCAGAATGGGAATGGACTGCCCCACCATCTCGTAGCGGCGCACGTAGCGCTCGCGCAGCTCCCGGTTCTCCTCCTCCAGCTCCCGGTGTTTGAGCGCGTTCTTGACCATCACCAGGGTTTTCTCGAGGGAGAGCGGTTTCTCAAGAAAATCGTAGGCGCCCAGCCGCACGGCCCGGACCGCCATCTCGATGGTGCCGTGGCCGGAAATCACCAGCACGGCGCCGGAAAACGGCGTCTGCCAGATCCGCTCCAGCACCTCCAGTCCGTCCATGCCCGGAAGCCACACGTCAAGCAGCACCAGGTCGTACAGGGTGGTGCGCACCTTCTCCAGGCATTCTTCCCCGGTGGCGACTGCATCGACGCGGTATCCCTCGTCGCGGAGGATGCCCGACAGCGACGCGCGTACGCCCGCCTCGTCGTCTACTACCAGCAGCCGTTCCCTTGGCATGAATCTCTCCCGGTGCAGTCAGGGCAATCAGTTTAACCGACCGGCGCCGACGGATCAATAGCCGATGGCGGCGCCGTCGCTGCGCGATTCGCTGCCGCCGAAGAGCACGCCACGGCGGCTGTCGATCCGGATCCCCTGGTAACCGCCGTAGCCGCCCCGCCCCGTCGCCACCCGGTGGCCGCGGGCAACGAGCTCGCGGACCACCTCCGGCGCGATGCCGCTTTCCAGAAACACGGTGCCGCCGTCGCCCATGCGCTCGCCGCCGGCGGGGTCGGTGCTCCCCTCGTGGCGCCAGCGCGGCGCGTCGCCGGCTTCCTGGACGTTCATCCCGAAATCGATGAGGTTGCAGAGCACTTGGACGTGCCCCTGGGGCTGCATGTCGCCGCCCATCACGCCGAAGGAGAACACCGGCTCGTTGTCCCGGGTGACGAAACCGGGAATGATGGTATGGAAGGGCCGCTTGCCCGGAGCGATGACGTTGGGATGGCCCGGCTCCAGGCTGAAAAGGGCGCCCCGGTCGTGGAGGCAGAAGCCCAGGCCGTCGGGCACCATGCCCGAGCCGAAGCCCATGTAGTTGCTCTGGATGAGAGCCACCGCGTTGAGGTCCTTGTCCACCACCGACAGGAACACCGTGTCGCCGTGGCGCAAGGCGGCATCGGCGCGCGGGGCGATCTTCCGGCTGGCCGCCAGCGGATTGAACAGCTTCATCCGCTCGGCCACATAGTCGTCCGACAGCAGGCGCGCCACGGGCACCTCGGCGAAGCGGGGATCGGCGTAGAGGTCCGCGCGGTCTTCGTACACGATCTTCTTGACTTCGATCTGAGTGTGAAGGTATTCGACGGAATTGTGCCCCATGGCCTTGAGATCCACCCGTTCCAGCATGCGCAACATCTGGAGGACCGCCAGCCCCTGCCCGTTGGGCGGCAGCTCCCAGACCTGGTACCCGCGGTAGTTCACCGCGAGCGGCTCCACCCATTCGCTGTGGTAGTTCTCGAAATCCGCCTTGGCAAAAAAGCCGCCCACCTGCCCCGAGTAGGCCACGATCCGTTCGGCGATCTCGCCGCGATAGTAGGCGTCGCGCCCCTTTTCGGCCAGCAGCCGATAGGTCCGGGCCAGTTCGGGATTGCGGAAGATGTCACCCTGCCGGGGGGCCTGACCGCCCGGAGCGAACAGCTTCTGGAAGTTGTCCCGATCCTTGAACGCCCGGACGCCGCGGCCCCAGTAGTACGCGATCAACTCGGACAGCGGGAAGCCCTCGTCCGCATACCCGATGGCCGGCTGGAGCACGTCGCGCATCGGCAGACGGCCGAACTTGCCGTGGAGCGCGAACCAGCCGTCCACGCAGCCGGGCACCGTCCAGGGGAGCGGGCCATATGCCGGCATCCGCCGGATGCCCTTGTCCTGAAAATGCTTCAGCGTCAGGGCGCCGGGGGCGGGTCCGCTGGCGTTCAGTCCGTACAACCGCTTTGCGCCGTTGTCCCATACCAGGGCGAACAGGTCCCCGCCGACGCCGGCGCCGGTGGGTTCCATCAAACCGAGGGCCGCGTTCACCGCGATGGCGGCATCGACGGCCGACCCGCCCCGCTTGAGCACATCGATGCCGATCTGGGCGGCCAGCGGCTGGCTGGTGGCCACCATGCCGTGAGTACCGACCACCTCGGAGCGAGTGGCGAACATCCGGCCCGTCACGCGGTCGGCCGCCCGTGTCCCGGGCGCCCACAGGAACCAAACGGCGACGGCCGCCAGAACGACGGCCGTCACCATGAACACATGCTTCCGATTATTTTGCGATGCGCGCGACTCAGGCTGGAGCGCCGAGGACATAGAACCACCTCCGGACGGGGATGGCGCTATTATTTCACCTGCACCCCCTGGATGTCCAGATCCACGGTTACTTCCTCGCCCACCACGACACCACCGGCATCCAGGGCGCGGCTCCAGGAGACGCCGTAGTCCATGCGGTTCAATTTCACCCTGCCCTGAACGCCCAGCCGGGTCTTGCCCTGCATGTCCTTCATCTTTCCCAGGATCTCGAACGGGATGTTCACCGTTTTCGCGACACCGCGCATGGTGAGCTTGCCGGTGGCCACGTAACCATCCCCCTTCCTGACCACCTGGGCGCTCTTGAAGGTGATGTCCGGATAGGTGGCCGCGTCGAAGAAATCGGGATTGCGCAGATGCTCGTCACGCTTCTCGTTGGCCGTGTCGATGCTCGCCACTTTGATGGTCACGTTCACCGACGACTTCGTGATGTCCTCGGGATCGTAGACGATGGTCCCCTCAAACGTGTTGAAGCTGCCCCGCACATTCGACAGCATCATGTAGCGCACGGTGAAGTCCACGCTGCTGTGCACCGGATCGATGGTGTAGGTCTCGGCGGCGCCCAGTACCGGAGCCGCTACCATCACCAACGCCACAAATCCCAAAAGTAGCCTGTTCATGACCAACCTCCACGTATGTTCTTCTGGCTTTGCTCCGTCATTCGACGCAGCTCCGGTTTAGATATTCCCAACCGTCTCCGGGATTCAGGGCGCCGCACTTTGCCCCTTGACAGCCGCGGTCGCCGGGAGTAGTATCCGCTCTCTGAATTGTTCTCACCATCTGATATGATGTTCCTCCATGGAGGCGTACTGGTGTTCCACCGGTGCATCTCCGATCCCCCGTCAATACGAGAGACCGGTCCTGCATCGGCGTGAGGCACAGGTGAAGGCGCGCGGCGCCGCTGAGTAGCCAGTGTTTTGCGCGACTTCGACCTTTGTGCATTAGAAGACAAGGTTCCCAATTCATATCTCAAGGAGTGTCGCATGCGTAAACTGTTGATTGCCGCCCTGTCCGTTCTGGCCCTGATCGTCCTGGCCGGTTGCGCCAGCGTGCCCCAGGCCGAGATCGACGCCGCCACCGCCGCCCTGACCGAGGCGAAGTCCGCCGGCGCCGATGTGTACGCCGCCGAGTCCCTCCAGGCGACCCTGGACAAGGAGTCCGCCCTCAACGCCGAGCTGGCCACCCAGGAGGGCAATTTCTTCAAGTCTTACGACCTGACCGCGCAGTTGGCCGGCGAATTGAAGCAACTGGCCGAAAAGGCCAAGGTCGACGCCGTTGCCGGCAAGGAACAGGCCAAGCTGGACGCCGAGGCCGCCATCACCGCCACCGAGGCCGCCATCACCGCCGCCCAGGAAGCCCTGAAGACCGCCCCCAAGGGCAAGGGCAGCGCCGCGGACCTGGCCGCCATGACCGGTGACGTGGAAGCCGCCGTCAACGCCATCGCCGAATGCAAGACCATGATGGGCGAAGAGAAGTACCTCGATGTCAAGACCAAGGCCGAGAGCGCCAAGGCGCAGGCGGACAAGGTCGTGGCCGACATCCAAGCCGCCATCGAGATGAAGCGGGGCCGCAAGTAGTCCCGATTCACCAACCGTCGGATAATTCAGCGGGGGCTTGTGTCACAAGCCCCTTTTTTGATATTCATGAGATCGATGATACGACTGCCCTGGCTTCGAATCTCGGCGTGGGCGCTCCCCATCGGAGCCGCCGCCTTCCTGTTTTTGTTCTTGCTGCCGCGACTCTCGGACGGCCGGCTCACCCTGCCCCCCGATGCGGACGGCCGCCTGCTCCGGGCCGTGATCCAGGCAGCGGAGACCGAGGACGCCTCGGAATACGCGCCGGCTCGACTGGCCGCATCGCGCTCGGCGCTCGACGAAGCGCTGGCCGAGGTCAACGTCCAGCGGGGCCGGAGCTGGTTCCGCCGGAATCTGCATCCAGCGCAGGCGCGACTGTCCGCCGCCGCCATCGCCATCCTGGAATTGTATCGCGAGGTCGCGGATCGGCGCAGCGCCGACCGGGAGGCCGCCGCCGGCATCCTGCAGCTCATCGGATCGCAGTTGGACGCGCAGTCCGACGTCTCGCGCCACACCGCCACGGACAGCCGGATCCGCCGGAGCCTGGCGTTGACGGAAATGCGCCGGCGCGAAGCGCTCGACTGCCTGTCCCGGGAACGTTACGCCGCCGCCGTCCGCGCCGCGCGGTCGGCCATGGACGCCCTGCTGGCCGCCCAGCAACAAAGCCGCAGCCTGCTCAGCCGGTTCGACGATCCGGCTAATCTCGACCGGTGGCGCCGCTGGATCGACGAGGCGGTGGCCCATAGCCGGCGGTCCGGTCTGGCCATCGTGGTCGTCAAGACGCTGCATCGGCTGGACGTCTACGAGCGCGGCCGCCTGGCCCGATCCATGGCCGTGGACCTGGGCGCCAACTCGATCAATCCGAAGCTGCACGAGGGCGACCGGGCCACGCCCGAGGGACGCTACCGGGTCACCCTGAAGAAAGGACCCGGACAAACCATTTATGGATTGGCCCTCCTCATCGATTATCCGAACACCGACGACCGACGCCGGTTTCAGGACAACCGCCGGCAGGGTCTGATACCGCCCCGGGCGGGGATCGGCGGGCTGATCGAGATCCACGGGCACGGCGGCCGCGGCTATGACTGGACCGACGGGTGCGTCGCCCCGACCGACGAGGACATGACCTGGTTGTTCCGGCGTTCCGCGCCGGGCACACCGGTGGTGATCGTCGGCAACGACGGCTCCGCAAATTCCATCCAGCAATATCTCAACGGAAAGGACATCCATGAAACACGCCCCGGGTCCCACTGATTACAGAACGATCCAGCCGGCCGGCGGCGCGATGCCCCGACGCCCCGTGCTCGTCACGGCCGTCGTGATCTGGGACGCTCTGGTCCTGATCGCGCTGATCGGTTACGCGGTTTTTCTGGGCACCGGATACGACTACCGGGGGCTGACCGCCGCCGACGCACTGGAGCTTTCGGAACCGTTTCCGGAAGGAGACGATGACGCCGTGCTGGCCAAGATCGAGCGCGAAGGTGACAAGGTTTTCAAGAAACTGACCCCGCGCGGATCGCATGTCGTGATCGATCGGGTGCACAACCGGCTGTACCTGTGGCGGGCCGACACGCTGCTGATCGAGGCGGCCATCTCCTGCGGCGCCGGCTCGCGCCTCACCGACGCGAAAACCGGCCGTGAGTGGACGTTCGACACGCCGGTGGGTCGGTTCCGGGTGGTGAACCGGCGCGAGTATCCAGTCTGGGTCGCGCCCGACTGGGAGTTCATCGAGGCCAACGAGCCCATCCCCCGAAGCCGGTCGGCGCGCGTCCAGGAGGGCATGCTCGGCGAGTACGCCCTGGACCTCAACATACCGGGCTACATGATCCACGGCACGCTTTACAGCCGCCTGCTGGGACGCAGTGTCAGCCACGGCTGCATCCGGGTGGGACGCGACGACCTGCGGGTGCTTTGGCGCAAGGTGCCCATCGGCAGCACCATATTCATCTTTTGACCGCCTCCGGCGAGGTCACCATGCAGCGCATACACGAATCCACCGATCCCACCGCTTTCCGGGCATCACGCCCGGCTGCCGCAAGCGTTCTGGCGGTGGCCCTGGTGCTCATCGGCTCCGGCTGCGGCACTCCACCGCCGGAGCCCTGGCCCCAGCCCAGCCAGGCCCAGCAGGCCCAGTTGCTTCAGGAACGGACTCGATTGGCGGCGGACAACCTGTTCTACTACGAACTGCGCCTGGGCGAACGAGCCATTCACCTGTGCCATTCGGGCGTCAGCCTGCGGAAATACCCGGTCCAGACCATCGAGTTGGGACAACCCCGGTTCTGCTACGTCACCCGCGAGATCGACCGGCCGTGGATCCAGCGCACCTGGATGGACGGCGAGCTGTCACCTCCCTGGGAAATCCGTCGCATCCGGATTATCCCGGGCGACGAGAGCACCCGGCCCACTCCCGAAGCGGCGGGGATCATCCCACCCACCATGGAGGAGATCATCCCGGTGCCCGCCGATTTTCGCCTCCGCTTCAAGGACGGACTGGACGTCTGGTTCCACCTGGACGGATCCATTCCCTATGCGGTTCGCGAGTCCGCTTCCCCATGGGAGCGGCAATGGGAGGATTTCGGCGAGTCCGTCGGGCTGGGTCCGGCGTCACGCGTTCGGTTGCGCGTGGTCATGGACGCCGCCACCGGCGCGGCCATGTTTCGTTCGTTTCCCCAGGACCTGACACTGCTCGTCACGCTCTGAGACCGTGTCGAACAGGCATCCCCCTGCGCCGTCCGATTATCAACAGACCCACGGTGATTATCAGACCCAAGCCGGCCGCGACCAGCACGGTGTTCCAGAACGGCGGCACGTATTGGAACTCCACCCGATGCCGACCCGCGTCCACGGCCACGCCGAGGAACAGACCATCCACGCGGCACACCGTGCCGTCACGGTCGTCCACCCGGACGCGCCACCCGGTGAAAAACGCGTCGCGGAACACGACGATGCCTGAAGCCGGCGCCGCCACATCCATGACCACGCGGTTCGGTCCGTCATGGCGGACGTGGAGCCGCGCCGGCGGCGTTACGGCCGGTTCATTTGAACTCACGTCGACCGGAGCGGCCGGATTGCCGCTGGGCCAGGCGCGAACCGCGTCCGCCGACGGCAGTGGCCCCGTCGTTCCGTCGTCGACGAACACCGTGTCCCGCGGCAAGGCAACCAGCGCCGCCAACAGACGCTCCATGTCACCCGATGGCAGCATCCGCCAGCGGCCGACGAAGCCGCACCTCCCGAAGGCGTCCGGCACGTCGTACACCCGGAGCAGGTGCCGGTCGTCCAGCGGGATCATGTCCGCGCCGGTCAAACCGGACACACGATAATCGCGCAGCGACAGGAGGTGCCGGACGCCCGCCCGCTGGAGCAGGCGCACCCGGTCCGCCGGCGGCCGGGCCAGAAAGCCCCGCTGAAAGTCGGCCATCCGCCGGGGATGAGTCCGGTCCAGCATCAGGTCGAAAGCGTAGTGGACTCCCTGGGTGACGCCGAAATACGGGTACCCGCCGTTCTTGAAGAACAGCATGAACCACGAAGCATTCTGACCCGGGCGTTGGATGTCCGCCGGATGGGGTTCCACGCCCACCCGACCGTCTGTCCGATCATCAACCCGGCCGGCGAGCCGTTCGAACACCGCGGCGGGCTCCGTGAGTATCCGGGCCGGCGCCACCGGCACCGCGCCCATGCCGGCCCACCCCAGTTCCAGCAGGATGGCGGCTCCCGCCGCTTGCGCCCACTGCCGCCCATGACTCGCGCCCGCGAAACCCGTCCGAGCCAGACAGGCGACGAAGATTGCCAGCACCGCCAGCGGTATTAATCCGCGCAGGCTGACTCCGGGAATGAGAAGTCCGGCGGCGACAAGCGCCGCGACGGGCGCCAGCATCCACGCCAGGTCCGACAACCTGCCCGCCGAACGCCCTCCGGCACGGCGGATCCGATCCAGTCCCCGCGCCGCCACAATCAACAGTAGGCCGGCCGCGAATAATACGAATTTCTGCGGATAGCGTCCCCAGGCCAACACGGGCAGGTGCGCATGCATAGCGCTGAGTGTCGGCAGATAGCCGCCGGCGGCGGCGATCAGGAACACCGCCGCCCCCGACAGCATTCCGACCGTGGATTTCCGCCGCCCCCGCGCCACCGCCGCCCCGAGTAGCGGCAGCGTCCCGAAGCCGATGAAAATCGAGACCAGGTAGGGATTGCCGACAACGCCCAGCTCACGCCCACGGTAGGCCCCCGTGCCGTCGAAGCGGAATCCCAACGCCTCCGGCAGCCACAGTTCAACCGCCAGCAAGGGATGCTGGGCGTAGACGCGGGGGTCGGACGAACCGGCGCCGCCGCGGTCGGAATGGGCCAGCAGCCGGGCGCCCTCGAGCAGCGCGGGTCCGGACATCAGGACAGCCAATCCGACGGCACCCGCCAGGCAACGCCAACCGGTTCCGAATCCCCGGCTCCTCCGCCGGGTCAAGGCCCAGACGGCCAGCCGGCCGAGCGTGAGCGCGACGAGGCCCCCCACCATCAGCGGTTCGGCAACTGTGGCCACCAGCGCCCAGGCAACGGCCATCCAGGCGGTATCCGCCCGCGAGCCCCGGCGGAGGACCGCTTCCAGCCGCGCCATCGCCCACGGCGCCAGAAACACGTAAGGCACCAGGTTGAGCACGCAGTGCAGCGACAGCACCGCCCCGCTGGCGGCATACCAGAGGGCGGCCCAGGCGGCGCCCGTCGGGGTGACGCGAACGCGGCGGCACAACCCGTAAAACGCCCAAGCGCCGAGCAACAGATGGCCCACGAAAAACAGATGGAAGGCCAGGTCCGGCGGCACGATGAACCGGATCCACGCCGGCGGGTACATCAGGAGATAGTTGGCGTTGCCCAGGACGGGCACGCCGAAATGAACCATGGGATTCCACAGCGGCCAGTGCCCGGCCCTCACCCACTCCGCCGTCACCTGCCACAAGGGGTAATGAAAATTCAGGACGTCCCGGTAAAAGAAGGCCTGTCCGCCGAAGAGAACAGCGGCGAATCGGACGGTCAGCAGCCCGGCGGCCGCGCCTGTCAGAATGCAAACAGTCCGTCGATCCGTGTTCACACTCACCCGGCAAGCACTGTACGTTCAATCGATCTTAACCATTGGCGCCATCAGGTGTCAACATCGAGAGTGGTCGGCCAATGAGTCAAGGCCATGCGCATAATGACCTACACCGCCGGCAGAATCATGTTAGGATAGTAACATTACATCAGGCCGACGCTATCATCCACCATATGGAAACGAGCATTTCCGTTTCACCCGATCGATCCCGTAACACTCACTCGCCCCGACAAAAGGTTTTTCTGACACTGGCTATCCTCGCGGTTGTGACAGTCGGGGTGCTCGTTCGTCTGCCGCCACCATTGTCACCGAGTTTTCTTCTCGAATCCGATTCCGCCTTTCACGGCCGCATGATCGCTGCGGTAATGGAAACAGGATCGCTGCCTGACGCCGATCCAAAGTACGCCGCGGATCCGTTGCGTGACAACCGCCAGATGTACCCCTCGGTTCTTCACCACCTATCGGCCGAAATCGTTCGGGTCATACAGCTTGCTTCTCCCGCAAATTTTTTCGACTGCTTAATGATCATCGGAGTGATATTCGGTGCGCTCACGGTCCTGCCAATGTGCGCGATCGTGTGGACACTTACCCGACGGACTGCGGAGACTGTTTTGGCGGGAGCATTATTTGCCGTCGCAACACCGGTGGTGCTGCGCTCAGCTTTCCATGTGGTCCGCCACGAGACCCTGTCGGTGTTTTTTCTACTGACGATCATGGCAATCATGATCCGTTGGCGCACCGGAACGCCTCTTGTCAACTGGCAGTATTGGATCCTGCTGGTCACCGCTGGTTTTTTCGGAATGCTGGGGGCCGGCACCTGGCGGTTGTTCCCGCCGCTCGTCGCAATGCTGATGCTGAGCGCGGCCGCTGCAGATTTCATGTCTCCGCGGGCGCATGCATCGGTCCTCCCGCCGACACTGGCTGTATCAGTCGGCTGCCTGGCGGCATGGCCGCTGTTCGATTATTACCGTCTCGCCGAAATGGGTGAAGCGCTCCTGCTGGTGCCTCCCATTGCCGCCACAGGAGTGTACGCGCTCCTCAGGCGGGAACACTCGCAACGATGGGTGGAAAAACAGCGGCCAAGTGTCCGAATAATGCTGTTGGTTGTTGTTCCAACGGTTGCCGTGTTAGTCGCCGGTTTCGGATCGGCGACAGGCCGCGCATGGCTGGGCCCCGCCCTCGGCTTGAATTGGAGCGCCCCGGCGGGCTCGCTGGCAGCAGTATTGGTCAGTGAAATGCTGCCTGTGGATTTCAGGACGTTCATGACGTGGGATTATCTGAGCTATTTGCCTGCCCTATACCTCGGCTGGCTTGTTTTTTTGGCTTTCCGTCCGGACAGGCGCGATCGAGACGCCTTCCTGGGTCTGGCGGCCGCCTGCTTCCTTTTCTTGACCTTGCTATTCAACCGCATGGTATTCCTCGGGCTGCCGCTCGTTCTGGCACACCTGCTAGTCGGTATCAGCCGGCTGGATGCCTTGCGGCAGCCACAAGTGCCGAACATGCTTCAAAACAAGACTCTTCGTCTCATCATGCTCGGCGCCATGCTGCCGTTGCTTGCAGGATACGCGATTCATAGCCGAAACAGCCTGACTCTGCTTGCCCAACCAGCGCCCGACCGATCGGCGGCATACCACTGGTTAACCGCGCACGCGCAGGCGCAGGATCGCGTGGCGGCTGGCTGGTCGCACGGTTTTGAGCTTCAGTGGTACACACCGGCGAAGACGATCATGGACGGGTACCTGGAAGACATGGAAAACCGGCGACGAATCCGATCATTCACCGACGCCCTGTTCGCCACGGACCAGGGAGCGAGTCTGACATCGTTTTGCGCTCAGCACCACATCCGATACCTGCTGCTGGATAACAGCCATCTTTTGCCTCTTTCCCGCAGAATGAACCTTCCCTGGCGTGAGTGGTTCCGTACGGAGGCCTTCGCCGGTGCCAGTCGGGTTGAGGTCCTGCCGGCGGGCAGAAGCGTCACCTGGTTGAAACTGATGATCGCGCCGGACCGATCCTCATCCTTTCTCCCGGTTTTCGCCCGGGGCAATCTGGTTATCTTTAAAGTAACAGACCGGCAGCCCGGCACATCCGCCCGGTGAGGTGCATCAGCCCGCTCAATGCCGGCCTGAGGTTTTCCTCTTTGACAACGCTTACCACCCGGTTTTACCATGACCGAGACTTGCGGTGAGACCAAGATGATCTTCATTGAAGGACTGCTGAGTATTGCCGGTGCCGTGCTGATCGTCGCTGGACTGGTCACGGCGGGCCGGTTCGCGCTGTTGCGAGTGGTGCCCGATTCGGCCCGCCCCGGGTTGCCCGACCGAATGCTCGCGGTGGGGCTGGGCATCGCCGTGTGCTCCACCGGCATCCTGGGATTGGGGATGGCGGGCTTGCTGCATCGCGCCGTACTGGCCGTCCTGATCGGGGCGGTGGGCGCTCTGGGTGTCAGGGAATGTATCCGTTGGAGTCGCGGCCGCGCGGCCGATTCCAATCCCGGGCGGCTGGGGTGGGTGTCTGTGACGGCTCTGGCGGTGGTCACCTTGCCGGCGTTGCCCTTCCTGCTGCTCCCCCCCCTGGCCCGCGACGCGCTGGTCTACCACCTGGAGGTGCCTCGCCAGTACCTGCTGCACCACGGGCTCATCGAGCTGCCGCGCAACGTCTACGCGTACTTTCCCAAGGGAATCGAGATGCTCTTCACGGCGGTGCTGGGGTTATTTCCGCCCTGGACGACCCAGCTCGTGCATTTCAGCTTTCTCGCGCTGACGGTGCTGGCGGTGTTGGAGTACGCCGCCGCCGTTGGCCGGCGGGCCCCGCGCTGGCTCTGGCTGCCGGCGGTTCTGGCGTTCGCGTCCGTGCCCACCCTGTGGCTCGACGCCACGTATGCGTACATCGACGCCGGGTTGATGTTCTTCGCAACCCTGGTGGCGCTGGGGTTGGACTGGCACCACCGGCGGGGAGACCCCACCCTGTTGGGCGCGTCGCTCCTGCTGGCGGGATTTGTGGTGGCCATCAAATACACGGCCTTCTATTACGTGTTGGCGATTCTGGGCGTTTATCTTGTGTTCAGTCTTGTTCGACGGACGACGGCGGCTTACTCCTGGCGGCATCCCGTCCTGTTGTCCGCCGGACTGTTGCTGTTTGCGGGCCCCTATTTCGTCTGGAACGCCTGGCACACCGGCAATCCGGTTTTCCCGTTTTTCGGCGGTCTGTTTCCCACTGCGAATCCGTTCTGGACGTCCCCGCAAGCGGATGCCTTCTGGGGCTTTCTGGCCAGCTATGGGCGACCGTTCGGCTTCCCGTTGGCCCCCGTGCTGAATTATCTGGTAGCGGCGTTCAATCCGGTGCTTCACCTCCGCGAGTATTTCGACGGAGTGTTGGGCCCGTTTCTGCTGACCGGCCTGCTCGCTTTTTTGCCGGCCCGCAACCGCAATTGCTCCGATGGACTGGCGGGGGCGCTCATCGTGGCATTCGCCCTGGTCTGGGGAGTCCTGCTCCGCCAGGCCCGCTTCCTGCTGCCGGCGCTGCCGCTGCTGCTGCTCCTGCTGATCCAGGCGGTGGAGGGGTGGTGGGGAGATCGGCCCTGGCGGCGCGCGGCCTGGGTCGCAATCTGTCTGGGAGTCATCGCGTTCAACCTGGCGGTCCTCCTGCCCGAACTGGCCCGGCAGCCCGCGACGGAGCTCATGTCCGGCCGGACGACCCGCGAAGAGATCCTCAATACCCGCCTGCCGGTGTACGCCTGCCAACAGTACATCAACCGCGAGCTCCCCGCCGACGCCCGCGTCTGGACGCTGCAGACCGGCAACGAGCTGTTCTATCTGGAACGCCGTTACCTGGGCGACTACGTCGTGGAAGATTACACCTTTCACCGCTGGCTGGCCGAAGCGCGCGAGCCCGCGGCGATCACCCGCCGGTTCGCCGACTGGGGCATCACCCACCTGTTGATCCGGACCGACGCGGTCTTCGCGCCGGAGCTGTACGCCGACCTACCGGCCAAATACCCGCTGATGCGCGCGTTTTTCACTTCTCAGGTCCGCCTGTGTTTTGAGTCCAACGGTTTCGCGGTGCTGGAGTTGCGGCCGTTGCGCCCGATTGACAATCCGGCTTCGGGTCCGTGACATGGCGCCAACAGCCTCATCCGCTCCCCCTCCGCCCGCCTGGCCGCGCCACGCTCTGTGGACAGGCGCCCTCCTGTTCGCCGCCGTCGCCTTGTCCGCCCTGCCCACCTGTTCCGGTTACGGAATCACCTGGGACGAGCCGATCTACCTGGAAGCCACCCGGCAGGTTCAAACCTGGCTCTCATTGCCGGCGGCCGACCGGTTCAACGCCCCGGCGATCGACCGATTCTGGCGGACGGATCCCCAGCGCAACGTGCACCCCGCGGGGATCAAATGGCTCTACCTGGCCGCCCGGCACAGCGTGTTCTGGGAATCGGATCCGTACATTCAGAACCGGGTGCTGACGGTTCTCCTCTTTGCGGCGGCTCTCGCGGTTTTCTGCCTGTGGATTGCCGCCGGCCGCCCCGTGCTGGCATGGACAACCGCGGCGCTCTTTCTGACCCTGCCCCGGTGTTTCGCCCACGTCCACTTCGCCGCGACCGATAGTCCCATGACCGCTCTGCTGCTGCTGCTGGTTCCGGCACTGGACCGGGGACTGGCCCCCCGTTGGGCGTGGATCCCCGGCGTGCTGATCGGGTTGGCCGCATCCTTCAAGATTACGGCGGTGATATTATGCGCGCCGCTGCTGGCGCTCTTCCTGGCCTGCGCGTACACCGACTGGAAATCGTGCCTCGCCCGTTTCTGGATCGTGGTCCTGACCGCCGGCATCGTTTTCTACCTGCTGAACCCGGACTGGTGGCTCACGCCATGGGCGCGGCTGGGTGAGTTTGCCGGAGCCACGGCCAGCCGCCGCCAATGGGCGCCGTTCTCGCTGCTCTATTTCGGACAGTTGTACTCGTATCGCGGCCCGTTCCATTATCCGCTGGGCATCCTGCTGGTCACGACCCCGCTGATTCACCTGGGGCTGCTGGTCGCCGGCATGCTGCGACTGCGTCTGCGCCCGTTCCGCGCGTGTTGCCGCCATTGGGCGATGGTCGTCGGCGGCGCGGCGCCCATCGTGCTGCTGATGGTTCCGTTCAGTCCGACCAATGACATGGAGCGCTACCTGCTGCCGGCCTATCCATTCCTGGCCGCGATGATGGCCGTTGGGCTCCAGCCGCTGTGGGAACGATTCCGGCCTGTCGGCAAACCGAACGGGCCGGTGCTGCACCGAGTGGCGCTGGCGGTCATGCTGAGTCTGGCGGCCGGATGGACCGTCAGCCGCAGCGTGCGGAACCATCCGCGCGAACTCTGCTATTTCAACGAGTGGGTCGGCGGCGCCGCCGGCGGGCGACGCCTTGGATTCGAGGTCACCTACTGGTGGGAACCGCTCGACGATCGGGCGCTCGCATCGATCAACCGGATCTGCCGCGGGTCAACGGTTTTCTTCCCCATTGCGCCGACCGACCATTATTTTCGTCACATGCAACAGTCGGGACGGATTGCCTTCGTTCCCGTCGCCAACCTCGGTCAGGCGCGCCATGCGCTCGTCTACGGCCGGCCGTTTGCAGAGTTTTGGGAATCGCGACTCCGCGATCAGCTCCAACAATCCGGCCACACGATGGCGCTCGCCTGGTCCTCGGAATGGCAGGGTGTTCCGCTACTGCGCCTCTGGACCATTCATCCGGCGAATTCCCGCTCGCCAACGGGCCGGAGTGCCGTCAACGGCCCGGTCCGACCGAACGAAATTCCGACCCAACTGGTTGCCGGCGTGTGCCCGGATGCTATACACTCAGATGCGCCGGCGTCCGCGATCACGGGCGTCAACCGCATTCGGGCGATTGAGGAAAGTCGATGACCAAAACGGTGTCCTTCGTCCTCCCGTTCTACAACGAGGAGATCAATCTGCCGGTGTTGTGCGAGCGGCTGCTGGCGCTGTCGGCCCGTTGGCCCTACGCGACAGAACTCGTGTTTGTCAACGACGGCAGCACGGACGGCAGTCTCGCCTACCTGACGAGCCTGATCGCTGCGCACGGCAACATCCGGGTGGTGGACCTCTCGCGCAATTTCGGCCAGATGACGGCGGTGCACGCCGGCCTCCAGCATGCCGCCGGCGACGCGGTGATCATCATGGACACGGATTTGCAGGACCGTCCGGAAGCGGCGCTCGATCTCGTGGCGGAATGGGAGCGCGGCGCCGACGTCGTGTACGCGATCCGGGCCAAGCGAAAGGAATCGTTCGCCAAACGCATTCTGTTCCGGAGTTTTTACGCCGTCTTCCGCCGGCTGGCCGAGATTCCCATCCCCGAGGAGGCCGGCTTGTTCAGCCTGATGGACCGCCGGGTGGTGGATCTCCTCGTCGCGTTGCCCGAGCGGAACCGGTACATCCCGGGGCTGCGCGCCTGGGTCGGTTTCCGTCAGGTGGGCGTGACGGTGGAACGGGACCGCCGGGGAGACAAGCTCCCCCGCCAATCGTTCATCGGATTGGTCAAGATGGCCTCGGACGCCATCTTTTCCTTCTCGCGGGTGCCGTTGCGGATCGCCACGACGCTGGGCATCGTGGCGGTGTCGCTGGCGGTCGTGGCCGCCGCGCTCGTCCTGTACATGCGATTCGTCTCCCATCTGGCCATCCCCGGCTGGGCCTCGACCCTCATCAGCATCTTCTTCCTGGGCGCGGTCCAGTTGATTTGCCTGGGAATTTTAGGCGAGTACCTGGGTCGGATCTACGAGGAGGTCAAGCGCCGGCCGCATTACGTGGTCCGGCAGGTGCTGGGACGCCCGCCCGGCAAGGCCGCGGCCACAGAATCATCGCCAGAACCACTATAAGCCCCGCCGCGGCCACGAGCCGCGACACCGCCCCACCCGCCGGTTCATAGCGCATCTCCAGTTGATGCGTTCCGGCCGGAACCGTGACCGCCCGAAACAGGTAATCGGCCCGATGGATCGGCACCTCACGGTCGTCCAGCCGGGCTTTCCAGCCGGGATACCATGCGTCCCGGACCACCAGTAAGCCGTCCGCCGCCAGCGACAGATTCAGTCGGATGACGCCGCCGGATTCCGAGACATGCTCGATCCGCCCGGTCGCCGCGTCGTCAGTTTCCCGGCTCGGGGGAACCGGGCCGGCCGCTTCGATATCGGGCGGCGACGGGCCTTCCGCAGCCAGATCACCGGCGCTCACGGGTGTCGCGCGCGCCGGCCGCCACGCGGACCATATTTGGAATCGTCCGCGGCCGCCGGTCACCTGGTACAGTCCGTAGCGGTGGCTGGACCCGGTGGGAAAGACGCCCGTCAGGCGGAGCGCTTCATGCTCAATCTTTCTCGGACTGATGTACCAGCCCACTCCCAGGCGCTGCATCAGCCGGATCCGCTGGATCAGCTCCGCCTGGTCAAACCACCGGCGCATCTGGATCTGGCCGACGCCTTCCAGGCGGTCCTGGGCATCGTTGAACGCGTAATACCCGCCGGACGTGAACCCGGAATAGGCGTAACCGGCCAGACGATAACAGCTCGAAATCCAGATGTCGCTGTCCGTGGAGCCGGAGTAGCGGATATCGGCGGGCGGGGCGTCCACGGCGAGCCGCGTTGTCGCCAGATCGATCCGTTGGGCGCGGATCGCTTCGAGCACGGGCACCGGCTCGGTGAAATGTCGTCGATCGGCGACCGGTATCGCGAAACGGTTGCCGGCGGCCAGTTCCGCCAGCAACCCGGCGCAGATCGCCGCGGTCCGCCAATGCGCCGGCAAACGAAGTCGCCTCGGCTCGGCGGCCAGCAAAACCGCCGCGGTTATCCCCGCCGCCAGCAGCGGCATAACCAGAAGTGACGACAGGCCGCCTCCGGGAATCCACGCGCCGGCGGCCAGCACGGCGATGATCGCGCCCCCCAGACCGATCCGTTCCGCCCGACCCCGCACCGGCAGGCCGTCGCGGCGATACACCCGTTCCAGTCCGGCCACCGCCGCCACCAGGAACGCGCCCGCGGCGAAGAAGGCGAACTTCTCCGTGTAACGTCCCCAGCCCAGCAGCGGCACGGCGCCGATCAGCGGGCTGAAACCCGGCAGCCACGGACCAGCGGCCGCGAGCAGAAACACCGTCCCGCTGCCGCAGGCCCAGGCCGCCATGCGCCGCCGGGCACCGCCCAGGCCCAGCACGATCAGGAGCAGCGACGTCAACCCCATGAACAGGGACACCAGATACGGCTGGCGTCCGTCGGTGTAGCGCCCGCCGGCGAAAGCCGGTGAAATACCGGAGGTCAGGCCGAAGGGGTTGGGAATCCACAGTCCGATGAAACGGGCGGGATGCAGACTGTAAAGCGAATCTCCGGCGTCGGACGCCTGCACCCGGGGTGTCTGGCCCAGCAGCCGGAATCCTTCCAGCGTCACCGGCAAGGTCAAGGCCGCGGCCGCAATCAGAGCCAGCAGCAGGTGACCGACGGTGTGACCGAGGCCCCGCCGATCCCGCAGATGCCCACAGTGCGCGATGGTCCGACCGGCCGCCACCGCCGCCAGACCGACGGCCATGAGGGGCTCGAACACGGTCCCCACCCCGGCGCCAGCCAGGGCGAGACCGGCCGCCGCCCGCCGGCCGCCCCCCTGCAGCAGCCACTCCAGGGCCAGGAGCAGAGCCGGCGCCAGCGCGATGTACGGCACCAGGTTGAGCACGCAATGCAAGGACAGAACAACACCGCTCAGCGCGTACGCGATGCCGGCGGCGACCGCCACGGGTCCCGAGATGTCCCACCGCCGGACCAGCCGGCCGAAGGCGAATCCTCCCAGCAACAGGTGGCCGAGGATGAACACGTTCATAGCCGTCAGCGGATCCAGAACAGCCCGGATCCATGCCGGGGGGTACCACAGCAGATAGTTGGGATTCCCGCTGATGTTCTGTCCGAAGTTGTTCTGCGCGTTCCAGAAGGGAACCTGCCCCGCCCTGAGCTCGGCCGCCGTGACCGCCCAAAGCGGATAATGGAAATTGAACAGGTCCCGTTCGTACAGCGTCTGGCCGCCGAAAAGCACCGGCGCGAACAAGACGGCCGCCAGCGCCGCGATCGCACTCGCCAGCAGAACCAGACGGAGTCCCGGGCGCACGGCGATGAACCTCCTTGATCTAACTGAAGAGTTACATTATAGTTTCGGCCCAGGAGGGATGCAATGCGCTTTGCGGCGGCGATCCTGGCCGGCGGCGTCGGACGCCGAATGGACCAGACGGTTCCGAAGCAGTTCATCGAGCTCAACGGCCGTCCCCTCATCACCTGGACGCTCCGGCCGTTCCTTGTCGTGGGATTGTATCGGCCGGTGGTGGTGGCCATCCACCCGGACTGGCTCGAGCACCTGCGCCGGATACTGGCGGCCCAGGGTTGGGAGCGGACGGTGGAGGTGCTGCCCGGCGGCGCCACCCGCCAGGAGTCGGCCTACCGCGTGATTCAAGCACTGGACGGCGCCCTGGCGCCCACCGACCGGCTGCTCATCCACGACGCGGCCCGCTGCCTGGTGACGCCGGACCTGCTGGACCGCTGCCGCGCCGCGCTCACGGAGCATGCGGCCGTGACCGCCGCCGTCCCCACCGTGGACACCATCGCCCGCGTCGAGGACGGCCGCCTGGCCGAAATACCGCCGCGTCACACCCTCCATCAGGTGCAGACACCCCAGGGATTCGCCTTCGATCTCATCCGCGAGGCCCATCTCGCGGCGATCCGTGACGGCATCTCCGACGCGTCCGATGATGCCGGACTCGTGCTGCGGCTGGGGCGGGCGGTTCGGATCGTTCCCGGCGACTCCGCCAACATCAAGGTGTCCAAACCCGCTGACCTCACGCTGGCGGCCGCCCTCCTCGGCGAAGCCGGCCCGGCGCGCTGATATCGCAAGAATTGCTTTGGCGCCTCATCGCCGCTGGGGTAAAATACATTCATTGCCAACGGTTCACGGTCCGGCAACCGGCTGAACAACCAAACCTCATGAACAGCGAATTCCCCAACCCCCAACCGAAAGTCGCCGCCTACTTCACGCCGGACTGCTTTGCCTACTCGGCGGGCACGGAACTGCAGGCCCGGCTCTTCGGCGAATTCCATTTCGACACCTATCACGTGCGCTCCCAGACCAAGCTGTCCGGCATCATCCGCGTGTCGCTGCCGCTGATCGAACTGGGCGCCGACGACCTCTGGCTGCCGGAGATGATCCGGCCGGTGGACCCGGCCACGCTGGTTGACACGCCACCAGACGCGGTGACGCTCCGGGACTCCGAAAGCCGGCTGTTTCGTGAACACCACGCGATGTTCAAGGACAAGGTGATCGAGACCATCCTGAGATATCACCGGATCCGCCTGCTCCATCATCCCACCCTGAAGCTCTTCTCCGAAATCGGCGAGTCGCGGAACGAGTTCGAGGCCCGCTGCCTGGACATCCTGCACCGCGAGGTCCAGGAGGAGCTCCGCGAGCTGCAGCACCGCTACGAACGGATGATGGACGGCATCATCCAGAAATCGGGCTTGAACTACATGCAGTCCATCAACGAGGATCCGACCACCGACCGCATCATGTCCGGCCAGAAACAAATGATTTTTTCAACCCGGGACGGACTGACCCGGATCTTCCAGGACCTCCGGGATCTGCCCGACCATCCTCCGGCCGACCGGGCGCCCAGCAACGACGTCGAGGATTCGCTGGCCAGCCTGTACCAGCAGAGCTGGGCGGACGCCAAGTCCGTAGCCGACCGCCTGAAACAGCAGATCAGCCTCATCGAGGAGTACGCCTTCCATCTTCAGTATGGCGACATCGCCATGGTCCAGCTCGCCCTGCTCTGGGAACCGGTCTGACCGGGGCTGACCGCCGCGACCGGAACGCCGATCACGCATCAAAAGCACCCATGTCCGTATCCAGAATTCAACGCACCGCGCACCGACTGAGCCTGCTGCGGAGCTATCTCCGCCGCCGGACCGTGTGTCCGGGGCTGCCGGTGACCGCGATCATCTCCAGCACATCCCGCTGCAATCTGCAATGTCCTATGTGCCCGCGGGCCATCACCGAGTTCGGCAACGCCGACATCGACTTTGAACTGTTCCGTCAGATCATCGACGAAGGCTGCCGGCATTTCGAGTTCGCCGTGCTTCAAGGCGCCGGCGAGCCGCTGCTCAACCGGGAGATCGTCCGCATGGTCCGCTATTGCAAGGAGCACGGCATCCGGGCCGGTTTTTCCACCAACGCCACCCTCCTGCGGGGCGACCGGATCGACGAGCTGCTGCAGGCCGGCCTCGATTACATCATCATGGCTTTCGACGGCGCCACGCCCGAAGTGTACGAACGGTACCGGAGCGGCGCCCGCTTTGACGAAACCCGTCACAACATCCTGGAGTTCCTCCGGCGGAAACGAGAGCTACGGAGCCCCATCCACGTCACCGTGCAGATGGTGCGTTTGCCGGAAAACACCGCCCAGATCCCGCAGTTCCGCAAGATGTGGCGCCTCCCCGGCGTGGATCAGGTCCGCATCAAGGAAGACGAGATCGGCGTCGAGAACGTCTGCCTGCCCGCGACGCCGACGGCCGCCCAGGCTAAAAACCCCTGCCACTACCTGTGGCAGGGGCCCATTTACATCGAGGAAACCGGCAACGTGTTCCCCTGCTGCCACGCCTGGACCGGACAACCGCTGGGCAACGTCCGGGAGGAGCCGCTGGAGCGGATCTGGAACAACGCCCGCATGCGGGCCATGCGGACCGCCCACATCCGGGGCGACGCCAGCGCCTTCCCCGAGTGCGTCCAATGCATGGCGGCCCGGCCACGCCTGCCGCTCATCATCGGCAGCTTCCTCGTCGACATGTTCAGCGTGCGAAAAATCATCCCCGTCATCGAGCGGCTCAATCTGCTGTGCCGCTTCGGGCTTTTCGAGAAGCGTGACAAAACCGGCCGTTGACGGAGGCGATTTGAGGCCGGGCCGATCCGCCCGCGCCATGCAGCCACGCTCAAACGCAACATCTGCGAACTATCCGCTGCGGATGCGATTGGGTGAAATCCGAGCCGATCAGGATGCCGGCTCCGGCACCGGACCGGATCCTGTGGCGGCATCGATGGCGGCGATCAGTCGGGGGAATTTTTTCCAGTTCCGCTCGAAGCGGCGGCGACATTCCCGGGCGACCCCCTCGAGCTGCTGAATCATCCCGCCAACGAATATCAGCGTCTCCGTCGTCGCCCCGCCGTCTTCGGCCAGGCGATCGGCCATCTCACGAAGGCGCGCCTGTGCCACCTGGGCGTCCTGGTGCTCGCCCAGGCAGTCCTGAAACTCCACGCACTTGCCGATGGCCTCAGCGAACACGTCGCCGAAAAGGTCGTTGAAGAATTCACACGTGTACCGAAGCCGCTTGAAGTGGATCCGGATGCGATGCAACTGGGCCGGCTCCAGCTTTGACGGCTCGCGTTTGAACCACCGCTGGAGGCGGGCCGTCGCCGCGTGGATCAACGGGGGCGCCGCGTCGAGCACGCGCCGAAGCTGATCGAACGGCAGGTCCGGTCGCTCCCCTTCCGCGATTCGCTCCATCCAGGTGAGGATTCGCTGGAATCGCTCTCCGCCCAAGGCGTCGTCGAGTGCGTCCAGGGCGTCGGTGCGACAACGCCGCAGATGCGCACCGATGGCCGCGGGCACCGGCGGCCGGCCCGCCAATTCGACCGCGTAGCGGCGGATGTTCTGCTGCATGATGTCCAGATCGCGCACCTGGCCCAGCAGTCCGGCGATCCAGCTCAACTCATCCCGCAGAGCCGCCGCGTCCGCGGCGCCCAGTTCGTCGCCGAACAGCCGCAGGGCGAAGCGCGCCCGCCGGGTGGCCACGCGGATATCGTGCACGAATTCGGGATCCAGGTCCATCCGGGCGCCCTCGACGTTGGCCCGCATTTTGAAGGCCTGCCTGACCAACAGCTTGTGGCCCGCCTGGCGCAGCGTATCGTCAGGCCGCAGCTTCAATTCAGCGGGCACGGGCGCGCCCGGCAGGTGCGCCCCCGCCACCTCCAAGCCGTACACCAGGAGGTCGCCGGGCAGCGGTCGGATCCGGAACAGGTCGCGCAGGAAGCTACCGATCACCGCGACTTCGGATGCCTGGCCTTCAGGGATCGACAGGCTCAACAGCCGCCGTCCCGGCACCCACTCGCGCGCCATCGGCCGGGCGAAGGCCGCATCGACCAGCGCCAGTTCAAACTGCTGTCCGGAAGGCGCCGTGAGCTTGAACACTCGCTGATGGACACGCACGCGCAGCACCGGCAGCAACCGCTGCCCCCGCCAGGTCACCGGCGCATCATCGGGTGGCGGCGGGTCCTCGGGTATCTCTTCCAGCGGCGCCTCCGCCGCCGTGGCCGGCTCCGCGATGCGCCACCGCCATTCCGCCGGATCCTGCACGCCGAGCAAGCGGATGCTCCGCCGGAACAGGCTGCCGGAATGGGTGTCGTAATACGTACCCCGCCATGCTTCCGCCCCGACCGCCTCAAGGTGATACCCCAACGCCGCCAGACCGCTCCAGGCCCTGCGCTGGCTGCCCATGAATAGAAAACACCGTTCGACGGCCTTCATCCGCTCCACCGCCCGGCCGGACTATTGATCACACTCCCCGCAACTTGACGCCGCGCAGGTATTCACCGCCGCGGGCCCCGGGCACCGCGCGCTCCTCCAAGTCGGCCACCAGATCGTTCACCGCGTAGCGGAACCGGACGATGCGGGCGTTCACCGAGGTCGGCCCGTTGAATTCCGCCACGGCGAAGGCGCCGCGGGAGTCGCCGTCCACCGGCCGCCCCACCGCGCCGCAATTGATGACCCGAATGCCGGCAACCTTTTTCGTGAACGGGATGTGGGAATGCCCGCAGACCAGCACGCGGACAGCCGGGTCGAGTTCGAACCGCTGGAGAGCTTCGGCGGTCACGCTGGGAAAGATGTACTCCTCATCGGAATGGGGCGTCCCGTGGACCACCTGGACGGGGACGGATTCCAAATCCATTTCGAGCACAGCCGGAAGCGCGGCCAGCCAATCCCATTCCGCCTCGCCCAACTGCCGGGCGGTCCAGACCAGGTGGGCGCAATGCGGCCGCTTCAACCATCGTTTCCGGCGCTTGTTCTTGCCCCGCAACGACAGGAGCTTGCGCTCCACGTTGCCGCCCACCGCGAGCACGGACCGTTCACGGAGCAGCCGGATGACCTCGACGGGGTGCGGGCCGCCGCCGACGATATCGCCCGCCACGATGCATCGCTCGGCCTTCAGCAGCCGGGCGCGATCCAGGGCGGCGCACAGGGCGGGAAAGTTGGCGTGGATATCCGACAGGAACACGACGCGCATGGACATTCTCCGCTAAACCTCGTCCTTGTCGCTCAGACTGCCGAGCGACTCTTCCAGCAGGTCGATGACGGCGTGCAGGGCGACCAGGTCCTTCAGCCGGCCCTTCTTGGGCTTGAACTTGCTCTGGCTCAATCGTGCGAGGAGCGCATCGCGCTGTTTGCCCTTGGGCGCCAGCGGTTTCTCGCCGGTGGCCGGATCGCCTTCCAGCAGCCGGATCATCGCGGCGATTCGGGCGCTGTGTTTGAGTTCAAACTGGGACACGGACTCCTTCAAAACGGATCGCAGCGCCTTCAGTTCCAGGATGAGCGCCTCGAGTGCCTGGCTGCGGGCCGGCTCGGGTTTTGAACGCCGTCCCGCCCCGGCCTTGGCCGACTTGTTGTCCGGCGGGGCGTTGTGCTTCCGGTGCGGATCTGATTTCATGTGGTGCTCCCGCTCCTGCTCAGAATTTTACCAGCGCCTGCTGCAGCACTGCGTCGATCCGCTTGCGAAGATCGTTCTGGGTGGCGCGGACGGAGCGGTTGGCGTTGACGGTCTCGAAACCGAAACGCCGCTGCAGCCGTCCGAATTCCTCGCGGATACGACGCTGGTACCACACAAAGCTGTCGAACCAGTCTCGGGAATGCCCGATGTCCATGCCGGACTCCCAGTAATCCAGGCACCCGTGGGATTCGAGGGTGCGGTCCACAAGATTTCGAACCGACAGCGCAAGATAATACACGGCGTCGGGCACCAGCGCGCGGGAATACAGTGTCTCGACCCATGCCGGATTGGCGCCGCGGACGACATCGCGGGCGATCGGGGTGAAGATGTAGCGGTCCGCCAGAACGATGGAGCCGGCCCGCAGCGCCGGCACGATGCTGTTTTCCAACTGATCGTAAAAATCGGTGGCGTAAAACAAAGCCATCGTCCTGGGGCTCAGCACGTTGCCCTGCATGGCGTTTTCCAGCTCGGACGACACCAGGGCCGAACGTTTCAATCCCACCTGGGCCACGGCGAAGCCCTTCTGCTCCAGCCATTCGGACAGCATGTGGATCTGGGTGGAGCGGCCCGACGAATCGGGGCCTTCCACCACGATCAGCAAGCCGCCGAGCCGTTCCGGGTCGACGCCCGGCGGCGGCGCCTGGTAGCATTGCTTGGTCAGCATGGTCTACACCTTCCCGCGATATTTGGCCAGATCGATCTGTTCGGTGATGATGCGGCGCACCTGCTCCTGCTGCTGGTGGATGGGCAACGTGGCGTCGACCAGGGTGAAACCGAACTCGGCGGCCATCAGGTCGTACTGGCCCATCACCCGGCTCTGAAAAATCCGGAAGCTCTCCTGGATGTCGGCGGACAGGCCCAGATCCATCCCGGCTTCGAAATATTTCAGATCCGGCCGCCCCTCCAGAATACGTCCCAGAGCGATCTCCAGTGGCAGTTTGAAGTAGAACACGATGTCCGGCTGGCGGGCGTAACTGTAAATCTCACGCACCCACGCCGGATCATTGCCGCGGACATAGTCACGCGCGAACGACGTGAACTTGTAGCGGTCGCACAGGACGATGTAGCCGCCCTTGAGCATGGGCAGGATCTGACGATCATAACGGTCGGCGAAATCGGTGGCATGGATCAGGCTGAAGGTGGTCGGCGTCAGGAGCTGCCGCTTCTTTCCCTTCCGGGTCGCTTCGCGTACCAGTTCGCTGGAATTCCACTCGGTGAAATACACCTTGCAGCCGAATCCCTGCAGCCACTGGTGCAGCAGATAGACCTGCGTGGATTTTCCGGAGCCATCCAGTCCTTCGACCGCGATGAGCTTGCCGGGGACCGGCTTCTGGTCAAACATACACATCCTCATCAGTTGAAATCTTCAGCTTGCGGCGGAATGCTTTTCGGAACAGGCCCATCTTCTTTTGGACGGCCCAACGCTCGATGAGCAGATCGCCGTCGCCGACAATCTCCAGCAGGATTTCTTCCTCATCCGCCTTCACGACGCGGGCATCACGCACCTTCTGCAGGTGTTCCCGGTCCAGCGCATCGGCCAGCCGCAGGACCGCGGCGATTCGCAGTACCCGTCCTTGCTCGTCCTCGGCCAGTTGCGCGAACTCCGGATGACGCACGGACGGCTCGGTCTTGCGATGGTAACGCGCTACCGCCGCCACCATTTGCATCTCCCGGGGACTCAGGTTGGCGAGCTCGGAATTTGAAATCAAGTAATGCGAGTGCTTGTGGTGGCGCTTGTAGCTGATGTAACTGCCGATATCGTGTAACAGCGCCGCCGTCAGCAGCAGGTTCCGGTCGGTCTCGGGAATCAGGCCGGCCTGCAGCAACTGGTCGAAGAGAGACCGGGCAAGCCGGGTCACATGGCGGGCGTGCGCCTCGTCGAACATGTAACGCCGGCCCAGCTTGACCGCCTGGCTGACCACTTCCTGTTCCACTCGGTCGCGATGGGCATTCCGCGTCGCCAACTCATCGACCAGGTCCAGCAGCACGCCGTCCTTGATTCCCACGTGGGGTACCGTGATGACATCCTGGCCGGCCAGTTCGGCCAGCCGCACGAACACCATCGCCGCCGGAAGAATGACATCGGCGTGATCTTTCCGCAGGTCGAACTTTTCCATCCGCTGGCGGTACGACAACAGCGCCAGCGTGTCGATCAGCGCGCGCAGTCGATCCAACGGAATCCGGCTGATACCGTCGGTCCCTGGACCGCTGCCCGTCAGCCGGGCCGCCGCCTCGATGGTGCCGCCGGTCGCCAGGAAGCCGGCCGGTTTGCGGTGCTGGGTGGCCGCCGGGATCCGCAGCGTGCTGATATACTCGGTCAGCAGGCGATGGAACCGGCCGGGATCCTCCCCTGAACCGGCGATTTCTTCCAGGAGTCTGACCGAGCCCATGGTGTGGGATTCGCTCCAGTGCACGCCCCGGGCGTCAACCAGCGAGACCTCGACGCTGCCACCGCCCAGGTCGGCCAGCACCCAGGGCCGTCGGCCCAATTCCATCCGTTGGCGGACGGCCAAATGGACCAGACGGGCTTCTTCAGAACCCGAGATGGGGCGAAGCTCCAGGCCGCATTCCCGGCGCACCCGCTCCACGAAATCGGGGCCGTTTGTGCTCTCGCGCACCGCGCTCGTGGCGACCGCCCGATAGTGCACAACCTTGAGATCTCGGAATCTGCCCGCGAACACCTGGAGCGCCTGGACGGCCGCAGCCGTGGCGGATTGGGTCAGGCGACCGGAAAGAAACGTGTCGTGTCCAAGCCGCACCGGCACCCGGTCATAGGCCAACACCCGGAAATGGCCGGGCGTGTCAAATTCCGCGACCTGCATGCGGATGGCGTTGGAACCGACGTCCACCGCGCCCACGCGTACCGGAAAGCTCAGCGTGGCTCCCGCAACAGCGCGCCGGCGGCGGCCGTTTTCCCGACTGGATTGTTTTTTGCTGCGCGCCATGCCTTAACCGCCCGAACGGACACAGATTCCCTCAACCGTATCGATTATACCGTTCAGGGCTCAAAACAATACCAGGCATTTATTTGGCTGATGTGTGCGCCAGATTAAGTTTGTGTCAGGCCACCGTGATGTCCTTGCACAGGTAGACGTCCTGGATGGCGTTCAGAAGCTTGATCCCGTCCGCCATGGGCTTCTGGAAGGCCTTGCGGCCGCTGATCAGGCCCAGCCCGCCGGCACGCTTGTTGATCACCGCGGTGCGGACCGCCTGACCGAGGTCGTCCTTGCCCGATGCGCCGCCGCTGTTGATCAGGCCGATCCGGCCCATGTAGTTGTTAACCACCTGGTACCGGGTCAGGTCGATGGGGTTGGCGCCGCTGAGTTCGGTGTAGATCCGCTCGTCGAACTTGCCGTACTTCGTGTTGTCGACGTTGAGCACCTTGTAGCCGCCGTCGCAGTCAGGCATCTTCTGCTTGATGATGTCCGCCTGGATGGTGGCGCCCAGATGGTTGGCCTGGCCGGTCAGGTCGGCGGCGGTGTGGTAGTCCACCCCGCCCTTCTTGAAGGCGGGATTGCGCAGGTAGCACCACAGGATGGTGGCCAGGCCCAGCTCGTGGGCCATCTGGAAGGCCTCGCTGACCTCGACGATCTGGCGGCCGCTTTCAGGAGCGCCGAAGTAGATGGTGGCGCCCACCGCGGCGGCGCCCATGTCCCACGCCTGCTCGACGCTGGCGAACATGATCTGGTCGAATCCGTTGGGATAGGTCAGCAGTTCGTTGTGGTTGATCTTCAGGATGAACGGAATCCGGTGGGCGTACCGCCGGGCGACGGTGCCCAGCACGCCGAGCGTGGACGCCACGGCGTTGCAGCCGCCTTCGATGGCCAGCCGCACGATGTTTTCCGGATCAAAAAACTGCGGATTCGGCGCGAAGGACGCCGCGGCCGAGTGCTCGATGCCCTGATCCACCGGCAGGACGGACATGTATCCCGTGCCGGCCAGTCGTCCGTGATCGAACATCGCCTGCAGATTCCGCAACACGGGTGTGGGCCGGTCGGAGGGCAGGAAGATCCGCTCCATCCAATCGGGACCCGGAATATGCAGCTGCTCCTTCGGCACCTTGGGGACGTGCGTGAGCAGCGCGTCGGCCTCGGCACCCAACAGCTTGCTGATCTCGTTGGCGTTCATCATGTCCGTTGCCTCCTGCCTTTCATATTTATCGGTCAGAACCGACGAATTGTCGCGCGTAGTGGCGGGTGCTCAACGACCCGCCCGTCTCCCGGGCCAGGAGTTCGCCCCACGGGTAACGGCGACCGGCCCTGAAGATCCGCCGCAGCAGCTGCGGCCCCGTTTCCGGATTCTCCCAGTAGGGCCGCCCGGTCGGATCTGCCCAGCCGGACTCCAGCGCCGCCTGCAGCTGGGAGGCCAGCAGCTCGCCGAGCAGGTAGTTGTGGTAGTAGGCCGGATACGTCGCGATATGAATCTTGGCCGCCCAGTCCGCACCACCCTGCCCGGCGGGCCGCTTCAGCCCCTGGTAGTCGGCGACCAGTCCCCACCAGAGCTGCTGGAGGTCCTGGTCCGGCTCCGCATACAAACCCCGCTCAAAGCGATACATGACTTGAGCCCAGCGGCTGAAGACCAGTTGTCCGAGACACATAGTACTGTAACAAGTTTCGGCGCATTTTGCAACCTCGCCGGTATCCACGCTCAGCCAGGCCCCACGCCAGCGTGCGTCCCACACCAGGCGGCCGAAGAGCATGGCCACCGCCTCCGTGGTGAAGATGTGAGCCGGTTCCCGCAGCAGCCAGGGCAGCTCCGGATCGATGCCCCGGTCGTAGGCGGCGTGACCGAACTCGTGCAGCAGGGTGCCCATCCAGCGGATGTCGGGCCGCACGTTGGCCAACACCCGGACGTCGCCGGCGCGGTCCACGTCCATGCAGAAGGCATGCTGGTTTTTCCCGGCTCGCTCGTACAGGTCGCTGGCGCCGATTACGGCATCCACCGCCAATCCGATGGCGGTGTAGAACCCGCGCACCACCGCCACCGGATCGACGGCGTTGAAATGCCGGGCGTGGTCATGGCCGTCCGTAGAGGGCGGTTCCTGAAAAAACCGGTTCTGGTAGTGCCACGGCATCAACGCGCTCACCGGGGTCCCCAACCGGTCCGCCAGACGGTTGTCCAGCAAGGCTTTGGCGTGGTTGAATGCGTCACGTGTCAGGGCATCGACTTCGTCGAACAGGGCGTCCACCTGCGCGCGATCCTGTTCATGGACGTGCAGCCACATCGCATGGTAATCGGGAAAGCCCAGCTCTCTCGCGGCGGCGTTGCGGAGCCGGACCAGCTCGCGGACGTCGTCCGCCACAGCGGCGCCCACCGCCTTGCTGGCTCGCCAGACTTCTTCCAGGGCGACCGAGTCGGTCGCGGTCTTGAGGATTTCCTCAACGGTGTTGTCCTCGAGCTCTCCAGCCGACGTGCGGACGCGGAACGTGGCGAAGCGCTGCTCAATGCGGCTCTGCAGCCGGACCATTTCGTCGATCCGTTCGAGCGGGATCTGGTGGCTGAGAAATTTCAGATGGAGCAGATCGAGCTGGCGCCGGACCAGGGGATCCTCGTCTGCTGCGCCCGCCCGGATGGTCGCCAGTTCGCGGAACGCCATCCGGTCGGCAAACATCTTGCCCAGCGCCGCCTCCAGGTCGGCTGCCCGCTGATACGCGACGGCCGATCCGGTTGTGGCCGCCTCCCAGGCGGCCAGGTTCCCTTCACGGTTCAACGGGACCACCTGCGCTTCAATGGCTTGGATGAAACGGTGTGCCCGCGATGCCGATGTCATGGCCGCTCCTTCAACCGGCAGGGATAAAAAAGGCCGAACCATTCAGTTCGGCCTGTGGGTTCGATCGGGTCACGGCGGCTCACGCCGGGCCGGTCCCCTTCCAGGTCAGCACCGGTTTGCGCGCCGCCAGGGTCTCGTCAAAGCGGGTGTTACGGATGTCCTGGGGCGCGTCCTGCAGCAGTTTCGGCGCTTCCCTGGCTTCCCGCGCGATCTGCCGCATGGTGTCGATGAACGCGTCCAGTTCCGCCTTCGATTCGCTCTCGGTGGGCTCGATCATGATCGCGTTCGGCACGATGAGCGGGAAATACACCGTCGGCGGATGGAAGCCGAGGTCCAGGAGACGCTTGGCCATGTCCATGGTGTGGACGCCCGCCTCGGCCTGGTTTTTGTCATCGAACACCACCTCGTGCAGAGTGGGCTGCTGGTACTCCAGGTGAAAATCCCGGCTCAGATGGTGTCGGATGTAGTTGGCGTTGAGCACGGCGTTCTCGGCCACCTGGCGGAGGCCATCGGACCCCTCGCGCAAGATGTACGCCAAGGCGCGCAGCAGAACCCCGAAGTTGCCGTAGAACGCCGCCACCCGCCCGATGCTCTGGGGGCGGTTGTAGTCCAGAAACAGATTGCCGTCGGGTCTGGCGGCCACGACCGGCACCGGCAGGAACGGCACCAGCTCCTTCACCACCACCACCGGGCCGGCACCGGGACCGCCGCCGCCGTGGGGCGTGGAGAACGTCTTGTGCAGGTTGAGATGCATGACGTCAACGCCCATGTCGCCGGGCCGGGCGACGCCGATGAAGGCGTTGAAGTTGGCGCCGTCCATGTACAGGAACGAGCCGTTGGCATGGACCAGCCGGGCCACTTCCTGAATGTTCTTCTCGAACACGCCCAGCGTGTTGGGCACCGTCATCATCAGGCACGCGACGTCCGGATCCAGGTGGCGCCGCAGCTCGTCGAGGTCGATGCAGCCGCTGGCATCGGACTTCAGCGTGACCGTGGTGTAGCCGCACAAGACGGCGCTGGCGGGATTCGTGCCGTGCGCCGAATCCGGAATCAGCACCTTCCGGCGGGGATTGCCACGGGCGGTGAGCGCCGCGCGGATCAGCATCATGCCGGTGAGTTCGCCGTGAGCGCCCGCCAGCGGTTGCAGGGTGACCCCGTCCATCCCCGTGATCTTCACGAGCAGGTCGGCGAGCTTCTGCAGCACCTTCAGGCAGCCCTGGGTGTTCTCGTGCAGCTGCAGGGGATGCGCCTGGACAAACGCCGGGATGCGCGCCAGCTTCTCATTGATCTTGGGATTGTATTTCATGGTGCAGGAGCCCAGGGGATACAACCCCAGATCGACGTTGTAGTTGTAGGTGGACAGGCGGGTGTAATGGCGGACCACCTCGACCTCGTTCAGCTCCGGGAATCCGGGGATGTCGTCGCGGAGCAACGCCGCGGGCAAGTAATCAGTCATCTCGCCGGACGGCACGTCGAGGGGGGGGAAGTCGCAACTGGATCGGTTGCCCGGCGCCTGTTCGAACAGCAGTTTCTCGTCGATGGATATGGTGTTGCGTACGCGTTGGGTCATGAATGTTCTCTCCTTGCCGCCGGGCTCAGGGCCGCGCGAAAAATTCGCGGGTGGCCGCGACCAGCGCGTCGATCTCGGCCCGCTGGTTGACCTCGGTCACGCAGAACAGCATGTCCTGGTCCAGCCCGGGGTAGAACCATTTCAGGGGGACGCCCGGTACGATCCGGCGCTCCTTGCAGAACCGGGCGAAGGCGTGCGGGTCGCCCGGCAGGGTGAGCACAAACTCGTTGAAGAACGGCGCGCTGAAACGCGGCCCGACTCCCGGCACGGCGCAGAGCTGCTCGCGGGCGTAATGCGCCTTGGCCAGGTTCTGCCGGCACAACTCGCGGAGGCCGCTCTTGCCGGTGTAGGCCAGGTACACGGACGCCATCAGCGCACAGAGGCCCTGGTTCGTGCAGATGTTGGAGGTGGCCTTCTCGCGCCGGATGTGCTGCTCGCGGGTGGAGAGCGTCAGCACGAACCCGCGCCGGCCCCGGGTGTCCTCCGTCATCCCGACGACGCGGCCGGGCATCCGGCGGAGGTGCTCGGATCGGGTGGAGAAGATGCCGAGGTACGGGCCGCCGAACGAGACCGGGATCCCGAACGACTGCCCCTCGCCGGCGACCACGTCCGCGCCGAGCTCGCCGGGGGCCTTGAAGGCGGCCAGGGAAGCCGCTTCGGTCACCGCCATCACCAGCAGCGCCTTGCGCGCATGGGCGATCCGGGCGCACTCGGCCACGTCCTCCACCGCCCCGAAGAAGTTGGGCGACTGCACCACCACGGCGGCGGTGGCGTCATCGACCGCGGCCGCCAGGGCAGTCAGGTCCACGCGTCCGGTGGGATCCCACGGCACTTCCTCCACGGCCAGGTTGAAGTTCGCCACGTAGGTGCGCATCACCTGGCGGTAAAACGGATGCAGCGATCCCGCCACGATCACCTTGGCGGTGTTGCTCCGCGCCCGCTGCGCCAGCAGAACGGCTTCGGTGACCGCGGTCGCGCCGTCGTACATCGACGCGTTGGTCACGTCCATGCCCGTCAGCTGGGACACCATGGTCTGGTATTCGAAGATGGCCTGGAGCGTTCCCTGGCTGACCTCGGGCTGGTACGGCGTGTAGGCCGTGAAGAACTCCGACCGTGAGATGATCCCGTCAATGACGGCCGGCACGTAATGGTTGTAGGCGCCCGCGCCGAGGAAGGTCGTGAACTCCAGCACCCCGTCGTTCTCGCGGCTCAGCTGGTAGAAGTACCGCTCCAGCTCGAGCTCGGATTTGCCCCGGGGTATGGGCAGGTCGGCGGTGAGCCGCAGCGCGGCCGGGATGCACTGGAACAGGTCCTGCACGCTGGCCAGGCCCATGCTGTCGAGCATCGCCCGGGTCTCCGCCTCGGAATGGGGTATGTACCGCATCAGTGTTTCTTTTCCTCGCCCAGGTACGCCTCGTAATCATCGGCGGACAGCAGGCCGTCCAGCTCGCTTTTTTCAGAAAGGCGGATCTTGGCGATCCAGCCGCCGCCATGGGGCTCCTGGTTGATGAGTTCCGGCTTGTCGGTCAGCAGGTCGTTGGCCACGATCACTTCACCGCTGACGGGAGCATACACATCGGAGACCGCCTTGACCGACTCGATGCTGCCCAGCGTGTCGCCGGCGGCCAGCACCTTGCCCACTTCGGGCAGCTCGACGAAAACGATGTCCCCGAGCTCTTCCTGGGCGTGATGGGTGATGCCCATCGTGACTTCGCCGTTCTCCACCCGGACCCACTCGTGTTCCTTGGTGTACAGATAATCGTCCGAATACATATCGACCTCCCGGAGTGATGTCAGTAGCTGCGTTTATAAAACGGGGTCTCCACAACCTGGGCCGCCACCTGCTTGCCCCTGATCTCAACGGCGAACTTCGTGCCGACCACGGCGTGTTCGGCGGGCAGGTAGGCCAGGCCGATGTTCTTCTGCAGGTAGGGCGCGTAAGACCCGCTCGTCACGTGCCCGAACGGCTGGCCGTCGACGAACACGGGATAATGATCCCGGGCGATGCCGCGGTCCAGCATCTCAAAACCCACCAGCTTGCGCCGGAGCCCTTCCTCTTTCTGCTTGAGCAGGACGGCCTTGCCAATGAAATCGTCCTTCTGCAGCTTGCAGATCCAGCCCAGGTCCGCTTCAAGGACGGTGGTGGTATTGTCGATGTCGTTGCCGTAGAGGGCCATCTTGGCCTCGAGGCGCAGGGTGTTGCGCGCCGCCAGGCCACAGGGGACGACGCCGAAGGGACGGCCGGTTTCCATGAGCCGCTGCCAGATCTTCGGCGCCGGCTCGTTGGCGACGTACAGCTCGAAGCCGTCCTCACCGGTGTAACCCGTCCGGGCGATGATGGCCGGCACGCCGTCCACGTGCCCTTCGGTAAACCAGTAGTACTTGATGGCGGACAGGTCGACGTCCACCAGCGGTTGCACAGTCTCCAGCGCCTTCGGGCCCTGAATGGCGATCTGCGCGTAACGGTCGCTGGCGTCCTCGACCTGAACGTCGCCGGTCTGATGCTCCAGAATCCAGCGGACGTCCTTGTCCCGGTTGGCGGCGTTGACGCACAGCATGTACCGCCGCTCGTCGAAACGGTGCACCAGCAGGTCGTCCACGAACGTGCCCTCCGGATACATGAGGCCGGAATAGTGGATCTGGCCGTCCTTGAGCTTCTCGACGTTGTTGCAGGTGAGCTGCTGGAGCAGCTTCAGGGCGTCTGGACCGGTGACGAACACCTCGCCCATGTGGGACACGTCGAACAGCCCCACCCCGCGGCGCACCGCGAGGTGTTCGTCCATGGTGGAGCTGAACTGGACCGGCATCTCATAACCGGCGAAGGGGACCATCTTGCCGCCGCTCGCCCGGCACACTTCGGTGAGCGGGGTTTTCTTCATCGTTTCACTATTCAAGGGAACCTCCCGGATAGGAACGTTTCGGCCAGCCGACCGAAAGGAATTGAACGTAACATAATGGAAATCAACGTGTCAAGGACTATCCCGGCGCCGCGACCGCGAGGGGAAAATCGGCGAACGCGTTCATGCGGATGGAGCCCCGACGCCCCTCGGCGAAGGCGTGGCGGCCGGCCGCCGCGATCATGGCGGCGTTGTCGGTGGTGTACTCCGGCGACGGGTAATAGACGCCGATGCCCAACTCCCGTCCCAGTTCTCCGCTGCGTCGGCGTAACTCCGAATTGCAGGCGACTCCGCCGCACAGGATCAGCGACCGCGGCCGGCGCTCCATACAGAAATGACGGACCCGATGCAGCAGGTGTCCCACCACGGTCCGCTGGAACCCCTTGAGGATGGCCAACACCGCCGGATGCTCGCCCGGCGGGACGGAGGCCTCGCCGAGTCCCTCTTGCCGGACGCGGTACAGCACGGCGGTTTTCAGGCCGCTGAAACTGAAATCGAGCGAGCCGTCCGATATCTTCGGTGGGGCGAATGACACGGCCTCGCCCGCCCAGTCCGACGCCGCCCGGTCGATGAGCGGGCCGCCGGGATACGGCAGTCCCAGCAGCTTGGCCACCTTGTCATACGCCTCGCCCGCGGCGTCGTCGCGCGTGGCGGCCAGCAGCTCGTATCGCCCGAGCTTGACCGCATGGTAGAGACTGGTGTGGCCGCCGGACACCACCAGGGCGATGACCGGAAACGGAATTTCCGGATGTTCGATGAACGGTGAGAAGAAGTGCCCTTCCAGGTGATTGACCCCGACGACCGGGATGTCCAGCACGCGCGCCAGCGCCTTGGCGTAGCTCAGGCCCACCAGCAGCGCCCCGATGAGCCCCGGCCCCTGGGTGACCGCCACCAGGCCGATGTCGCGCCGGTCGGCGCCCGACTGGCGCAGCGCTTCGGCCACCACCGGCCGGATATTCAATAGGTGGGCCCGGGCGGCCAGCTCGGGCACCACGCCGCCGTACGGGGCGTGCAGGGCGATCTGCGTGGCCACCACGTTGGCCAGGGGACGACCGTCGCGGTCCAGCACCGCCGCGGAGGTCTCGTCGCAGGACGATTCGATGCCGAGGGTGACGGGCGGTCCGTCAGCGCGGGTCGCCATCGGAGCCTGCCAGCCGAGGCAGCGTGTCGTCGAACGGAGGTGTGGCGATGCCGCGTTCGGTGATGATGGCCGCGATCAGCCGGTGGGGGGTCACGTCGAAGGCCGGGTTGCGGATGGCCACCCCGGCGGGCGTGACCGGGAGATCCCGGAAATGAGTGATCTCGCGGGCATCCCGCTCCTCGATGGGGATACCCTGCCCCGACTCCAGGGACAGGTCCACGGTGGAGACGGGCGCGGCGACGTAGAACGGGATGGCGTGATACTGGGCCAGCACCGCGACCATGAACGTGCCGATCTTGTTGGCCGTGTCTCCGTTGCGGGCGATGCGGTCGGCCCCGACCACCACCGCCTGGATCTCGCCGCGGGCCATCAGGTGCCCCGCCATGTTGTCGGCGATGACGGTCACCGGGATGTCCAACTGCTGCAGTTCCCACGCCGTGAGCCGGGCGCCCTGCAAATACGGCCGGGTCTCGTCGGCGACGACGCGGATTGTCTTGCCGGCTTCCACCGCGGCGCGGATGACGCCCAGCGCCGTACCGTAACCGCCCGTGGCCAGGGCGCCGGCGTTGCAGTGCGTGAGCACCGTGATCCCGTCCGGAAGCAGCGTCTGGCCGAACGCGCCGAGGCGCCGGTTGCACGCGATGTCCTCAGCCAACATGGCGCGGGCTTCCGCCTCCAGCCGGTCGGCCACCTCGTTCCACGGCCGGTCCGGCAGGCCGGCAAACACCCGGCGCATCCGGTCCGCCGCCCAGAACAGGTTGACCGCCGTGGGCCGGGTCGCGGTGATATCGCCGCAGACCGCCTCAAACCGCCGCGCCTGCTCGGCGCGCGCCAAGCCGGCGGGAATTCCCCGCGCTCCCAAAGCGATGCCCATGGCCGCCGCGACCCCGATCGCCGGGGCGCCCCGGATCACCATGTCGCGGATGGCGGCGGCCACCTCATGATGGGTGTGGCAGCGACAGAATGCCACCTGGTGCGGCAACTGCCGCTGGTCGATCATTACGACGCCGTCGGCCGTCCATTCGATGGTCGCGAGCATGGCTCCTCCGTCACCTCATTCCAGGTCCTCTTCGATCACTTTGCGGCGGGGTCCGATCACCGGTTCGCTGGAAACCGGTGCTTTGGACAAGTACGGCTCGGTGCCGGCGGGAAATCGTTCGGGGGCGTGGCTTTTGAGATAGTCCTTCATGAAATCGATCCAGATGGGCAGGGCGACGCGGGCGCCTGTTTCATCATCGCCCAGGGATTTCTTTTCATCGAAGCCCACCCAGGCGCCGGCGGTCAGCGACGGATTGAATCCGATGAACCAGGAATCGGTGAAGTCGTTGGTGGTGCCCGTCTTGCCGGCGCACGGCGCGTTCAGGGACTTGGCCTTCTGCGACGTCCCGAATTCCACCGAGCCGCGCAGCATCGAGATCATGTCCCGGGCCGTGTCGCCGGGAATGACCTCGTGCACCTCCTTCTTGTGTTCCTCCAGGATGTTGCCGTGGTAGTCCTCGATCCGCTGGATGAAATACGGCTCCATCCGGTAACCGTCATTGGGAAACGTGGAAAAAGCCGACACCTGCTCCAGCAGCGAGATCTCGAACGCGCCCAGGGCGATCGAAGGATACGGCCTCAGCTTGGACGTGATGCCGAACTTCCGGGCGGTCCGGATGACGTTGGGAATACCGATGCCCAGTCCGATGCGCACCGCGGGAACGTTGATGGATTCCGCCAGCGCCTGGCGCAGGGTGATGGACCCCTTGAAGTCTTCGGTATAGTTGCGCGGCGTGTATTCGACGCCGAGATCGTCGACGAGAGTCAGCGGCTCATCCAGCACGACGTCATCCGGCGTGGCGCCGGCGAGCAGCGCGGTGGTGTAGACGAACGGCTTGAAGGTGGAACCGGTCTGCCGCCTGGCCTGGATCGCCCGGTTGAACTTGCTGAGCGTCCAGTCGAAGCCCCCCACCAGCGCCCGGATGGCGCCCGTCCGGTTCTCGATGGCCAGGAAGGCGCCCTGCACGGCCGGAACCTGTTCGAGGGTCAATTCCAGCTTTCGTTGCGCCGGATGGACTTTCACCACGCGGAATTCGGCCAGGTCGCCCCGCCGGACCACCTTGTCCACCGCCTTGCGGCGGGTCCACTTGATGCCGTCCCGAATGAGTTCACCGGTGTAGTCGGCGATCATCACGACCGCCCGATCCGGTCCGGACTCGAGCACCAGTCCGGTGCGGACGGTTCCCGCCACGGGCTCGTCCCGCCAGTCGGGCAGGCGGAAGTGATCGAGCCGCAGGCTCGGGTCCTCATCCAGCAGATTGCGGAGCTTGTTGCGCCACCCCATCCGCCGGTCGTATGCCCGCAGCCCCTCGCTCATGGCGCGCTCGCTGCTCGCCTGCATCGACCGGTTGAGGGTGGTGTGCACCTTCAGGCCTTCGGTGAAGATCTGCTTGTTGGAGTAGTTGCGCTGCAGGTACTGGCGGACCATCTCCACGAAATAGCCGGCGAAATTCTTGTCCATCTCCTTGCCGATGATGCGGAGCGGTTCCTTCTGGGCCGCCTCCATCTGGGCCGTGGTGATGAACCCCTCGTCGCACATCTCTTTCAGGACCAGATTGCGGCGCTTTTTGGCGTTGTCGGGCGAGAACAGCGGCGAATAGCGCCGCGGGTTCTTGATGATCGCCGCCAGGAGGGCGCATTCGGACAGGCTGAGCTCCTTCACCGTCTTGTCGAAATAGAACTCCGCCGCCGATGCGATGCCATAGTTGCCGTGAGCGAAGTAGATCTTGTTGGCGTAAAAGGCGAAAATGCGGTCCTTGGTATAGTTCTTCTCGATCTGGATGGCCAGGATCGCCTCCTTGATCTTGCGCTCCAGGCTGACTTCCGGGCTCAGGAACAGCAATTTGCTCAGCTGTTGGGTGATGGTGCTGGCGCCCCGGACGATCTTCATGTGAAAGAGGTCGAGCAGGGCCGACTGGATGATCCGCTGGATGTCGATTCCGAAATGACTGTTGAAGCTCTTGTCCTCGATGGCGATCACCGCCTGCCTGAACTGCTTGGGGATTTCGTTGGGAGAAACCAGCTTGCGGCGCTCGAGGTAGAGTTGCCCGATGGCGGTGTTGTCGTCGGCGTAGATTTCCGTCACCACGCTGGGCTGGTAATCCTCCAGCGCCTCCACCTCGGGCAGGTCCACCACATAGCTGAGGTAGAACCCGCCGAGGATGCCCAGCGAGACGAAGAGGATCAGCAGGAAGCCGTACGCCACCCAGAGCACGAACCGCCGGCTGCGGCGCCGAACCTCCGGTGTCACCTCCGGCAGTTCCTCCGCCGGCGGCGCCTCCGCCTCGGGAGGATCCTGATCGACAGGTTGCTCTTGATAATCATCAGTCAAGGTGTTCCGTACCGTCCTTTCCCGACCGGGCTACCGTAATTTTAACGAAAGCGCGGCCAGGATGGTCAGTAAAATCGAGATGATCCAGAGCCGGGTCACGACTTTGGGCTCGGCGATGCCCTTGTGCGTCAGACTGTGGTGGATCGGCGCCCGCAGAAAGATCCGCCGACCGAGCCGCATGCCCACCTTCTCCTGGAGCAGCGAGGAGCCGATCATCGCCACGAAGACGCCGCCCACGATGGGAAACAGCATTTCCTGCCGGGTCAGGAACGCCAGCGCGGCCAGGCTGCCGCCAAGCGCCAGCGACCCGGTGTCGCCCATGAACACCTCGGCGGGATACGTGTTGTACCAGAGGAATCCCAGCAGGGCGCCGACCAGCGCGCCGGCGAATACCAACAGCTCGCCGCTCCCCGGGAAATAAGGGAACAGCAGGTAGCTCGACAGGACCTTGTTGCCCAGGATGTATCCGAAGATGCCGTACAGGGACAGGGTCATGATGGACGGCCCGCTCACCAGACCGTCGAGCCCGTCAGTGATGTTCACCGCGTTCACGATGGAAAAGTACGCGAACACGATGAACGCGGCGAACAGGAGCGGGGCGGGTTCGAAAACCGCGTTCTTGACGAACGGCAGGAGCACCGGCGTTCGCCACGACGCGGGGACAGGGCTCCACGACGAGATGAAGAACAGGGCGAACGGCACGATGAACAGGAGCTGCATGAGCGTCTTGGCCATCTGGCCCAGCCCGAACAGCGAGGACTTGAAACGCACCTTCTGGAGGTCGTCCAGATAGCCCACCAGGCCGAAGTACAGGAACGCGGCCACGGCGACCAGCAGATAGGTATTGTTCCAGTCTCCCCACAGCAGCAGCGCCAGCATGGAGGCCAGAATGATGAGCAATCCGCCGCCGGTGGGCGTGCCGCGTTTCGAGCTGGCGTCCAGTGAGGCGTAATCGCCGCCCGTATCCCGGAACCGCCGCCGGTAGAGGGCGACGATGACGGGGTGTCCGAAAACCATGACGAACAGGAGGGCGGTGATCGCGGCCAGCATCGTGCGGAACGTCAGGTATTCAAACAACCTGAAATATCCGTAAGATATACCGTATTCCCTCAAAAGGTGCATGATGAAAATGGACACGCCTTCCCTGCTCCCGCCGGCCTCCGGCGCCGGCTCAAGACAATTTGTCGTACAACTCCCGATAGCTTTCCCGGATGCTGAATTCGGGCTTGAAGCTGGACGTCGTAATGAGGATCTCCTTGACGAACTGGCGGACGCGGTCCATGTCCTCGCGGCGGATGCGGCCCGCCGCCAGCGCCCGCTGAATGCCGCTGAGGACCGCCTGGCGCAGGCGCACGTTGCGGGCGAACCGGAAGCGGTCCACCATCTTGAAATAATCGTCCAGCGGGAAGAAGAGGGGCAGCACCTGGATGACCGCGGCCTGCACTTCAGACACTTCGAACCGCCTGGCGGCCAGGGTGCGCAAACGCAGCAGGACGTCCGCATGGCCGGCCAACCGGTCGAAGTACTGACCGGCCAGGACCGCGGCGCCGGCGCGCACCTCGAAGTACGGATCGGCCAGGCCGCGCTGGACCAGGCTCACGATCATGCCGTAATCCGCGTCCATCTCGCGGATGGCCGCCAGCACGTTCCGGCGGATGAATCCGTTACCGCTCTCGAAATAGCCATACAGGTCGGACACCTTGTCGGTTCGCTGCAACGCGCCGCACAGCTTGATGCCACGGTTGACAACCTGCCAGTCCGGTGACTTGAGGTCGGTTTCCGCCTGGATTCCGTAGTAGCGGCGGTAGAGGCTCCCGGGCGGCTCGGTGCGGAGGAAAGCCGCGAGCGCGTCGATCTGCTTCTGGATCTTCAGCCCATTGGGCAGATCGAATTCCAGCACGTAATCCACTTCCCGGCCTTCGAGGAGACGGCCCACGGTGTTGCAGATCCTCTCCTTGAAATCACGGATGAAGAACCGTCCCGCCTGCGCGCCCAGACTTGCCAGGCGGGCGGGATCCGCCATCAGCGCCAGCAGGAGGTCCAGAAATTCCCGGTGAACCACGTAATCGACGCCTTCCGGGCCCGGACGCTCAAAGCAGACCTCGCAGCCGCCGCGCTCCGCCAGGCTGATGGCGTTGAGTTCCTGGTGGTCGCCCGGCAAGCCGCGTTTGGGAATGACGATGGCCGGCTTCCCCAGCGCCGCCAGCTCGGCGAGAGTGCCGGCGCCGGCCCGGCTGACCACCAGGTCGGCGGCATGGAGGTAATCAACGATCTGGTGGAGATATGGCGTCAGGCGATATTCCAGTCGCCCGTCGGCGGAGCGCCCCGCCAGGCCATCCGTCCCGGAAACCGGCGCCAGAGCGATGCCGCCGCGGGCTTGCGCCAGCGCCCGGGTATCCGCCCAGGCGTCATATTCGCCGGCGGCCAGCCCCGCCGCGTGGACCAGCACGATCCGGCGTCCGCACCGGGCGAGTTCCGGCAGCGACTCGGCGATCAGGCGGTTGATGGAACGGGATCCCATGGATCCGCCGTACGCCAGCAGCATCAGGGCGTCCGGAGATATGCCGAGGCGCGCGCGGATCGCCTCGCGGTCGGCGGCGGTCGTGAACACGTCCCGCACGGGGTAGCCGGTGTAGACGCAGCGCTGGTTCCAGATGTAGTACGGCGTCTCGGGAAAACTGACCAGCACGGCGTGGGCGAACAACGAGGCGATCCGGTTCATGAGCCCTGGGTAGAGATTCTGTTCGTCCACCACCAGGCGGGACCGCACGAGGGGCCGCAGCAGGAACGACGCCAGGGTGATGGGCGCGCTGACGTAGCCGCCCGCGGCAATGATCAGTTGCGGACGGAACTTCAGCAGGATGGGGATGGATTGCAGGACGCCCCGCGTGATGCGGAAGAGCGCCCGGACCAGCGCGGCCGGCTGCAGGCCGCTCCACGGGGAGCTGTCGATGTAACGGATCGGCAGCCCGTGGGCCGGGACAATCCGTTCCTCGGCCCGGCCGCGGATCCCCACGTACAGGACGTCGCCAACGGGGAACCGGCTCCGGAGAATCTCGAGGAGGGCCAGCGTGGGATACACGTGACCGCCGGTACCGCCGCCGGTCAACAGCACCTTCATTGTTCCGGGATTTTTCTGTTGATCGCTCATCCGTCCGCGCCGGACTGGAAAGTCTGTCACCGTCGCAAGATAACCCAAAGCGCCTTCCTTTGCAACTGTGTTGCGGTGGCCGGCCGGCGCCTCCCGCCGGGCCGGTGCACGGGCTCGAAACGGAGTGGATAGTGACCGCTCAATATTTTAATTGTCAAATCTTCAACGGAGACAGTACAATGGCCACCTGATTCACATTCGGCCTGAGGCCTTTGGCATGACGGATTCAACTGCCATTTCGGTGCTGATTTACCTGGGGATCGTCGGCGGGCTGGTGGCGTTCATGATCGCCGGATCCGTCATGCTCGGCCCCCGCCGCCGGTCGTCCGTCAAGGACGAGCCGTTCGAATGCGGCATCGGCGACATTCAGCCATTCTCGGGCCGTTTCACCATCAAGTTCTACCTGGTCGCCCTGCTCTTTCTGCTGTTCGACGTGGAGATCGCCTTCCTGTATCCCTGGGCCACCGTTTTCAAGAAGCTCGGCGTGTTCGGCCTTGTCGAAATGGGCGTCTTTCTCGGCGTGGTGATCGCCGGCCTGGTTTTCGCCTGGAAAAAAGGAGCGCTGCAATGGGATTGAAACAGGTCGTCACCCGCGTCTTCGGTGACGACAGCTTCATCACCACGAAACTGGATGCCGCCATCGGCTGGTCGCGGAAGTATTCGCTGTTCATGTACCCGTTCGTCACCGCCTGCTGCGGCATGGAATACATGTCGGTGTCGAGCTCCCACTACGACCTGGACCGCTTCGGCGCGGCGTTCCCCCGATTCTCCCCCCGCCAGGCCGACGTGCTCATCGTCGTGGGCACCATTTCCCACAAGATCGCGCCCGTGCTCACCCGGGTCTACGAACAGATGACCGAACCGAAGTGGGTGATCGCGTTCGGCGTCTGCACGTGCACCGGGGGCTTCTACGACAACTACGCCACGGTCCAGGGGATCGACACCCTCATCCCCGTCGACATTTACATCCCGGGCTGTCCGCCCCGTCCCGAAACCGTCATCCAGGGCATCATGATGCTGCAGGAAAAGATCCAAAAGCAGAAGCAGGAGTACTGAGCATGGGTCGCGCCACCGATATTCTCCGCGCCCGGTTCGCCGACCTCTTCCTCGACGCCCACGAACAGCACGGCGACGAGACCGTCGTGTTCCGCCCGGAGGGGATCGTGGCGATCGCCACCTTCCTCCGGTCCGACGCCGAACTCCAGTTCAACGTCCTGATGGACGTGACCGCCGTCGACTACCCCGGCCGGTCGCCCCGTTTCGAGGTGGTGTACCACTTCTATTCCCTGCCCCGCCGGGCCCGCTTGCGCGTCAAGCTCCCGGTGCCCGAGGATCAACCCGCGGTGGATTCCCTGACCCCGCTCTGGAAGAGCGCCAACTGGTACGAGCGGGAGGTCTGGGACATGTTCGGCATCCGCTTCCAGGGCCATCCGAACCTGAAGCGGATCCTCATGTACGAGAGTTTCGAGGGGCATCCGCTCCGCAAAGACTACCCGATCAAGAAGCGCCAGCCGCTGATCGGACCCATGAACTGAGGCCCCATGGCGGACGACATGAGCCAGGATCCCGAACTCGAACGCCGCGACGACCCGGCGGCGGCCCCAGCCGAGGATGACGTCGACGCCCGCCGGATGGTGATCAACATCGGCCCGTCGCATCCGGCGATGCACGGCATCATCCGCATCGTCACCGAGCTTGAGGGGGAGACGGTCCGCCAGGCCGACATCGAGATCGGCTACCTTCACCGGGCCTTCGAAAAGAGCGCCGAGCACGTGGGCTGGAACGGCGTCATGCCGTATACCGACCGGCTCAATTACGTCTCGCCCCTGATCAACAACTTCGGCTACTGCATGGCCGTGGAGAAACTGATGGGGATCCACCCGCCGGAACGGGCGGAGTACATCCGCACCATCATGGCCGAACTGTCCCGTGTCGGCGACCACCTGACCTGCGTCGGGGCCTCGGCCATGGAGCTGAACGCCTTCACCGCGTTCCTGTACTTCATGGCCGCCCGCGAACTCGTCTACGAGCTGGTGGAAGACGTCACCGGCGCCCGGATCACCGTCGCCTACGGCCGGGTGGGCGGTGTCCGGGCCGACCTGCCCGAGGGATTTGTTCCCAAGGCGCTCGGTTTCTTCAAGACCATCAGGCAGAACATCGCCGAGGTGCACGGCCTCCTGACCCGGAACCGGATCTTTTTCGACCGGATGCGCGACACCGGCGCAATCAGCGCGGCGGACGCCCTCGATTACGGCATCATGGGCCCGTTCCTGCGCGGCACCGGGGTCGCTCACGACCTGCGCAAGGCCGAACCGTACCACATGTACTCCCGGATGGAGTTCGACGTCCCCACCGGCACGCAGGGTGACAACTACGACCGCTACCTCGTCCGCATGGAGGAGATGGAGCAGAGTCTGCGCATCTGCGAGCAGTGCTTCAAACAGATGGAGCCGGGCGCCCACCAGTCGGCCATTCCGCCCGAGTACATCGACGCCGACCAGATGGTGGACGGCGCCAAGCACGCCCGAACCGAGATGCTGATCGACCGGGAAGCCCGGCTCAGCCCGAACCTGGAGGGCCAGGAGCATCGCCACAAGCGCCGGGTGATCGCCGACGACAAAGCCGCGGCCATGCCGTCACTGGGCAAGACCTACAGCAACATCGAATCGATGATGAACCACTTCATGCTCGTCATGAACTGCCACGGCATCCGCCCGCCCGCCGGCGAGGCGTACGCCGCGGTGGAGGGCGCCAACGGTGAGCTGGGGTTCTACGTGGTGAGCGACGGCTCGGGCTACCCGTACCGGGTCCGGGTGCATCCGCCCTGTTTCCCGATTCTGGCCTCGCTGGAGCAGGTCCTGGTGGGCGGCATGGTGGCCGACATCATCGCCACCTTCGGCAGCGTCAACATGATCGGCGGGGAGTTGGACCGATGAACCGCCCGAATGCCGGCTGGAACGCGCGAGGATGACGCCATGGAGCTATCGGAGCAGCTGAAGCAGACACTCGACGCGCTCAAGCGACAGTTCCCCCACGGGCTGAGCGTCCTGATGCCCGCGCTGCACGCCGTCCAGGCGGAGCACGGCCACATCCCGCCGGAACTGGAGGAGCCGCTCGGCGCCTACCTGGGCATCCCCGCGGAGATCGTCCACGAAGTGAGCACCTTCTACTTCATGTTCAACAACCGGCCGGTGGGCCGCCACCACATTTACATCTGCGGCAACCTGTCCTGCTGGCTGCGTGGCGCCGAGACACTGCGCGACCATCTGGCCGCCCGGCTGGGCATCCAGCCGGGCGAAACGACCCCCGACGGCCGGTTCACCCTGTCGGTGGTCGAATGCCTCGGCATGTGCGACCACGCACCGGTCATGCTGCTGGACGGCGAGTTCCATCCGGACCTGACGGTTGAACGGATCGACCACATTCTGGGCGGCCTGACGTAGAGCACCATGAGTGAACGCATCCTGAGCAAGCGCTTCGAGATCGAAAACTCCCACACCCTCCCGGTCTACGAGTCCACCGGCGGCTACGCGACCGCGCGGCGGGTGCTGCGCGAACTCACGCCCGCCCAGGTGACCGACGAGGTGAAGAAGTCGAACCTGCGCGGCCGCGGCGGCGCCGGCTTCCCCACCGGCCAGAAATGGTCGTTCATCCCGAAAGATACCGGCCGGCCGGTGTACCTGTGCGTCAACGCCGACGAGAGCGAGCCGGGCACTTTCAAGGACCGGCACATCATGGAGAAGGATCCCCACCTGCTGCTGGAAGGGATCATCCTCTCCGCCTACGCCATCGGCTGCCACCAGGCCTACATTTACATCCGCGGCGAATACATTCCCCAAATCCGCCGGCTGCAGGACGCCATCCAGGCGGCCTACGGCCGGGGCTGCCTTGGCCGGCGGATCCTCGGCAGCGGATTCGACCTCGACGTGGCGCTGTACACCGGCGCCGGCGCCTATATCTGCGGCGAGGAAACCGCGCTGCTGGAATCGCTGGAAGGCAAGAAAGGATATCCGCGCCTGAAACCGCCCTTCCCCGCGGTGGTGGGCCTGTACGGCTGTCCAACCATCATCAACAATGTCGAGACGCTGGCCAGCGTGCCCGCGATCATGGAGGAGGGCGGCGACTGGTTCGCCGCCCTCGGCACCCCCCGGAACGGGGGCACCCGCCTCTTCGGGGTGAGCGGCCACGTGGTCCGGCCGGGCATCTACGAGCAGCCCATGGGCTACTCGCTCAAACGGCTGATCTTCGAGGATGCCGGCGGCATTATTGACAGGCGCGCCCTCAAGGCGGTCATCCCCGGCGGCTCGTCGGTGCCGGTCCTGCGCGCCGATGAGATCGACATCGCCCTCGACTTCGAAAGCGTCGCCGCCGCCGGCTCCATGCTGGGCTCGGCCGGCGTGATCGTCATGCACGACGGCACCTGCATGGTCCGGGCGCTGCAGCGCCTCATCCATTTCTACAAGGACGAGTCGTGCGGCCAGTGCTCGCCGTGCCGCGAGGGCACCGGCTGGCTGCTCAAGATCGTCAACCGGATCATCCGCGGCGACGGCCGCCCCGAGGACGTCGACGTGATGCGCGACGTCGCCGAGGGAATCCTGGGGAACACGATCTGCCCGCTGGGCGACGCCGCGGCCCTGCCGGTGATCAGCTTCGTGACGAAATTCCGCGATGAGTTCGAATACTTCGTCCAGCACAAGCGATCCGCGGTGCTGGCTCCGGTTGGATAGCCATGGACACGGTCACCGTCACCATCAACGGACGCACCATCGAGGCCCGGGCCGGCCAATCGATCCTCCAGACCGCCCTGGACAACGGCATCCACATCCCCCACTACTGCTACCACCCGGGCCTGTCCGTCGCGGGCAACTGCCGAATGTGTCTCGTGGAGATCGAGGGCGTGCCGAAGCTGCAGATCGCCTGCGGCACGCCGGTGCGCGACGGCATGGTGGTCTGGTCGGACAACGACCGCGTCCGCCAGGCGGTCCGCCACGTGCTCGAGTTCCTTCTCATCAACCATCCGGTGGATTGTCCCGTCTGCGACCAGGCCGGCGAGTGCGGCCTCCAGGAGTACTACATGCTGGTGGGCCGGTACGACAGCCGGTTCGCCGAAAACAAGGTGGTCAAGCACAAGAAAGCCACCCCCATCGGCCGCTGGGTGATGCTGGACCAGGAACGCTGCATCCTCTGCTCGCGCTGCGTGCGCTTCACCCGCGAAATCACCCGGACGAACGAGATGGCGATTTTCAACCGCGGCGACCACGCCGAGATCGACGTCTTCCCCGGCCGAGAACTCCACAACCGGTACTCCGCCAATATCGTGGACATCTGCCCCGTCGGGGCGCTGACCTGCCGGGATTTCCGGTTCCGCTGCCGCGTCTGGTACCTGAAGCAGGCGCCGTCGATCTGCCCCGGGTGCGCCCGCGGCTGTAACATCGCCATCCACTACAATCCCGAGCGGCCGCACCACGCCGAGGGCCGCCGCATCCTGCGGTTCAAGCCGCGGCCGAATCCTCACGTCAACGCGTTCTGGTTGTGCGATGACGGCCGGTACGGCTATCCGTTCATCGACGACCGCCGCCTGCGCTATGCCACGTTGCGCGAGGAGGGCGCCGTCCGCCAGTTGTATTTGAAGGATGCGCTGGACCGGTTGGCCGACTGGCTGCGGACCGCCCTCGCCGGACGGACCGCGTACATCCTGTCGGCGGACGCATCCAACGAGGAACTGTTCGCCGCCCGCAAGCTGTTGCGCGACGCGCTGGGCATCCGCTGCCTGCTGCCCGCTACGGGCCTGCGGACCGGCGACGTCGACGATTTCCTGATCTGCGAGGACAAGCACCCCAACACCCGCGGCGCGCGAACCATCTTCGGCCTGGGCGAAAACGACCCGGTCTCACCGGACGGGCTCGACGCCGCGCTGGGCGGCGAGCCGCCGAGCCTGCTCATGGTCAACCGGGCCGAACTGCCCGATCCTCTGCGAAACAAGCTCCTCGCCGCGGGCACGCGGCTGGCCTTCCTGGGCACCAACGACAACGCCACAGCGGCCGCCGCCCACCTGGTCATCCCCCTGGCTGTCTTCGCCGAGCAGGCGGGCACGTTCACCAACATCGCGGGCCGGGTGCAAAAATTCGACCTGGCCGTGGCGCCACTCGGCGATGCGGCGCCGGAATGGTCGGTCCACCAGGGGCTGGCCGAGCGCCTCGGCATCGACCTGTCGTTTCCGGGTCCCGCGGCGATCTTCCGCCAGATGGCCGCGGAGGTCGACGCGTTTCGGGATCTCAGCCACGAGAGTCTGATTCCCCACGGAGCCATGATCCGCCATGAGTGAGATCGCGCACGCCCTGATTGTCACCGGGTACATCCTGGCGGTGGTGCTCACGCTGGCGGCCCTGCTCACCTGGATGGAGCGGAAGCAGAGCGCCCTGATGCAGGACCGGATCGGCGCCAACCGCGCCAGCATCCTGGGCTTTCGGGCCATCGGGCTGTTTCATATCATCGCCGACTCGCTGAAGATGTTTCTCAAGGAGGACTTCGTCCCCGCCCGGGGCGTCCGGCTGTTCCACACTCTGGCGCCGTTCATCTCGGCGTTCTGCGCCCTGGCGATCTTCGCCTGCATCCCCTTCGGGCCGGCCCTGCCGCTGAACGGCGTCACCGTCAACCTGTGGATCTTCGATTCCAACATCTCCCTGCTGTACGTCCTCGCCCTCGGATCGCTGGGCGTGTACGGCATTTTTTTCGCCGGCTGGTCGTCACACAACAAGTTCGCCTACCTGGGCGCCATGCGCGGCGCCGCCCAGATGCTGTCATACGAGATCACGATGGGCATCTCGCTGATCGGCCTGATCATGGTCTACGGTTCCCTGAGTCTGAATGACATCGTGCGATACCAGGGGCACCAGCTCTTCGGCTTCCTGCCGGCGTGGGGCGTGTTCCTCCAGCCGTTGGCCCTGCTGATCTTCCTGACCGCGGGCATCGCCGAATCGAAGCGCAACCCCTTCGACATGCCCGAAGGCGAGTCCGAGATCATCGGGTATTTCACCGAGTACAGCAGCATGAAATTCGGCTTGTTCTTCCTGGCCGATTTCATCGAGGTGGTGGTCGTGGCCGCCCTGGTGACCGTGCTCTTCTTCGGCGGCTGGCAGGTTCCGTTCCTGCATGTCGACGGGTTCCATCTGCCGGGCGGCGCGCACTGGGAGCTGGCGCCGCTGGCCGTCGGGCTGATCCAGGTGGCCGCCTTCGGCGCGAAGCTGTTCTTCTTCTGCTGGCTCCAACTGACGATCCGTTGGACGCTGCCCCGCTTCCGCTACGACCAGCTGATGCGCCTGGGGTGGCAGTTTCTGCTGCCGCTTTCCATCGCCAACATCCTCGTGACCGGGATCATCCTGGTGTGCAGGTGAGCCAGATGACCAAGCCCAGGCTGAACGTTTTTGAGAAAATCTACCTGCCGGAGATCATCCGCGGCCTGCTTATCACGTCCCGGCACCATTTCAACAACCTGGCCGTGCACATCCTCCACCGGGTGGGCCTGGCCAAGGGAACGCGGGGCGCGGTGACCTTCCAGCACCCCGAAGACCCCCGCCCGGTGGCCCGCCGGCTGCGCGCCCGCCACCGCCTGATGAAGCGCCCCGACGGCTCCACCCGCTGCGTCGCTTGCATGATGTGCGAGACCATCTGTCCGGCCCACTGCATCTACATCGTGGCGGATGAGCACCCCGATCCGCGGGTCGAGAAGCGGCCCAGATCGTTCGACATCGACCTGGGTATCTGCGTGATGTGCGGTTACTGCGTGGAAGCATGCCCGGAGGACGCCATCCGCATGGACACCTACATCATGGACACCTCGTCCTTCACCCGCGAAGGCATGCTGCTGACCATCGACGACCTGTTGAATCACCACAACGAGGACAACTCCCCCAAGCGCACCAATCCCTGAGCGCCACCGCCCGGTGCATGGGCGAACCAAGCCGCCCCGGTGCACCCGCGGGATGCCGGGATCGAATCGTGCCTGATGGCGATCAGCGGACCAGCCAGTTGGCGGGGGTGGCTTCCAGACGGCCGCCGATCAGGGTGCCGTTGGTCCACATCACCCGAAGGTGAATGTCGGTCTTGAACTGCGGACTCTCCAGCCGCCCCTGCAGGCTGTCGCCGGCCTGCAAGAGGAGGGGCAACTCGCTCTGAAAGCAGATGCCGCTCTTGCTGACGTTGACGGTGGTGATGTTGGCGCTGATGTCGCGCCCATGGCTGTCTTGAGCCAGCAGCCGCAGCTTGAGGCGGATGGGAATCCGCTTCTCCTGGCGAAGATTCTCGAGCATGCTTCCCTGCCCCATCGGATGGTAGGTGTGGCGAACGGGACTTATTGTATCACCGGCCGGGGTGAAAATAGCCGCGTCGTGTGTAAATCTTGAATGTTCCTGGTCGGCTCAGTTTCACCTCGAGCCGTCGGAAAGCCGCCTGGGCGGGGGAGGCGGTGGGGTGAAACCCGATCCGGTACTGGTGGCGCAATTCGGTGGCCAGGTCGGCGGTCACCCGGTCCAGCGCCTGTAGGTCTTCGGGCACGAACAGGCGGCCGCCGCTCAGGTCGCCCAGAATCGACATCTCCCGGCCCGCCGCGTCACGGGACATGTCGTCCAGATCGAACAGCGTATCCGCCCGGCGCTTCTGCAGCGCGATGAAGTAGATCTGGACGTCGCTGTTCTTGACCCTGGCCAGGACTTCGGGAAATCCATAGCGGCTGTCTTTGTCCTCGCCGTCGGATATCACCACGAGCGCCTTGCGTTCGAATTTTCCCCGGGCGATGTGCTCCATGCCCAGGTAGAGCGCGTCCCACAGCGGCGTGCCGCCGCCCGCCAGCATGCGCTCGAGGATGGCGTCCTTCACGTCGTCACGATCCTGGGTGAAGTCCAGCAGCAGCTCCGCCTGGTCGTGGGCGAAATCGACGACAAATACCTGGTTGTCCGGATTGGAGTATTTGAGGAAGGCCAGCACCGCCTCGTTGACCAGGTTCAGCCGCTCCCGCATGCTGCCGCTGGTGTCGATGACCAATCCCAGCGAAATCGGCAGATCCGCCGGATGGAACAGGGCCAGTTCCTGGGCATCCCCCTCGTCAAAGACCCGAAAGTCATCGGCTGTCAACGCGTCCACCCGCTGGCCGGCCCCGTCGAGAACCGTCACATCGAGGGTGACCATCCGCACCTGGACGCCGATGCGGTAGTCATCGCGACGTTTGTCCTGGCCTACGACCACCCAGCCCGCCCACACCGCCGCGATCAGCCCCAGCGCCACGCACCGGCCGGCGCTACTGGCGGGGCGCATAGTAGCCCTCGCGATGGTGAACGAAGAGTTTGGGCAGGCCCGGCGGCGGCTCCAGCTTGAGGGTGATCTTGCGCCAGGTGGCATCCCGCCGCTTGTTGGACGGGATGTAACCGAGCACGTACTGGTGACGCAGCTCGGAGTGGATCAGCTCGACGAAGTAATCGAGCTCCTCCAGCGAGTTCGGGAAGAACACCCGGCCGCCTGTCATCCGGCTGAGTTCCTGGATGATGCCTTCACCGTAGCCCTCGGTGCCGTGCTCGCCCAGCACGTAGATCTGGCAATCGACCTCACGGGCGAACTCCTTGATTTCGGCGAACGTGTAACGGCTATGATTATCCTCGCCGTCGGTGATGACGATCAGGGCCTTCTTGGCGTGCCGGCACTGGCGGATCTTGTCCAGACCGATGTAGATGGCGTCGAACAGGGCCGTGCTGCCCCTGGCTTCGGAGTCGGAGATCTTCCCCTGGATCTGCCGCAGGTCGGTGGTGATGTCCTGGACCAGCCGGGCCCGGTCGCTGAAGAGCACCAGAAAAAACTCGTCCTGGTGCGTGCCGTCCTCCAGAAAACCGATGGCGCTCTGGCGGGCTTTCTGGATCTTGGGTTTCATGCTGTAGCTGGTGTCGAAGATCAGGCCGATGCTCACCGGCGACGCCTCGCTGGTGAAGTTCACAATTTCCTGCGCCACCTTGTCCTCGTACACCATGAAATGCTCGGCCTGAAGTCCGGTGACGAACCGGTTCAGGGAGTCGGAGACGGCCACGCGCACGCGCACGCTGTCCACATTCACCCGGATGGACGAGTACATGTCGGTGTCGACGGTCTGACCCTGTCCCGCGGCCCACACCATGAGCGCGCCGGCGGCAATCAGGATCGTGATAGCTCTCTGCGTCATCCGCTGCCTAACCTCCACAGGGTGGATGCGCCCGCGCCCCATCTGGTTGCGGCGACCCGTCAAAAACCTCATGCCCATTATACAATAGCCCGATCGCGCAACATCCGTGATCGATTCCGGGATCCCGGCTCGGGTGGAATACGCTGTCCGGAAATCATCCGGTGTATACTGAACCGGCGGCGCGATTGTTTCAATCGACCGACCGTCCGGATTCCTCGATCAGGTTGACGATGAGCAGCACGCCTCGGTCCGTTTATCTCGACACCCTGGCCAACGGCCGTTTTCCCGCCCTGCTGGAAACGCTTCGGCGCCGCGCCCGATCGTGTGACCTGTGTCCCCACGCCTGCGGTGTGGACCGGCTGGCCGGCGCGCGCGGCCGGTGCCGGACCGGCCGCCATGCTGTCGTGGCCAGCGCGTCCCCGCATTTCGGAGAAGAGGGTCCCATCTCGGGTTATGCCGGCAGCGGCACCATCTTCTTCGCCCATTGCAACCTGTACTGCGTCTTCTGCCAGAACGACGACATCTCGCATGGCGGCGACGGCGAGCCGACGGACGCCCGCGCGCTGGCCGACCTCATGCTCCGGCTGCAGCAGCACGGCTGCCACAACATCAATCTGGTCACACCCTCCCATGTCATTCTCCAGCTGGTGGAAGCCGTTGCTCTGGCCGCGGCGGATGGATTGCGCGTGCCCATCGTCTACAACTCGAGCGGCTACGACAGCGTATTCTGCATCCAGTTGTTGAACGAGGTGGTGGACATCTACATGCCCGACCTGAAATTTCTGGATGCGGCCGCGGCGGCTCGCTGGACCATCGCGCCCGACTACCCGGAGCGGGCCCGCGAAGCCGTCCGGGCGATGCAGGCCGGCGTCGGCGACCTGGTCGTCGGCCCCGACGGCGTCGCCGTGCGAGGCCTGCTGGTCCGCCATCTCGTCCTCCCCGGCATGACGGCGGACAGTTGTGCGGTGCTGCGCTTTCTCGCCGAATCCGTTTCGCGGCGAGTCTACGTCAACATCATGAGCCAATACCGCCCGTACGACCAGGCGCGCGCCCATCCCCCGCTCCACCGCGGACTTCGCACCGAAGAATACCTCGCCGTGGCCGCTTGTGCCCGGTCCCTGGGATTGGACCGCGCTGAATTGCAATCCCGCCGGTTTTGGGACGGGTGAGCATTCACGCTTTCGTTGAGGCGGGCCCCGTTATACAATACGGATTCGGGCGAATCTCGATCCGGAGATGGAATATGCGCATTTTGAGACATTTCAGGGTGTTGCCCAACATGCCCCCGCGGTTGGGCGCCCTGCGAAAAATCGCCCACAACGTCTGGTTCAGTTGGAGTCAGGAAGCCATCTCCCTGTTCCACCAGATGGACTCGGACCTGTGGGAGGCCTCGCAACACAATCCCATCCGATTCCTCGGCATGATCAGCCAGGACAAGTTTCAGGAGTTGCTCACCGACGAAGGCTTCCTGTCCCAAATGGACCGTCTCGAGCAGAACTTCAACCAGTACATGGAGGCCAGCCAGCGGTACACGTTCAACCTGGATCGGCCCACCGATTTCCAGGTCGCCTACTTTTCGTTCGAGTACGGGTTGACCGAGTGCCTGCCGCTGTATTCCGGCGGACTGGGCCTCCTGTCGGGCGAGCATCTCAAGTCGGCGAGCGACCTCTGCCTGCCCTTGTATGGTATCGGCCTGCTGTACCAGAAGGGCTACTTCCAGCAGTATCTCAACAACGACGGCTGGCAGCAGGAGCATTACCCGGTCAACGATTTCTACAACATGCCGGTCACGCTGCTCCGTGACGACACCGGCGATCCGCTGACCGTCACCGTGGACCTGGCCGGTGTGACCGTGACCGCCCAGCTGTGGAAGGTCGACGTGGGCCGGGTGCCACTCTACCTGCTGGACACCAACCGGCCGGACAATCCGCCCGATTGCCGCGAGATCACCGCCCAGCTCTACGGCGGCGACACCGAGATGCGCATCCGGCAGGAAATCCTGCTTGGCATCGGCGGCGTCCGCGCCCTCGGCCGGCTGGGGCTCAATCCCCTCGTCTTCCACATGAACGAGGGGCATTCGGCCTTCGCCGCCCTGGAGCGGATCCGGCTCCTCATGGCCCAGCACAAAATCTCATTCGACGAAGCGCGCGAGGCGGTGTACGCCAGCAGCGTGTTCACCACGCACACGCCCGTGCCTGCGGGCAACGACATGTTCCCGCGCTTCCTCATGGAGAAGTACTTCGGCGCCTACGTCCAGCAGCTCGGGCTCTCCTTTCAGGACCTGATGAGCCTGGGCCGACAGAATCCAGCCGACGAGTCGGAGCCGTTCTGCATGACCGTTCTGGCCATCCGCCTCTCGGCCCACACCAACGCGGTCAGCCGCCTGCACGGCACCGTTTCGCGGCGGATGTGGCAGGGCATCTGGCCGGACGTTCCCGAATCGGACATCCCCATCACCCATATCACCAACGGCGTCCACATCCCCTCCTGGATCTCGTTCGAGATGTCCACCTTGTATCAGCGCTATATCGGACCCAAATGGTTTGAGGATCCCGACAGCAAGCGGGTCTGGGAGCGCATTGACCGGATTCCCGACTCCGAACTGTGGCGCACCCACGAGCGCCGGCGCGAGCGCCTGGTGGCGTTCACCCGCCGGCGGCTCCAGCGCCAGCTCGTCCGGCGCGGCGCTTCGCGCAAGGAGCTGGGCATCGCCGCCGAGGTGCTCAACCCGGAGGCGCTGACCATAGGCTTCGCCCGCCGGTTCGCCACCTACAAGCGGGGCCACCTGATTTTCCGGGACCCTGAGCGGCTGGCGGCCATTCTGAACAGCGCCGCGCAGCCGGTTCAGATCATCATCGCCGGCAAGGCCCATCCCAAGGACAACCCGGGCAAGGAAATCATCCGCCAGATCATTCATCTCTCCCGCCGGGATGAGTTCCGGCACCGGGTGGTCTTCCTGGAAGATTATGACATGAACGTGGCGCGTTACCTCGTGCAGGGCGTCGACGTCTGGCTCAACAACCCGCGCCGGCCGCTGGAGGCCTGCGGCACCAGCGGCATGAAGGTCACCCCGAACGGCGGCCTGAACCTCAGCGTCCTGGACGGCTGGTGGGACGAGGGCTACACCGGCGACAACGGCTGGGCTATCGGCATGGGCGAAGAGTACATCGACGCCGACTATCACGACGAAGTCGAGAGCGAGGCCATCTACACCCTTCTCGAGAACGAGATCGTGCCCCTCTTCTACGACCGCGGCCGCGACAACCTGCCGCGCGGCTGGATCCAGAAGATGAAAATGGCCATGAAGTCGCTGATTCCGTCGTTCAACACCCACCGCATGATCGAGGACTACGTGGAGCGATTCTATGTTCAGGCGGCGATGCAGTGGCGGGTAATGACCGAGAAGAAGATGTCCCGCGCCGTGGAACTGTCCAAGTGGCGGCGCAAGCTGCAGGATGCCTGGGACCAGGTGCAGATCGTGAACATCGACTACCAACAGAACGGCGACTACGTGATCGGAGCGCCGATCCCTGTGCTGGCCGATCTGAAGCTGGGACGGATTTCGCCCGAGGAAGTGGAGGTGGATGCTTACTTCGGCGACGTGGACGCCAACGACAACCTCCAGAACCACGACATCTCCCCCCTGATCTACCAGGCTGAGATCGATAAGGGCGTTTACCGTTTCTCCGGCGAGATCCGCTGCCAGAAGACCGGGAACTTCGGCTTTTTCATCCGCGTCCTCCCCTATCACCCGCTGCTGATTTCCCAGTTGTCCATGAACAAGATCCTGTGGGGCTAGTCGGGGTTCATGGACGCGGTCATCAGCAGCCTGCAGCAACTGCCCCCCCTGTGGATCTACACCATCCTGTTCCTGAGCGCGGTGGTGGAGAACCTGGTGCCGCCCATCCCGGGCGACACGGTGACGTTGTTCGGCGCCTATCTGGTGGGCATCGGCTACCTGGATTTCTCCCTGGTCCTGTTCACCACTACCGCCGGATCGCTTGCCGGTTTCATGGGGCTGTATTGGGTGGGTTCCCGGTATGGCCGCGACTTCCTGTACCAAAGGAATTTTCGGTTCTTCCCCCGCGCCAAGATGGATCAGGTGGACGCCTGGTTCGGCCGATGGGGGCTGTGGATCGTCCTGTTGAACCGCTTTCTGTCCGGGGCCCGTTCCGTCATCAGCATCGTCTGCGGCATGACCCGACTGCCCTGCGTCCGGGTGGGCCTGGCGGCGCTGGCCAGTTGCCTGGCCTGGAACTCGCTGCTGCTCACCGCCGGCTTCTACCTGGGTTCCCGCTGGACGCAGGTGGTGGAGATCGTGGAGAAGTACAACTACGCGGTCCTGGCCGCGGGCATCCTAATCCTTGGACTGATCTATCTCGCGGGGCGGCGCCGAGCCGAGGCCGGTAAAAAATCTTGAACTGCAAACCGAATCATACTAGAATTCCACAAATGTTCCATCGGCCCAGGAGCTCCGAATGAAGCCCGCTTCGGACAAGAGGAAAAAGCCAGCCGCGGACGCCGGGACGGGCGACGTGTTCAAGCGCTGCTACGAATACAACCGTCCGGAGCAGTTCAAGTCGCTGGGCCTCTATCCGTACTTCACCGCCTTCAGCGGGTACGTGGGCACCGACCCCATCGTGATGATGAACGGCTCCCAGGTGCTCATGTTCGGCTCCAACAACTACCTCGGCCTCACCTGCCACCCCAAGGTCAAGGAGGCGGCCGTCGACGCCATCCAACGTTACGGCACCGGCTGTTCCGGCTCCCGGATGCTCAACGGGACTCTGGATATCCACGTCCAGCTCGAAGAAGAACTGGCCGCCTTCTGCGGCAAGGAAGCGGCGGTGCTGTTCAGCACCGGGTTCATGACCAACGGCTGCCTGTCGAGCCTGCTGGGCCGCGACGTGTTCGCGGTTCTGGACAAGAGCGTCCACGCCAGCATCATCTACGGAACCATGGCGTCATTCAGCAAAAACCACCGTCGCTTCAAACACAACGACATGAAGGACCTGGAACGCGAGCTGGCCGCCCTGCCCGCCAACCGCGGCAAGATCGTCGTGGTGGACGGGGTGTTCAGCATGGAGGGCGACACGGCTCCCCTCGACCAGATCGTCCCGTTGTGCCAGCGTTACGGCGCCCGACTGTACGTGGACGAAGCCCACGGCATGGGCGTGCTGGGCGAACACGGCGTCGGCTCGGTGGAGCATTTCGGCGTCATGGCCGACACCGACATCATCATGGCCACGTTCAGCAAGTCGTTCGCCTCCACCGGCGGCTTCATCGCCTCCGAGCGTGCGGTGGTGGAGTACCTGAAGCACCACTCCATGCCGTTCATTTTCTCGGCCAGCATGCCGGCGCCGTCGGTCGCCGCCGCCCGGGCCTCGCTGCAGATCATCAAGGACGAACCGGAGCGCCGGCAGAACCTCCTGCACAACGCCCGGCTCATTCGCGAAGGCCTCACGTCGCTGGGCTTCGATGTCATCCCCGGCATCACGCCCGTCGTCCCGGTGATCGTGGACGACGAACTGCTGCTCTGCCAGATCCACAAGGAACTCCTGGCCAACGGCATCTACACGAATCCCATTTTCAAGCCCGCCGCCGATCGCTGCATGGTCCGGATCAGCTGCATGGCCACCCACCGCGAGCCGCAGATCGACCAACTGCTCGAAACCATGGCCAAGCTGGGCAAATCCTTCGGCATCATCAACTGACATGCGCCTGGCCCTCGTCACGGGTGCCACGGGTTTCATCGGCCGCCACCTGGTCCCCCGACTGCTGGAGCGCGGGTATGCGGTCCGCGTCGTGGTTCGCAATCCGGCCAAGTTTCAGGCGGTGTACCCGGACCCGCGCGGGATCGAAACCGTTACGGGCGACCTGGCCGATCCGGCCTGCGCCGCGCGGGCCGTGAACGGGGCCACCCACGTGTTCCACCTGGCGGGGGTCACCAAGGCGTTCGACGCCGCGGCGTACTACCGGGGCAATGTCGATGTCACCCGTACGATCGTCGAGGCGGTCCTTGGCGCGGTCCGCGCCCCGGCGCGGTTCCTGCACGTGAGCTCGCTGGCGGCCGTGGGCCCCTGCGCCACTCCCGACCCGCCGGCCGTCTTCGATCCGCCCGCCCCCCTGACCCACTACGGCCGAAGCAAGCTGCAGGGCGAAGAGGCGGTCCGGCCCCTGGCCACCGTTTGTCCGGTGACGGTGTTTCGTCCGCCGGTGGTGTTCGGACCGGGCGACACGGACGTGCTGCACTTCTTCCGCGCCGTCGCCCGGGGCTGGCTGCCCATCGTCGGCGACGATCGCAAGCGGGTGTCCGTGGTCTACGCGCCGGATCTGGCCGCCGCGCTGGCGGCCGCGGCCGAATCGGTCCTGACCGTGGGCAAAACGTATTATCCGTGCTACACTGAATGCTACCGGTGGTCCGAGCTGGGCCGGATCGCCGCCGGGGCGATGGGTCGAAACTGCCGCCGGGTGGTCATCCCCCTCCCCGTCGTCTGGGCGGTGGCGCTGGCGGCTCAGTTCGCCGGACGCATTGCGCGGAAGCCGACGATCCTGAACTTGGAAAAAGTTCGCGAGATGCGGGCCGCCTACTGGGTATGCTCTCCGGCCGAGGCGGCGCAGGATTTCGGATTCCAGCCCCGGTGGACCATCGACGCGGCGATCCGCCAGACCATCGAGTGGTACAAGGACAATGGACAGCTCGCCTGACTACGCTCGATCCGAAACCCAGGCCCTTGACCGCCCCGGCCTGCGGCCGGCCGACCTGGCCGTGCTGGCGTTCATCGGCCTGTTGAGCCTGCTGGTTCTGCTCAACTACCGGGAGATACCCTCCGCCAACCGCCTGCTCATGGTCCACGTCTTTATCGCGTCGATCCTTATCTACGCCGCCCGGTTCCCCATCGCGGGCTCCCCGTGGTGGATCAAGGCGATCCGCCTGTGGCACCCCCCGGTCTTCATCACGGTCCTGTTCGGGCACCTCGTGGAGATCATCCCCGCCGCGACCGCGGCTGACCGCGACCAGCTCCTGATCGGCTGGGACCAGTGGCTGTTCGGACAGCATCCATCGGTGTTCCTGGGCCAGTTCCAACTCCCCCTGCTCACCGAGTTGCTGCAGTACGTCTACACATGCTTTTATTTCATCCCGCTGGGCCTGGCCATCGTGATCGTCGCCAAGCGCCGTCTGGCGTTGTACGACTATTACTTCTTCCTCATGTGCTACGGGTTTTTTTTCTCCTACCTGGGCTATTTCCTGATCCCCGCGATCGGGCCGCGATTCACCCTGCAGCACCTCTACGCCGAGCCGCTGCAGGGCGTTCTGCTGTACGACCAGATGGTGAATCTGCTCAATTATCTGGAATCGGTGAACCGGGACTGCTTCCCGTCCGGCCACGTCATGATGACCCTGGTGGCGCTGCACTTCGCCTGGCGACACGAGAAAACCGCGTTTCGCGTGATGCTGCCGCCGGGAATCCTGCTGATATTCGGCACGGTCTACCTGCGCTACCACTATCTGGTGGACTTGGTGGCGGCGCTTGGCTGGTACCTGTTCGTCTTCTACACGGCGCCCCACCTGTACCGGATGGCCCTCCGAGTGGTTTTCGCCCCGGCGCGCCAGCCCGTCTGGGGCCGCCCCTTTGCCCCCGCCAAGAGCCGTCCCGCCGCGTGGGAAGACGAAAAGTAGCACTTCCGCATGTTCAATCAACACGCGTCTGCGGCCGATCGCCTGCCGGCCCCCTCTTAATCATCAGGGTTATGACAGAAGGCGCTGAGCTCGCCAACGGTCTTGCCGATCCGTCCGCCGGCTGGCCGCATGCGTGGCGTTCGGCCTATGGACACAACAGCGGGGATTCCGGGGGTCCCGACCGGTTCCACCGGTTCCGCCTCGCGGCGTAACCCGGTGACGGACATTCCCGAGCAGGCGCGGTCGCGGGCTGTCGGGCTGGCCCAAGAACACGGACTTTCGAAGCCCGCCCAGTCCGGCATTGCAACAGCGCCACGGTTCTCTCGGACACGCCCTTACCCTCCCCGTCCGGCCGGTAACCCCGGCCCCGCTTTCCCACGATCATCTCCGATACAATTCAAAGAAAATTTTTTGAATATTATTCAATTGCCGGGCGCATGGCAAGAAAAAATGTCAATATTATGTATATTTTGTATTATATATTCATCAGTTAACACGGATGTTGCGGCTCAAATTCAATTTTCCGCTAACAGCGGCTTTCGCGAATCACGTGGAATGTATAGCGTGAAAAACTGGATAAAAAAAACCGGGGAACCGAGTTCCCCGGGAGTGTATTTCAACCGATGGTCGGCCCCAAAGAGCCGTCTGGATTCGTCCCTTCAGAAGCAGGTGTCGGGGTTGTCCGCGGTGTTGCGGTCGGACAGGTGCGACCGGTCGTCGAACCCCGGCTGCTGGTAGAACCCCACCGCCCGGCCGTGCAGGCCGTCGTACACCACGTACAGGGTCCACGGCGTGCCCCGCGGGTTCATGAACACGTACACCCCGGCCCGCTCCACCACCTGCGCCGTCCCCTCGTACTCGCCGGCGTCGGGGCCCGTGAGCACCTGGAACAGGAAGGTGCCGTCGGCGTTGACGCACAGCTTCGAGCGGCCCAGGTCGTCCACGAAGATGAAGTCCGACGGCCCGCCGCACGACACCATTAGGTATCGAATGGCGTTGTGGAATAAAACGTCCACATCGCCCGTGTACGCAGTGCTATATGCCACCATAACGTTGATGGCCACGATGCAACCGTTCACCGCGACCAGTTCCTCCCCGTCCGCGTAGCTTGCGATCAACTGGGCGCCGGGGGCCAGACTCACCCGATCCCGGTAGTACTCGCACAGGGCGCTCACCCCCTGCATCAACGGATGGGTCGCCTGATAGGCACCCAGACACGACGTGCTGTAATGATTTTCTCCGGCGGACAGGAACGGGCTGTAGCCGGCGGTCAGAATCCGCCCGCTGATATACCAGGGATAGGTTCCACCAGTAAACCAGTTGGCGACGCTCAGGATCACCCGCCCGCCGGCGTCCACATAGTCGGCCATACGATCGCCCAATGCGACGTTGTCCAGATACGTATAATTGCAGTAGACGATGACCACGTCGTACGTGAGCAGAAAGTCCAGGGCCGGAATCGCGCCCCTCGCGTCGAACCAGTCCACCGCGGCGATGTCCGGATAGGCCATCAACTGGGCGCCGATGGGGCCAAGGCCTTGATCCGCCGCGACGAACAGCACCCGGATCCCTTCGGCCTGCTTGGCGGGGAGTGGCGCCGGCAGCGGCGATCCGGCCAGGTGCCCGCGCACGATCCGGCCCGGATGGCCGAGCCCGCCATCGGTGACTCTCGGAGATACCGGCTGGAACTTGGCCGCGGCGGCGACGCCGGCCAGCAGTATCAGGCAGACAGCCAACACAACGAGACGATTGCGCATATTGCCTCCCGAATGGGGTATGGATTCTGGGGTCATTATACAACGGGGAGGTGAACGAGAGAATGGTGAATGGGTGAATGGGTGAATGGATGAATAGGTGAATGGGGTGAGGCGGAGTTCATCATCATTTTTCATTGGTCATTGGTCAATTTTCATTTGTCATTGGGTGTTTGGAGCGGTGAATCGGTGAGTCGGTGAATCGGTGAATGGGTGAATCGGTGAATGGGTACAAGGGATCAGGGTTCTGTTATGTAGGTCCCAGACCCCAGGTCCCAGGGCCCAGAACCCGGGTCCCTGGTCCGATTTCCGATGTCCGATTTCCGATGTCCGATTTGGGAAATGGGCGCAGACGAAAAAACTCCCGGGGATCGGAGGAGCCCCGGGAGTATCCGGCATTCGACAGTCAGCCGATTGCGGCCGGTCCCGATGGGCCGGCCGGATGCATTTCCGCTAGAAGCAGGTGTCGGGGTTGTCCGCGGTGTTGCGGTCGGACAGGTGCGAGCGGTTGTCGAACCCCGGCTGCTGGTAGAACCCCACCGCCCGGCCGTGCAGGCCGTCGTACACCACGTACAGGGTCCACGGCGTGCCCCGCGGGTTCATGAACACGTACACCCCGGCCCGCTCCACCACCTGCGCCGTCTCCTCGTACTCGCCGGCGTCGGGGCCCGTGAGCACATGGAAAAGGAAGGTGCCGTCGGCGTTGACGCACAGCTTCGAGCGGCCCAGGTCGTCCACGAAGATGAAGTCCGACGGCCCGCCGCAGTTCGCCATCAGGTAGGTGACCGTGTTGTGGAGCAGAACGCTCACATCGCCCAAGCTCCAAGAAGTGCATCCCACATACATGTTGATGCCCGCGATGCAGCCGTTCACCGCGATGAGTTCCTCGCCGTCATCCCAACTCGCCACCAGCTCCGCCCCGGGCGCCAGGTTCACCCGATCCCGGAAATAATCTGCCAGGCTGCTGACGCCCTGCATGATGGGATGGCCCGCCTGGTACACGCCCAGACTGGCCCAGCTCTGATGGTTGGACTCTCCGGAAGGAAGGAACGGGGAATAACCCGGGGTGACGATCCGGCCTTCGATGGCCCACCCCTGCTGAAAGTTGAAAATGGTCAGGATCAGCCGGCCGCCGGCATCCACGTAATCGGCCAGCACGTCGCCCATGGCGGCGTCATCCGCATAATGATAGTTATTGTGGACGATCACCACGTCATAGGTGAGCAGGTAGTCCAGGGCCGGAATCGCGCCCCTCGCGTCGAACCAGTCCACCGCGGCGATGTCCGGGTAAGCCATCAGTGATCCGAAATAGTCGCCCATACAACTGTCAGCCGAGGCGACGAGCACCCGGATTCCTTCAGCCTGCTTGGCGGGCAGCGGTACCTGCACGGGGGCATCCAAGCCGTGCCCGCGCACGACAAGACTCAACCGGCTGAACGGAAGATCGGATTGCTTCTGGGGCGCCGGCTGGAACTTGGCCGCGGCGGCGACGCCGGCCAGCAGCACCAGGCAGACGGCCAACACGACGAGTCGATTGCGCATATTGCCTCCCGAGTCGGGTATGGATTCTGGGGGGATTATACAGCAGGACGGTGAATAGGTGAATGGGTGAATAGGTGAATGGGGCGAGGCGCATTCATTGATCAGCTTTCATTGGTTATTTGTCATTGGGGGTTTCGGATTATTGGTTATTGGTGATTGCTTAATCGTGATTGGCTATTTGGAGTCGATCTGGATTGTGCGGGTATTCGGGACTTGGGTTCTGGGACCTAGGGGCTGGGACCTGGATTCTGTGACCTGGAGGGCTGGGAACCAGGACCCAGACCCCGGGTCCCAGGTCCGATTTCCGATGTCCGATTTCCGATATCATTGGGCATTTTGATTATTGGTTATTGGTGATTGCTTAATTGTGATTGGCTATTTGGAGGCGAGTCGGATCATCTTTCATTGAGCATTTTTCATCGGTCATTTTTCATTGATCAATTTTGGTGAATGGGTGAATGGGTGAATGGGTACAAGGATCTGGGTTCTGTGGTCCAGGGTTCAGGGGCCAGGGGCCAGGGGCCAGGACCCAGAACCCGGGTCCCAGGCCCGATTTCCGATGTCCGATTTCCGATGTCCGAAGTTATCGGACATTTGGGGACGTTGAATCGGTGAATGAGTGAAGCGGAACTGGCGACTATTTCGGAACTCCTACGGACGGACGCTGTCTAACGGATTGAGAACGGTTCGACCCGCCAGGCCTGGTCGAGGTCAGCCTGCTCCAAAATCCCAGCGACGACCGCCGGTCGCCGCCAGCGGCCGCGACGGTCGGGAGGAGGTTGATATGTTCCAGACACTCGCGGCCTCGCCCGCGCACCCCGCCTCGTACCGGCTGCCCCTCACTCTCATGGCGGCCACCATCGTGCACGCGGCGCTCGTGACGGCGCTCATGGTCTTCCCCCTGCTCTTCCCGAACCGCGTGCCGGACAGCCTGAGCCAACTCCTGATCGTCCTGCCCCAGGGGGACATGGTTTTCCCGCCCGCGGCGCCGCCTGTGGCCGCCTCGCCAGGTGACGTCCCGCCTCGGGGCTGTCCCGTGGCCCCACCGGACCTCAAGCCCGGCGTGATGTACACTCCGGTGGAGATCGCGGACACGATCTCGCCCGACACCGACATCGGCGATCTCATTGTTCAGGCCGGCGCCGGCGCACCGGGGCCCGCCATCCCCGGCGGGGTTCCGGGTGCGGGCACGGTCAGCCCGGGCTACGGCCTGCCCGGCATGGCGCCGACGGTGGGCGGGTACCATCCGCCGGAGCCCCCGCCGCCGCCCCCGCGCCAGCCCGCGGTGCGCCGGGCGCCGCTGCCGCCGCGGGTGCTGGCCGCCCGGGCGCTCCGCGCCGAGCCGCCGGCGTACCCGGTCATCGCCCAGGCGAGCCGCACCGAAGGGGACGTGGAGCTGAAGGTCACCGTGGACGAGCACGGCCGGGTGACCGAGGTCACGGTCCTGGGCGGCCACCCGCTGCTGGTGCCGGCGGCGGTGGCGGCCGTCCGCGGCTGGGTGTACCAGCCCACGCGGATTAACGACCAGCCGGTGCCGGTGGAGGGCTACATCGTGGTGAAATTCCGGCTGGGCCGCCGGTGACGGATCGCGGCGCCCGCCCCGCGGCGGGCGTCATGGTTTGTTTACAGATACTCGTCCCGGCCGTCCGCTTCAAGCTTCTGGACCACCTGGCGGACTTCCTGCGCCTTGTCCTTGTGCACCACCAGGACCGCGTCGCCGGTGGCCACCACAACCAGGTCCTCCACGCCCACGCAGGCCACGAGACGGTCGTGGGCGCACACCACGCAGCGGCGGGTGTCCACCAGGATCGGGGGAGCGCCGATCGTCACATTGGAGTTGTCCACCGCCAGCACGTCTTCGAGGGAATCCCAGCTGCCCAGGTCGCTCCAGCCGAAGTCGCCCCGGGCCAGGACGATGCGCCGCGATTTCTCCATGATGCTGTAGTCGATGGAGATCGACGGCAGGCTCTGGAAGACGCGCTCCAGCTCGGCGTCGCCGGTGCGCAGGTGATCGCCCGATTCGTCCAGCTCCGCCAGCGGGCGGATGACGTCCGGGGCGTACTGGCGCAGCTCCTCGAGGATGACCCGGGCCTTCCACACGAACATGCCGCTGTTCCAGTAGTAGTGCCCCTGGGTGACGTACTCCTCGGCCAGCGACCGGTGGGGCTTCTCGACGAACTGGTCCACGCTGAGCAGGGCGACGCCCTCGGCGCTGCCCACGATCTCCGACGCCTGCACGTAGCCATAGCCGATGTGGGGATGCGTGGGAATGATGCCGAAGGTGATGAGCCGGTCGTTGGACTCGGCGCCCTTGAGCACGCTGTCGAGGAGCTGCTGGAAGCGGGCCGGCTCCTTGACGTGGTGGTCGGCCGGCAGCACGCAGAGCGTGCCCTCCGGGTCCCGGCGCTGGACGATCAGGGCGGCCAGGGCGATGCACGGCGCCGTGTTTCGGGCCACCGGCTCGCCGATCACGTTGTCGGCGGGCAGCTCCGGCGCCAGCCGGCGGACCAGATCCACGTGGTCCCGGTTGCAGATCACCAGCGTGCGCTCCGGCGCCACCAGCGGCCGGATGCGCTCCAGCGTCAGCTCGAAGAGCGACCGGTCGCCAGACAGCTTCAGGAACTGCTTGGGCAATTGGCGGCGGCTCCACGGCCAGAAGCGGGTGCCAGAACCCCCCGCCATGATCACAGCATGTCGTGCCATACGATTACCCCCTGAATGACAGCCGCATTATACAAGGTTCGCGCCAATTTGCAACTCCGCCACGGGTCCGGCCCCCCGGCGCGGGCCGGCGGCGCGCGATGGGTGTTGAATTCGCCGGCCGAACGGGATACATTGGACGCATCATCCGCAGGAGAGCCACATGAAGAGCGTCCGGATCGGGATCATCGGGTTCGGCAAGGTCATCCGCGCCTTCCTGGAGCTGTTCCCCGACAAGCGTGACTGGATCAAGAGCCGGTACCAGCAGGACCTGCAAATCGTCGCCATCTGCGACAGCACCGAGTACATGCACAACCCGGACGGATTCGACCCCGGCGAGCTCCTCGCCTACAAGCTGGAGAAGATCGCCTCGGACAAGCGGGGCCGTCCCCTGGACCAGTCGGAAGTGGGCTACGTGGTCGACTCGTTCCTTGAGATGGGCGTCAACGTGGCGGTGGAGGCGCTGCCGCCCACCCGGGAGACGGGCGAGCCGGCGCAATCGTACATCCTCGCGTTCCTCAACGCCAAGGTCCCCGTGGTGACCGTCAACAAATCCCCGCTGGTCTACGGCTACCAGACGCTCTACACGGCCGCCCGGAAGCAGCATGTCGCGCTCAAGTTCAGCGGGACGACCGGCGCCGCGCTGCCCACCACGGACACCATCACCACCGCCCTGGCCGGCACCGAATTGTACGGGTTCGAGGCCATCCTGAACGGCACCACCAATTTCCTGCTCACCGAGATGATCAAGAACCAGTCGGACCTGGCCACCGAGCTGGAGATCGCCCAGGAGCTCAAGATCTGCGAACCGGACCCGTCGCTGGACATCAACGGCTGGGACACCGCCTTCAAGACTCTCATCCTGGCCAAGGCGTTCATCGACCCGTACGTTGAACTGCCCGACGTGCAGGTCCAGGGCATCCAGTCGCTCACCTACACCGACATCGAACCGGTGATCCAGGCGGGCAACACGCTGAAGCTGCTGGGTAAGGCGGGCTTCGAAAAAGACCGCCTGCGCCTCCGGGTCAAGCCGTCCATCATCACCCCGGAGCACCCGTTCTTCCGCGTCGAGGGGACGACCAAAGCCATCACCCTGTTCACCGACACCATGGGGCGACTGACCATTATCGGCGGATCGTCGGGCCTGAAGGAGACCGCCGCCACCATCCTCAAGGACCTCTTGAACACGCATCGGGATTGCAGCCGGATTTGAGCGGCCGGCATTCGAGGGGGGGGCGGGCCGCCGCCGGGTTCAGCCGCGCAACGCCGCCACCACTTGGCGGAAGGGGATCACCCGGTTTTTCTGGACGATCCGCCGCTTGCGCCACATGGTCCGCAGCCCGCGGAGCGCCTCACGGTGAGCCCTCAGGAACAGGATCAGGCGCCCGCGCCCGAGATGATAGACCAGACTCCGGGCCAGCTCCAACGCCAGCAACGGCCCTGCCAGCCAGAAATAACTGCCCGGACAGTTCTTGACCAGAAAGTACACCCGGTTCCGAACCAGCATGAAGTGTTTACTTCGATAATCCCTATTTTTAATGATTTCCGCATCATATCGACCGACGCTTCCACCCTCGTGGTGGAAAACCGTCCACTCCGGCAGCAGGCACCCCCGACCGCCGCCGAGAAAGGCCCGAAAGAACAGATCCACATCCTCGTAGTACATGAAGAAATCTTCGTCAAACGCCCCATATTGATCGAAAAAATCACGCCGAAACAACACCGCGGAACAGGATGCGGCCGTGATGGGCTGACGACCGGCACGGCGGGGCTTGTCCGCCGGCTGACCGCAGCCGCGCTTAAAGGGCATGAGGCGCAGGTTGACGCCGTCGCCGGCGCTGTCGACGATCTCCCGCTCGCCGTAGCGCAGCACCAGCGGAGCGGCGAAGTCATACGCCGGTTCGGCGTCGAGGAATCGCCGGCAGCCGTCGAGCCAGTCGTCGGACCAGGCGGTGTCGTTGTTGATCACGGCGACGTAGCGCCCCGCCGCGGTGTGGAGCCCCTGGTTCACCGCGCGGGCGAATCCGGCGTTGACCGTGTTTTCGATGACCCGGGCGCGCGGACTGAGCGAGCGGACGAGGTCCGCCGAGCCGTCCGAGGACCCGTTGTCCACCACGAGGATCTCCAGGCGGGCGGCCGAATTCCCTGCCCCGAGGCACGCCAGCACCTCGCGGAGGAACGCCGCGCCGTTCCAGTTCGGAATGATCACGCTGATTTCGGGATCGGACCGTGATTGCACGCGGCGCCCGCCGTCAGGCTTCGGCCGGAGGGTCCGACGGGACCAGGCGGCCGATGCCGTAGTAGCTGAACCCCAACTGGACCACCTCGCGGGGATTGTAGACGTTCCGGCCGTCGAAGATGATCGGGGCGCGCATCAGTTCCTTCATCCGCTGAAAATCGGGGAATCGGTAGTCGTTCCACTCGGTGACCACCACCAGGGCGTCGGCCCCATGCAGCGCGTCGTAGTTGTTGGCGCAGAATTCGATGGCGTCGCCGAACACGCCCCGGGCGACGTCCATGGCGATGGGGTCGTGGGCGCTGACCGCCGCGCCCTGTTCCAGCAGGCTCCGGATGATGGTGATGGACGGGGCTTCGCGCATGTCGTCGGTCTTCGGCTTGAAGGACAGGCCCCACACCGCGATCTTGCGGCCCGTCAGGCTGCCGCCGAAATGCGCGATCACCCGCTCAGCCATCAGGGCCTTCTGCCGATAATTGACGGCTTCCACCGCCTCGAGCACCGGCATGGCGAATCCGGCCTTGTGGGCCATTCGGATCACCGCCTGGACGTCCTTGGGGAAGCAGGAGCCGCCGTAGCCCACGCCGGCGAACAGGAACCGCTTGCCGATGCGGGAATCGGAGCCGATGCCGGTCCGGACCGCGTCGATGTCGGCGCCCATCCGCTCGCAGAACCCGGCGAACTCGTTCATGAAGCTGATCCGGGTGGCCAGCATGGCATTGGCGGCGTACTTGGTGGTCTCGGAAGACCGGATGTCCAGCACGTAGATGGGATTGCCGGTCCGCACGAACGGCGCGTAGAGGGCTTTCATGATCTCGGCGGTGCGGATGTTGTCGGTGCCCACGATGATCCGCTCGGGCATCAGGCAATCCTCCACCGCCGTGCCCTCCTTGAGGAACTCGGGATTGGAGACGACGTCGAAATCATGGCTCGTGACCGCGCGGATCGTCTCGCGGACCCGGTCGCAGGTGCCCACGGGGACGGTGCTCTTGACCACCACCACCCGGTAACCGTCGATGTGCGCGGCGATGGTCCGGGCCACCGCCAGGACGTGGGTCAGGTCGGCCGAGCCGTCCTCGCCGGGAGGCGTGCCCACGGCGATGAACAGGAACAGCGATTCGTGGATGGCGGCGACGGCGTCGGTGACGAAGCGCAGGCGGCCGCTCTCGGTGTTCTTCCGGATGAGCTCGTCCAGGCCGGGCTCGTAAATGGGACTGATCCCGTCGTTGAGCTTGCGGATCTTCTCGGCGTCGATGTCCACGCAGATGACGTCGTGGCCCGTGTCCGCAAAGCACGTTCCGGTGACCAGCCCCACGTAGCCGGTTCCGAACACCGCGATCTTCATAGCCGCACCTCAGGCGATCGGATTAAATCCCGCACTATATCGGATTCATCGGCCACTTTCAAAGCAAATCGCCCGGCCCGGCACCGTCCGCATCGGCCAGCGACGGCAGCCAGCAGGTGGGCCGGACGGGCCAGGCGCGCGGATCGCATGTTCGGGTGACGCCCGAGCCCACCAGCGCCGCGTCGATCCCGAAATCGATCGCCCCGCGGATGTCGGTCTCGAGCTGGTCGCCGATCATGACCATCCGTCCGCCGCCGGCCCGCCGGGCGGCTTCGGCGAACATTTCCGGGTGGGGCTTGCCCAGCCGTCGGAAGGCCGGCGCCGCGGTCGCGTCGTGACGGAGCCGGAGCGCCGCCTCCAGGCACAGGGCGATGCTGCCGGCCGTCAGGCCGTAGCGTCCGCCGCCCTTGGGAAAGATCAGGTCCGGGTTGGGGAGCAGCAGGTGGATCTCGCGGCCGCGGTCCAGTGCCCGCCACACAAGACTCAGCGCCGCGTCCACCGTCTCCAGGAAGTGATAGCCGGTCTCGTCGCATACGACCAGCACGTCGGCGTCGGCGTCCGCGGCGACCGCCACCGGCACGCCGCCGGCCGCCGCGACATTCCGGCGGGAACCCTCGGGACCGAGGACGGCGCAGCGGCGTCCCACCAGGCCGTGCCGGGCGAAATAGCCGGGCAGGAGCGAGCCGGAGGTGACGATACGCGCCGCGGGGATGTCCAGTCCCCGGATGCGGTAGACCGCCTCCGTCTCGGACACCGTCCGCGACGCGTCGTTGGTCAGGATGTAATACTCGCGGCCCGCCGCCCGCAGGTCCGCCAGCAGCTCGACCGCGCCCGGCAGGGGGCCGTCGGCGTCGAGGAGCACTCCGTACGCGTCGAGTAGCAGCACGTCGTACGCCGCGATCAGCTCGCGTCGGGTTGCCCGCCGCAGCCCGCCGGGCGCCGCGCCCGCGGAAGTTCCGCCATGTTCTGAACCATGCATCGATCCACCCGCCCTTTCAACCTGGAGTCCGCCGGGCCGGCCCGGGCGTCTGACTTCGCAGCCTCAATCATAGTGAATTATCCGGGAGATGCAAGCCGGGTCGCGGCGAATAAAAAAATCGTAACTCTTGCGAGTTACGATCTGATCGGTTTTGGGGAGGGTATCTGTTGTATGACTCGATTATAATTCCGCGGATACGAAACGGTGTGACCCCCGTCACGAAAGTGAACAAAATTCAAACCAAACCTTGATTGGATCCAATGCACCGGATGCGCTATAGTGAGTGGGGAGTGAACCGCCGCCGGCCCCCCGCATCTTGACTCCGTAGGCGGATCGCCGCACCGAGGAGCAGACATGAAGCGACCGTGGCTATGCCTGATCGGATTCGTTTTATTGGCGAGCGTTCCGATCGGCGCGGGCTCGCCCGAAACGCCCATTCTCCGCCTGGCCACCACAACCAGCACGGACAACACGGGCCTGTTGGACGATCTCCTGCCTCACTTTGAGAAGGAAACCGGCGCCCGGGTCCACGTGATCGCCGTGGGCACCGGCAAGGCCATCAAGCACGGTGAGAACGGCGATGTCGACGTCCTGCTCGTGCATGATCCCGAACTGGAGGAGGCCTTCATCCGGGGTGGATTCGGGCGGTACCGCCGGCCCGTCATGTACAACGATTTCATCATCGCCGGCGCCGCGGAAGATCCGGCCCGGATCAGGGACTCCGCCACCGCGGCGGACGCCTTCCGCAAGATGGGTGACGGCCTGGCCCGGTTCGTCTCGCGGGGCGACGAGTCCGGCACTCACCAGATGGAAAAGCGCCTCTGGCGTCAGGCCGGAGTCGTGCCCTCTGGCCGGTGGTACGTCGAAGCCGGCCAGGGGATGGGCCCCGTCCTGCTCATGGCGGACAGCATGCGGGCGTACGTGCTCACCGACCGGGCCACCTACCTCAAAATGAAGGGCAAGCTCGATCTGGCGGTATTGTTCGAGGGGGATCCGGTGCTGTTCAACCAGTACAGCGTCATCCCGGTCAATCCGGCTCGCCATCCCGGCGTTAACCACGAGTTGGCGGAACGGTTCGTCCGGTGGCTGACGGCCCCCGCCACCCAGACGCTCATCGGCAATTTCGGACGCTCGGAATTCGGCGTGTCCCTGTTCTACCCCAACGCCACGCCCTGAATCACACCGGACCGCTTACCCCCCGACCGCCGGGCGCGTCGGATTCAGCCGCCGCTCCGGCGTCAGCGGCCGAGTCCGGGAGATCGACCTCCACGAACGCCAGACCTTGCGGCGCCTGCCGCGGATCGCGCAGCAGTGCGCGCAGGATGTCGTGTTCACTCAATTCCGAAAGCGGCTCTTCGGTCCGGATCAAGCCGCACGCGCGCGCCCGGCCGGTATTTTTGGCGACATAGAGCAACGCGTCCACCAGGTCGACGATCTTGCCCCACTCCTCACGGGTCACCCCGTCCGCCCGGCCCAGCGGATAGAGGCAGAATCCGAGCGAGGCCGTCACCCGGACGGATTCGCCATGCCGGCCCTGCACGGTGACATGGGCCACGGTCTGCATCAGCTTCGTCACCAACCCCCTCAACCCCCGGCTTTTGACATCCCGGGCGATGACCAGGATCTCCTCCCCGCCCCACCGGACCACCAGGTCGACGCCGCGCACCGCGGACCGGAGGGCGGCAGCGATCCGCTCCAGCAGACTGTCGCCGGTCTCGTGCCCGTAGGAATCGTTCACCCGCTTGAAGTGGTCGATGTCCAGCATGATGATCGCCAGGTTGCGTTCCTCGATGGTCGTCGGACCCTGCCGGATCATGCGCTGGATGTGGGCGATCTCTTCGGGCAGCTGCTCCGCCACCGCCCGCCGGTTGGCCAGCCCCGTCAGCGGGTCGGTCCGCACCATCGCCTCGAGCTTCACGTTCTGGTCCGAAATCACGCGGTTGGCTTCCGCCAGATCCGCCGTCCGTTCCGCCACGATCCGCTCCAGCATCTGCCGGCGTCGCCGTTCCGACAGCGCCCGGAACCCGACCACCGACGCCGAGAGGATGGCCACACCGGCCAGAACCAGCAGACGGAACCAGAGGGTGCTGTACCAGGGCGGGTGGATCCGCAGCGCCAGTTGCAGGGGCTCGGGCGCCCACACGCCGTCGCTGTTCTCCGCCTGAAGCATGAACGTGTAATCGCCCGGCGGAACCCGCCGGTACACGGCCTGGCTGTCCGGGCTGGAAGCGGTCCAGTCCCGGTCGAGATTGACCAACTGCCAGCGGAACCGCACCCGCTCGGGCCAGGTGAAACTCAGCGCCGTGAATTCGAAGTGCAGGTCGTTATCGTCCGGCTCGAGGTCGAAACGCGGGACGGTCCGGCCCGAAGCCGCGTGCATCAGCCGAAAGCCACGGAGCGGTTGACCGTTGACCAGCACCTTTTCCAGCACCAGCGAGGGCGGCTGCATGTTGGCGCGCAACACGCCCGGCTCCGCCACCGTCACCCCGCTGATCATGCCCAGCCAGAGCCGGCCGTGGCTGTCGCGGAAAGCGGCGTTCTGGGCCGCTTCGATGTGGGACATCCCGCTGGCGTCCGTGTACACCCGGTCCACCCGCCCGTCCGGGCTGACCAGGGCGACGCCGCGCGTGGTGCCCGCCCAGACGCGATGATGGTTGTCCTCGACGAGGAACCAGACGCTCTTGCTGGGCAGGCCGCCGCGTGTCGTCACGGTGAAATCGCCCGGGCCGTCGAGGGGATGGACCCAGATCCCCGTGTCCGTCCCCGCCCAGACCCGGTCCTGCTCATCCACCCGGATGCACCACACCCGGTCGTCCGGCAGTCCCTGACGCGTCGTCCATGTCTGGAACGCGACGCCGTCGAACCGGACGACGCCGCCGCCGTACGCGGCCATCCAGATGGCCCCCGTGCCGTCCTCGGCCAGACTCATGACGTGCCGGCCGGGGATATCGGCGCCGGACCGCCACGTGGTCCAGTCGTTGTCGCGGAACCGGCTCACGCCGCCCTCGGTGGCCACCCAGACCGCCCCGTCCCGGGCCTTCAGGAGGGAAAACACCGAGTCGTGGGGGATGCCCTCACCGGCATGCCAGACCCGGATTTTCCGGCGGCTCCGATCAACGTGCGCCAGCCCTTCGCTCGTCCCCACCCACAGGTTGCTCCCGTCTGCCGCCAGGCAGATCGCCCGATCGCTCGGCAGACCGTCCGCGGCCGTCAGTCGCGGGCCCCAGTGACCGTCGCACCAGGACGCGATCCCGGCGCCCAGCGTGGCCATCCAGACGCAGCCGTCCGATGTCTCCGCGAAATTCAGGACCAGCGGCGTCGGCAGGCCGGACTCCACGGTGAGCACTCGAAAGGCGCCCCGGACGGCCTGGTACAGCCCGTCCCCGTTCGTCCCCACCCACAGGTTGCCCTCGCGATCCTCGAAGAGGATCCGGACGTCGTCGGTCGCCCCGGCGCGCAGGGGCTGATGGATAACCTCTCCTTCACCGATGCTGAACAGACCCTGGCTGGTCCCCACCCAGATCTCGCCCAACCGGGTCACCCGCACCGCCCGGGGCCGCGGCAGATTCCCGGCGAACGGGACGGCCTCCGCGGGGCCGTCGGACGGGCGCCGCCACAGCCGGCCGTCCTCGTCGATGGTCCACAGGGTGTCGTCATGTCCGAAGACGGCGGCGGCCACTCGCCCGGTCTGTCCCGCCGGGCGCACGGCGATCTCTGCCACCCCGTCGCCGTCGACCCGCCACAGACTGCCGGCGCTCAGGACCGCCACCGCGCCACTCCGGGGAGCGGTGAGCAGGCTGTCCACCGCCAGGGGCGCGAACAGCGCGCAGCCCGAGCGGCCGGATTGGAACAGCCCCTCCCGGTAGCCGATCCACAGATCGCCGTTCGGCGCCGCCGCCAGGCCGCGGATCCGGCTGGCGGGCAGGCCCCGCCCGGCCAGCGGATGCTGGAGCCGCTCGCCATCCCAGTGCGCCACGCCGCCCGTGTCGGTGCCCACCCAGACGCCGCCGTCGGCGATCGGCGCCAGGGACCAGACGAAATCGTCGGCCAGGCCGTCTTCTTTCGTGAGCGTCAGAAACCGCCGCCCGTCGTACCGGGACACCCCCCCGTTCGTTCCCACCCACAGGTAACCCAGCGCGTCCTGGGTGACGGCCCGCACCTGCGACTGGGCCAGCCCCTCCTTGACAGACACGTGGCGCATGGACAACTGCTGGCCGGAAACCCAGCCGGCCAGGCACAATAGCAGCAGCGTCCCACACGTCCGGCCAACAGCTGCTTCGAACCGGTGGACAGCCCCCATAATACCTTCAGTCACAGACGATAGCTGAATTTATTGTAAGGGCCGGGGATACGGTTTGCAATTGAATTTGAGGCGGATGGAGGGCACGGACGCTTCATGCGCCTGCAGCCGGCAAACGCCGGCCCGGGTGTCCAGCGCCAGGTATTCCAGCGGGCCATTGGCGCAGGCGCCGCTGTTCGCGTACAGACGCTGCCGCCAGTCAACGCGGCCGATGTGCGTATGGCCGGTGATCACCGCATCGCAACCGCGGGCGGCGGCCACCGCGAGCGCCCAGCGCTGAAAGCGACAGCGATCGGGGACAGCGGAAGCGCCCCGAAAAGCGCGGTCCGCCGCGGCGAACAGACGGTGGAGGCGTTGCAGGCCCAGCCGCTGGATATGGCCTCCGAGACATACCAGAAATTCGGACGTGCGCCGCGCCCGGCGGAAGATCCAGTCGTACGGATGGCCATGAAGGAACAGCAGGCGCATGCCGTCCGTTTGCAGCTCCAGCTCGGAGGGAGCACCAATGAGCGGTCCGGCCACCCAGTCATGGTTGCCGTGCACGTAGGTGTATGCGGAACACTCCAAAAACCGGCGAGCTACTTCGGGGTGGGCCGACCGGCAGGCCATAAACTCCTCGCGGGGATTGCCCCACCCCGTCCCGGTGAGTGTTTCGAAGATGTCGCCCAACAAAATGACGCGCTCGAAGCTGCGTTCAAGATGATTGAGGAATCGGATCAGTTCGGCGTCGCGTCCCTGGAACGGGTCGATCCGGTCCCCCCGTCCCAGGTGCAGATCTGAAATGACTGCGATCTCCATGGCCGGCTGCTCCTGCTGTCTTCGCGCCCAGAGTAGCCGGACACCATGAATCCTCGATCAACCGTCGGTTAGAAATGGGTGAATTTCCCGAGCAACGCCCCGTCCGGGCGCCGGTTTCCCGGTGCCGCCGGCCGGTTTACTGGTACAAACAGAGGTAGGTCACCGGCTGCTTGGCAATCACCGTGAATTTCGTGTCCCGGGGAACCTGGAAGGACTGGCCCTTGCGGTAGGAAGCGTGGCGGCCGTCCGGATGGACGACGTCCATCTCGCCGTAGATGATTTCCATGATCTCCAGCGTCTGGGTCCCGAACGTGTACTCGCCGGGCTCGATAATCCCCACCGTGAACCGCTGGCCCGCCAGCTCCTGGCCCAAACTCTTGACCCGACCGTCGAAGTACTCACTCACCTTGATCATGGCCTCACTCCTTGGATATACATCGATTTGCCTACTCTACCATCCGCAGCATGGAGAGTCAAAACCGGTTTGGCAGCGCTCCACGCACCCCGCCGGCCGAGGATCGGCGCACCGGCCGGCCGCCCCGAATACGGGACGGTGTTTGGATCCGATGGCGCAGGGAGCGTTTGGATCAGCGGATCAGGGTGTACAGGTACCAGAGCAATCCGGCGAACAGGGCGGTCGAGGGAATGGTGAGCACCCAGGCCCAGATGATCTTGTAGGCGATGCCCCAGCGGATGGCCGAAAACTTGGTGGTGGCCCCCACGCCGATGATGGCGCCGGTGATGGTATGGGTGGTCGATACCGGAATGCCCAGCAGCGAGGAAAAAATGATGGTCGCCGCCGCGGAGGCGTTGGCGCAGAAGCCATGAACCGGTTTCAGCTTGGTCATGCGCATGCCCAGCGTCCGGATGACCTGCCAGCCGCCCAGGAGCGTACCCAATGAAATGGCGGTATAGCAACTGATGACGACCCAGAACGGCACATAGAACGTGTCCCCGAGTTGTCCGGTGCTGAACAGGAGAACCGCGATGATCCCCATGGTCTTCTGGGCGTCATTCGCGCCGTGCCCCATGCTGTAAAAGGCGGCCGAGACGAGTTGCAGCTTGCGGAACCAGCGATCCATGTTGCGCGGCGTGCTGCGCCGAAAAATCCAGTAGACCGCCAACATGAACCCATAGCCCAAGAACAGGCCCAGCAACGGCGACAGGACGATGAACAGGACGATTTTCGCCACCCCGCTCACAATGACCACATCGAATCCTGCCTTGGCCACGCCCGACCCCACCAGCCCTCCCACCAAAGCATGCGAGACGCTGATGGGGAAACCCATTCGAGTGCAAAAGTGGGTCCAGATGATGGCGCTGATCAAAGTGGTCAGGATCATGTGCACGTCGATGATCGTTGGGTCGACAATTCCTCGGCCCATGGTATCCGCTACGTGGACACCGAACACGAACACCGCCGCGAAATTGAAAAAGGTCGCCCAGACGACAGCCAGGCGCGGCGACAGCACCCGCGTGGAGACGATGGTGGCCACCGAATTGGCCGCGTCGTTCATCCCGTTTAGAAAATCGAACAGGAGGGCCAGGACGATGGCGATGATCAGCAGGGTCATGGACGAACCTTATCCGGGCTAGGTGTTCTCGAGCACAATCCCTTCGACGATGTTGCCCACGTCCTCGCAGCGATCGGTGGCTTTCTCGACGTACGCCAGGATATCCTTCCACTTGATGAGTTCCACGACATCCCGCTCCTCGCGGAACAGGCGGGCCAGCGTGGTCCGGCGGATGTAGTCGGCTTCGCTTTCCAGCCGGTTGATCTCCACCACCAGCGCCATGATCCGGTCGTAATCCCCGCGCAGCGTGCGGATCTTGGCGACCATCTCCTGGATGATCTGGGCGCTCTCCAGCAGGACGTTGACCAGGCTTTGCATCTCGGAGGGGATGGACTTGGGCCGGTACATCTCGATGGTGGAACCGGACAGGTACGCCAGGTCCAGGATGTCGTCCAGGCGGACCAGCAACTGGTGAATCTGCTCCCGGTCAAGCGGCGTGACAAACGTCTTGTGGAGACGGGCCAGCGTCTTGTGGATGATTTCGTCGGTCTGGTGCTCGACGGTCTTCAACTGTTGCGCCAGGGCCTGAAGATCGTTGCTCCCATCGGTCATCTTGTGCAGCAAGGTGACGCCCTCGACGATGTTGGCCGTGATCTGGTCGAACATGTCGTAGAACATCTCGTCGCGCGGCACCATTTTTTTAAACATATTACGCCCCTTGCCCCGTACGCGGGCACCGTTGTGGATCGGCCTGTGGGTGCTTGTCAGTGAACCAAATGCAAACGTGTTTTTAACACAATCTGAACATCATTGCAACGAACATCCACTTCGGGCGAAGCCGGCGCCAGCCTGCCGGCGCCCGGCGAAAAACATCGCCGGCCGGACCATCCGCGCGATAGGGTGAGTGAATCCTACCGGCCAACCTGCCAGCTCAGGGTGAAGCGGTACAGGTCGTCGCCGGACTTCGGGTCGGACAGGCGGATGCGAGCGGTCCAGCCGTTGGCCTCGCTGGGCGCCTCGAGCAGCCGGACGTCGCCCCGTCCCTCCCATTGCTTGAGGTCGAACTTCGCCGGTTGGGCGGGCAGCGTCTGGCTGTAGACGCACCGGGGCTGCTTGAGAAAATCGCCCGAAACCACCTGGACGTTCACCCGATTGCCGCGCAGCCACAGGTCGATGGTCCCGTCCACCCGGCCCTGAAAATCGAAGTAGCCTTCCGCGCCGCCAGCCGTGCCGCCAGATCCTGACGCAGTCGCCGGCAGCGGCAGACCCGGCAATTCGGTGGTCCGCGTCCCCGGTCCCGGTTCGCCGCTACCGGCGCCTGGCGCCGCAGTCCCGGCCTCCCAGCTCAATCGAACATGGTACCGGTCGCTGCCCTTCTTCGAATCCTCGATGCGCAGCGTCGCCGTGTAGAAATTGTCAGCCGAAGGCGGCTCCTGCATCAGGATCGTGCCGCGGCCGGCCAGTTTTTCCATGCGGAAAGCCGGGACGGATTCCTGTGGCAGGGGCGCCGTGCAGGACGTGCCCTGGTCCGAGGGCGGACGGCCCTTTTCGGCGATGCAGCGCACCGTGTCGTCCTGGATCCGGACGGTCACCAGCTCGTCGGCATCCAGTTTGACATCGAATTGTTCCCGATTCCCCGACGCACGTCCAGCCGGACGGGCGGTGATCACTAATTCCTCGCCGGCGCCACCGCCGGACGCGGTGCCATCCCGGCCGGGCGCCTGCCCCACCCGATCGAATCCCAAGTACGGATTGTGAATGTAATCCACCGCGAACGGCGGGGGCATATCCAGCGTCCGCGAGACGCTGTACGCCGGATCAAGGGCCCACTGGCCGACGGCCAGAATCTTCTTCTTGCGGGTCAGTTCGTCATGCCAGCCCCAGAACGGCTTGGCCATGTTGGCGCCCATCTCCCGCCCCAAAAACGCCTTGGGGATTTGTCGTCCGGCGATGCCCGGCCGCCCGTCGTACGGCTGGTACGTATAGTAGTCGGCGAACATCCGACCGGACTGGACGGTGCGCGCCCACCACTGATCGCGGATGGCGAGCAGCTCGTAGCCCACCTGGCGGTCGTTGGCGTGCTTCGGCCGTTCGGCCCGGCCCTTGTACGTGTAGGTGACGCCGGTGCCGGCGCTGAACCTGGCTGAACCAGGGTCAAAACGGGCCCGCGGGTCGCCCACCCCATAGATGCCATGCCCGCCGGATTCCACAAACACCGCCGGACGCTTGTCCGCGGACAGCTGCACGTCGCCGTCGATGTTATGGGCGCCGGGGCCCACCCGCCGGTCGACGCGGTAGGAATAGACGTTGTTGTGCGCCAGTGTTTCCATCGCCTGGAGACGGCCCCACCGGTTGCCGTCCTTGGCGACCGTCAGGATCAGCCCCTCGTTGTCGTTTTCGTGGCAGGTTCCGACCACGCATTTGTCCGAGTAATCGCGCGGGTGGAACAGGTTGTAGATCAAAAACCAGTGGGTTTCCGTCTCCATGACGGCGTAATAGACATACGCCTGGGATGAACCGGCGTCCGCGTGGGCCCAGTTGTCGTCGCCGTTCCAATTCTTGTCAAAATCAAAGCGGGCCAGGTAGTCGGCCTTGGGATGGAACCAGGTTTCCTGGGCGATGAACGGCGCGTAATGTTCCACCAGCGGCCGGTACGGGTCGGACGGCGCTCGCTCGGCGGCGAAGCTGGCGGTCTCGGCGGTTCGTCGGGTCGGGGCGTCCGCGGCGACCCGGATGGTCAGACTGGCCCGCCTGCCTTCCAGCGTGGCGGTGACCGTCACGTCGCCGGTCCGGCTGCCGGCGGTGAACAGCACGCAGTCCTGGATGACGGTGGCGTCGGTCACCCGATCGAAGATCAGGTCCACCAGACTGGCGTTTTCGGGCGCGTAAAACGGTTCATCATCCTCGCCCTGGAACCGGAAGGGCTTGGACAGCCACGCGCCGTCGGCCGGCGATACGCCGCAGCTCGCGCCCGATCTCCGGATCCGCACCTTTTGCGGCTGGCCGGCCCGGTCCGTGACCTGTCCGTAAACCTTGATCTGGATGACGATGGATTCCGACGGGCGGACGCTCAATTCCTGAGGCACCGTCCGCATCGTGATCTCGCTGACCGCGACCTTGGCCGTCAAGCCGGTGCAACCGGCCCAGCAGAACAGGACCATCATGCCTATCACTCGTTTCATGATTCCATGCTCCTCACCGTTAATGAATCGGCGCAGTCGCGAGGACGGCGATGTCGCCGGCGCCACAATCTATTGATCCATCCGGGCGCGCACAGTTTCCCAGAGCGGATGCGCGCTGAACGCCGACGCGATGTCGGCGATCACCCGGGTCTGGACGACGGGGTCGTCGCCCGCTCCTTCCACGGGGATCAGGTCGCGCTCCTTGCGGAACCAGGTCATCTGCCGTTTGGCATACCGGCGGGTATCCGCCTCGATGCGGCGGGCCATTTCCAGCCAGGTCAGGCGGCCCGCCAGATGCTCCATCACCTGCCGGTAGCCGATGGCTTCCAGCCCTTTGGCGTCGGGCGCGACGCCGCGCGCCAGCAGTTCCCGCACTTCATCCACCAGCCCGCCGGCCAGCATGTCCGCCACCCGGCGGGCGATCCGGTCGTGCAGTTCCGCCCGTGGCGGATTCAGACAATACAGCCGTGGCGCGAACCCCGCCAGCGGGTGTTCGGACGTGCCGAAGTGCTCGGTGAACGGCCGCCCCGTGGCGTGCGTCACCTCCAGCGCCCGGCAGACGCGCTGGAAGTCGCGCGGGGCGATCCGGCGGGCCGCCTTCGGATCCCGCCGGCCCAGAATGCGGTGCAGCACCTCCGGGCCCCGCCGATCCCGGATGCGCGTCAGGCGGTCCCGCAGGGCCTCGTCGCGGCCCGGCCCCTCAAAGATTCCGTACAGCACGGTGCGCAGATAGAAGCCGGTCCCGCCGGCCAGGATCGGCCAGCGCCGTCGGGAGCGGATCCCCTCGAGCGCCTGCCGGGCCAGACCCTGGTACTGGCCCGCGGAAAACCGCTGGGACACGTCCACCACATCGAGCAGATGATGGGGGATCTCGGCCCGGATCTCCGGCTCCACCTTGGCGGTGCCGATATCCAGCCCGCGGTACACCTGCATCGAGTCGAAGTTGACGATTTCGCCGTCCAGCCGCCGGGCGATGCACACGGCCAAGGCGCTCTTGCCGCTGGCGGTGGGGCCGGCGATGCCGATGAGCGGGTAAGCCTGTTCCGAATCCATGGTCCTCCCCGTCAGTCCCGGAGCACGATCCAGGCCAGTAGCGCCGCGGCCAGCAGCCACAGGCCCCAGAGCTGCGTCCGCGAAATCCGGCGGAGCCGCTCGCCGCATCGCCGCAGTGATTTCAACCGATCGGCCATGGCATTGATTGTAGCGTGACCGCGTCCCGCCCGCCAAGTTTTTCATGGAGTCGCACCCGACGTTCCACCCCAACCTTGACTTTCCGTTCCGCCGAGTTTATGATGCGGATTCAAATTTTCAACCATTACTGAAAACCAGGTGGGACGATGAAAATCCACGAATACCAGGCCAAGGAAATCCTCAAGGGATTTGGCGTCCCGGTCCCCCGAAGCCGGGTGACCACCCAGGCGGCGGAGGTGTACGACATCGCCCACGAGCTGGGTGGAACGGTGGTGGTCAAGGCGCAGATCCACGCCGGCGGCCGCGGCAAGGCCGGCGGCGTCAAGCTGGCCCGCTCGCCCCGCGAAGCGCAGGAAATCGCGACCAGGCTGCTCGGCTCACGACTGTTCACCCACCAGACCGGACCGGAAGGCAAGCAGGTGCAGAAGCTTCTCGTCGAGGAAGGGCTCAACATCAAGAAGGAGTACTACCTCGGCATCGTGGTGGACCGCAGCCGCCAGCAGGCCGTGTTCATGGCCAGCGCCGAGGGCGGCGTGGAAATCGAGGAAGTCGCGGCGCGCAATCCCGCGGCCATCCTCAAGGAACACATCGACCCGCGCATCGGCCTGTCTCCCTTCCAAGCCCGCAAGCTGGCGTTCGGCCTTGGCCTGCCGCCGGCGCAGCTGGGCCAGGCGGTCAAAATTTTCACCGCCTTGTACAACGCATTCGTCGCCACCGACGCCTCCATGGTGGAGATCAATCCCTTCCTCGAAACCGCCGAGGGAAACCTGATCGCCCTGGACGCCAAGGTCAATTTCGACGATAACGCGCTGTACCGGCACCCCGAGTTCAAGCTCCTGCGAGACTACTCCGAGGAGGAGCCCCTCGAGATCGAGGCCTCCCGATTCGGGCTGAACTACATCAAGCTGGACGGGAACATCGGCTGCATGGTCAACGGGGCGGGCCTGGCCATGGCCACCATGGACATCATCAAGCTGGCCGGCGGCAACCCCGCCAATTTCCTTGATGTGGGCGGCGGCGCCAGCGAAGAGTCCGTCACCAATGCGTTCCGCATCATCCTTTCGGACCCGCACGTGCAGGCGATCCTGGTGAACATCTTCGGCGGAATCGTCCGCTGCGACGTCATCGCCCGGGGCATCATCAACGCCGCCAAGGCCGTCGGCGTCAAGGTTCCCATCGTGGTCCGGCTGGAAGGCACCAACGTGGACGAGGGCCGACGCCTCCTGCAGGAATCCGGATTGGACATCGCCCTGGCCGACGGCATGAAAGACGCCGCCGAGAAGGTCGTCGCCAAGGCCCGAGCGTAAGGACTAAGGAGGCAACCGTGGCTATCCTGATCGATCAGAACACCCGGGTCGTGGTGCAGGGCCTCACCGGCCGCGAAGGCACTTACCACGCCCTGCAGTGCCGCCAGTACGGCACCCAGGTTGTGGCCGGCGTCACGCCGGGCAAGGGCGGCATCATCCACGAGGGCATCCCGGTGTTTAACACCGTCACCGAGGCGGTCCGCGACACCGGCGCCACCGCCTCACTGATCTTCGTCCCCCCGCCCTTCGCCGCCGACGCCATCCTGGAGGCGGCGGACGCCGGCGCCGCCCTGGTGGTCTGCATCACCGAGGGCATCCCCACGCTGGACATGATCCGGGTGGCCGCCTACCTGAAAGGCCGGCCGGTCCGGCTGGTGGGACCCAACTGCCCCGGCGTCATCTCGCCCGGCAAGTGCAAGCTGGGAATCATGCCCGCCCGCATCCACAAGGAGGGGCCGGTGGGCGTGATCAGCCGCAGCGGCACGCTGACCTACGAAGCGGTGGGTCAGCTCACCCGGTGCGAGATCGGTCAGTCCACCTGCATCGGCATCGGCGGCGACCCTGTGCCGGGCACCACCTTCGTCGACGCGCTCGCCCTCTTCGAGCAGGACCCGGAGACCCGGGCCGTGGTCATGATCGGCGAGATCGGCGGTTCGGCCGAAGAAGAGGCGGTGGCGTGGATGCAGCAACATTTCACCAAGCCGGTGGTGAGCTTCATCGCCGGCCAGACCGCCCCGCCGGGCCGGCGGATGGGCCACGCCGGCGCCATCATCGCCGGCGGCAAGGGGACGGCGGCCGAGAAGATGGCCGCTCTCCGCGCGGCCGGCATCACCGTGGTGGAAAGTCCGGCCGAAATCGGCACGGCCATGAAACAGATCCTGCGTGGTTAAGGAAGGAACCGCTCATGTCCGAAACGAATGTCAAGAAAACGCACGTGATTGTCATCATTCCCGAGAATTGCAAGGGCTGCGGCATCTGCGTCGAATTCTGCCCCACCCGCACCCTCGGACTGAAACGAGGCAAGGCGGTGGTGGTCAATCCCGACGCCTGTACCGGCTGCCAGCTGTGCGACCTGCGTTGCCCCGACTTCGCCATCATGGTGGACAACGAGTTCGCCCAGAAGCTCATTAAACAACCCATTCAACCCCAGGTTCAGGAAGATGAAAATTAAAGAAGTCCGTTTCGTTTCCGGCAATGAAGCGTGCGCGCTCGGCGCCATCGCCGCCGGCTGCACGTTCTTCGGCGGCTACCCCATCTCCCCCTCTTCGGAGATCGCCGAGTTCCTTTCGGAACTCCTGCCGGCCAACGACGGCCGGTTCATCCAGATGGAGGATGAGATCTCTGCCATGGGCTCCGTCATCGGCGCGTCGCTCGCCGGCGCCAGGGCCATGACCGCCACCAGCGGTCCCGGCTTCTCGCTCAAGCAGGAAAACATCGGCTTCGCCTGCATGGCCGAGGTGCCGTGCGTGATCGTGAACGTCATGCGCGGCGGCCCGTCCACCGGCGCCCCCACCTCGCCGGCCCAGGCCGACATCCTCCAGTCACGGTGGGGCACCCACGGCGATCACCCCATCATCGTCACCTGCCCCACGACGGTGCAGGAGATCTTTGTGGAGATCATCCGGGCCTTCAACCTGGCCGAGCGGTTCCGCAACCCGGTGGTGTACCTGCTGGACGAGATCAACGGCCACATGCGCGAGAAGATCGAGATTCCGGAGCCCGCCGAGCTGGAACTGATCCGCCGGCCGGCGCCGCCGCAGGCCGAGAACTGGAGCTTTCCGTACCGGCGCAATGCCGAGGGCGTGCCGCTGATGCCCGACTTCGGCACCGGCAGCCGCTGCCACGTCACCGGCCTTGACCATGGCGAGACCGGCTTCCCCACCGGCAACGCCGAAATCCGCCAGGCCCTGCACCACGCGCTGATGGCCAAGATCGACCGGAACGCGGCGGCCATCTACAAGAACGACGCGTTCATGCTCGAGGACGCCGAGACGCTGATCATCGCCTTCGGCTCCACCGCCCGCTCCGCCCGGCGCGCCGTGGAACTGATGCGGAAGGACGGGCGCAAGGTGGGACTCTTCCGGCCCATCACCCTGTACCCCATCCCCGAAGCGGACATCCTCAAGGCCGCCGAGGGCAAGCGGAAGATCGTGGTGCCTGAAATGAACCTGGGACAGTACGTGCTGGAGATCCGCCGGATCCTCGGCCGCGACATCCCCATCGTCCAGGTCAACCGGACCGACGGCGAGCCCATCACGCCCGACCAGATCATGGCCGCGGTTTAAAGCGAGGAGCGCATCATGTCACCCAAAAGCGTCGATTACGCCCATTACCTGCGCACCCAGTACATCCCCCACATCTGGTGCCCCGGCTGCGGCCACGGGATCATTCTCAAGTCGGTCCTCCGCGCCGTGGAGCGGCTGGGCCTGGACAAGAACAAGATCGCGTTCGTCTCGGGCATCGGCTGTTCCTCCCGCGCGGTGGGTTACGTGGACTTCAACACGCTGCACACCACCCACGGACGGGCGCTGGCCTTCGCCACCGGCGTCAAGATCGCCCGACCGGATCTCCATGTGATCGTGGTGAGCGGCGACGGCGACGCCCTGGCCATCGGCGGCAACCACTTCATCCACGCCTGCCGTCGCAACATCGACATGACCCTGATCGTGTTCAACAACTACATCTACGGCATGACCGGCGGGCAGTATTCCCCCACGACGCCCGAAGGCTCGTTCGCCAGCACGGCGCCGTACGGTTCGGTGGAGCCGCCCTTCGACGTCTGCAAACTGGCCACGGCCGCCGGCGCCACGTACGTCGCCCGCGGTACGGCCTACAGCGCGGCCCAGTTGGACAAGTACGTGGAGAAAGGCATCCAGAATACCGGCTTCTCGGTGATCGAGGCCCTGAGCCAGTGCCCCACCTACTACGGGCGGAAAAACAAACTGCGCACCGCGGTGGACAATCTCAAGTGGCAGAAGGACGTGGTGGTGTCCGCGGCCAAGGCCAAGGACATGACCCCCGAGCAGCTTGCGGGCAAGATCCAGGTCGGCGAACTGCACCACTGCACCCGGCCCGAATACATCCAGACCTATCAAACCATCATTCAACGCGCGAAGGACGCCGCTTTGGCGGAATAACGCAGGGGAGGCAATCGTGGTCGAACGTTTTGAAATCAGACTCTCCGGATCCGGCGGACAAGGCCTGGTCCTGGCCGGCGTCATTCTGGCCGAGGCGGCGGCCATCCACGACAACATGTACGCGGTGCAGTCGCAATCCTACGGCCCGGAGGCCCGCGGCGGGGCCAGCAAGTCCGAGGTGATCATCGGCAGCGAACCGATCAGCTACCCCAAGGCGACCAGCCCCGACCTGCTGCTGGCGCTCAACCAGGAATCATTCAACAAGTACGCGCCCAGCGTACAGGCCGGCGGTCTGATCGTCGTCGATTCCGAATATGTCGTCGACAACCTGAAGGGCAATTACCGGCTGATCGGCCTGCCCATGTCCGAACTGGCCCGCACCCAGCTCGGCCGGGAGATGGTGGTCAACATCCTGTGCCTGGGCGTGATCCAGGAACTGACCGGCGCCGTGTCCCGCGAAGCCCTGGAGCGGGCGGTGATGCACCGGGTGCCCCGCGGCACCGAGAACATCAACATGAAGGCGTTCGCTCTCGGCATCGAAACCGCCCGCAAGTACAAACAGGAACAGCCCAATGGTTGAACGCACGCTCTGCATCGTCAAGCCCGACGCCTTCAAGGCCCGCGCCGCCGGCGCCATCCTGTCGCGGATCCTGGCGGCCGGCCTGGACGTCGTGGCCGCGCGCATCATGCACCTGACACGATCCCAGGCGGAAGGCTTTTACCACGTGCACCGGGAGCGGCCCTTCTTCCCCAATCTGGTCCAATTCATGACCGAGGGGCCGGTCATGGTGATGGTATTGCAGGGCGAAAACGCCATCCAGCGCTGGCGCGACCTGATGGGGCCCACCAATCCGGCCAACGCCGCGCCGGGCACGATCCGCCAGGATCACGGCACCAACATCGAACGGAACGCGGTGCACGGCTCTGACGCGCCCGAGACCGCGGCGTTTGAAACCCATTATTTTTTCAGCGATCTGGAGCAGATCCACTCGGACGTCAGCTGACGGGGCTTCCCGATGGGAATGAATGAACTCTGGCAGCGCTACCAGCAGGGCCAGGTTCAGCGCCGGCTGAACCGGCTCTCCCGTCGCCTGCGGGAGAAGTACTCCCAGGGATACGAGCGCGTCGCCGCCGCCGAGGAACTGAGCGCCATCCCCGGCGACGAGGCCATCTTTCTCCTGCTGGGCCGGTTCGACGTGCTGGTGCCCAAGATCAGTGAAGACGAGGAAGAACGCCGGCTCGTCTACGACCTGGTCCGGGCGAAGGGCGCCACCGCGGTCCCGGCGATCCTCCGGTTCATCCGGGAGAAAGAGAACCTGGCTTACCCGCTGCGCCTGCTGGCCGAGATCGTCGGCCGGGACGAGGCGCGCCGGATGATCCTCGACATTCTGGCCAACGAGTTCTCCCCCGATTACGACCGGGCGCCCCACAAAAAGATGGCCATCATCCAGGCGCTGGCCGAGGACCGCGGCGAGGCGGTCGTCACGGCTCTCATGCCCTTCCTGCGCGATCCCAACGACGACGTGGTGATCAGCGCCGCGGAAGTACTGGCCGCCCAGCCGGAGACTGAGGAAATGATCCGGAGCGCATTCCTCGACCTGCTGACCGAGGAGGAGGAGAAGCCCCGGATCAAGCGGAAGATCGCCGAGCTGCTCAAGGACCATCGCTGGAAAGTGACCGGTTACCGCAAGAAGGTCGAGGATATCCTCCCCGACGGCTTCTACCTGGACAAGAAAGGCTTCGTGAAGCAGCTCGGGGAATCGTGATGCCGTCCGCCGCGCCGGCCCGAAGACCGGTCACCCGCCCCTTCGCGCCGGCGGTCCAGACGGCGCGCGTGCCAACCTGAGATCCAGAGGGAGAGAAGCATGAGAGCTATTCTGACCACCTGCCTGATCGTCCTGGCGGTTGTGGCCGCCGCGCTCGTCGTCTCGTGCGGCTCGGGAATGGAGACGCCGGCCGCCGGAACTGACAAGCTCTCCATTCTCTCGCCTCACACCATCGACATCCGCGACAACGTGCTGCCACTGTTCAAGGAATGGTACCGGCTCAAGACCGGCCGGGCGATCCACGTGGAATGGATCAATCAGGGCGGCAGTTCCGACAACCTGCGGTTCATCCGGTCCGAGTTCGCCCGCACGCCGCAGGGCATCCACATCGACTTGTTCTGGGGGGGCGGCATCTCCCCCCACCTTACCTTGAAAAAGGAAGGGCTCCTGCAGCGCGCCGAGCTGGATCCGGCGGTGGTGGCCGACATTCCCAAGCAGGTGAGCGGCATCCCCATCTACGATCCCGATCTGCAGTGGTACGGCTCCTGCCTGTCCACGTTCGGCATCCTCTCCCACGAGATGGTGCGACAGCATCAAAAATTCCCCGAAATCCGGACGTGGGAGGACCTCACCGCCCCGGCCATCAAGGGCTGGATCAGCGTTGCCGACCCCCGGCACAGCGGCGTGGGCCACGTGGCCTTCGACATCATCCTGCAGGCGTACGGCTGGGAGAAGGGCTGGCAGGTTCTGAACCTGCTGTCGGCCAACGTGAAGAAATTCAAGATCTCCTCGAAGGACGTCGTCAAGGACCTGGTCTCGGGGGACGCCGCCTACACTCTGGTGGTGGATTATTACGCCTGGCGCGAAGTCGAAGATCTGGGCGCCGACAAGGTCAAGTTCGTCGTGCCGGATGGGCTATCCATCGTGAATCCCGATTGCTTCTCCCTGATCAAGGGCGCTGACAACGCCGCGGCGGCCAAGCTGTTCATGGAATATGTCCTGTCGCCGCAAGGCCAGAAGGTCTGGATGCTGCGCAAGGGCACCCCCGGCGGGCCGCCGACCTCGAGTTTGTACCGGCTCAGCCTGCTGCCGCCCGTCTACGACGCGGTCAAGGGGCAGACGCTCATCACCACCAATCCCTTCCAATCCGCGTCGTTCATCAACTATGACCTCGGTCTGGGCGAGCGCCTCTGGGACGTGCAGAACGACCTCATGGGCACTTTTCTCGTGGACGCCCACGACTCCCTGGTAGCCGGCTGGGAGGCGGTGATTCAGGGCGGGCGAAAGCCCGCCGCCGTCGCCGCCCTCTGCCGGATGCCCGTCAGCCAGGCCGAGGCCGAGGCGCTGGCCCTGCGCTGGAGTGATGAAAAGCTGCGCAACGAGAAGATCAACGCCTGGCTGCAATTCGCCAACCAGCGATCCCAGGAGGCGATCCGGCTGTCCCGATGAAAGTCGAGATTCGCGGAGTCAGCAAGCAGTTCGCCGCCACTCCGGTCCTCCGGGACATGGATCTGTCCGTCGCCGAGGGCGAGTTCTTTTTCATCCTCGGTCCTTCGGGCTGCGGCAAGACGACCCTGCTGCGCATCATCGCGGGATTCGAACCGCCCACGTGTGGCGACGTCCTGTTTGACGGCGAATCGGTGCTCGACCTGCCACCCAACCGCCGCCGCATCGGCATGGTGTTCCAGAACTACGCCCTCTGGCCCCACTTGTCGGTGCGGAGCAACGTGGAGTTCGGCCTGGATATCCAGAAGCTTCCCCGCTCCCAGATCGCCGCGCGCGTGGCCGAAGTGCTGGAGATGGTGCAGATGACCGGTTACGAGGACCGGCTGCCCAACCAGCTCTCGGGAGGCCAGCAGCAACGCATCGCCCTCGCCCGCGCCATCGTGACGCGTCCCGGGCTGCTGCTGCTCGATGAGCCGCTGAGCAACCTCGACGCCCGGCTGCGGCTCGAAATGCGCGACGAGCTGCTGCGGGTCCAGAAAGCCACGGGCATCACCACGATCTACGTCACCCATGACCAGAAGGAAGCGCTCTCCATGGCGGACCGGATGATCATCCTTGACAGCGGCCGCATCGTCCAACACGGCAGCCCGCTCGAGGTGTACCGGACGCCGCGGACGGTGTTCGTCGCCGGTTTCATGGGTGAAACCAATTTCGTGCCCGGCACGGTGGACAGCCTGCACAACGACTGGGTGTCCGTCAGCACGCCGCTTGGACCCGTGGCCGGCCCCCTCCGCAACGCGACGCTCCAGAAGGGGCAGCGGATTCTGGTGTCGATGCGGCCGGAATCCATCCAGCTCGAGGGCGAGAGCCATGAACCGGTGGGCGCCCGGTTCTCCGGCCAGGTGGAGGAGACCGTGTTCATGGGGGAAGTGGAGCACTTCCGGCTCCGCGCCGGCGGGCTGTCCCTCAAGATGATGCTCAGCAATCCGAAGCCCGGCCTCGAACGTCCGGGAACCCAACTGGGGTTGATGGTGGATTTCGATGACATCACCATCCTGCCCCATGAAGAGCCGCCCGCATGACCCGCTCGGCCGCAACACGGATGAGGCCCGTCGATTGGGGCTTGGCAACCTTCGCGGTCCTCTTCATGTTCGTGTTCATGATCTACCCCCTGTCATACGTATTCGTAAAGGCTTTCTTTTTCGGGGGCAATTTTGATCTCGGCTTCTTCGGCCTGCTGTTTCAAAACCCGCTGCTCCGCGAATCCATCGTCAACAGCCTGATGATCGGCACGTTCACCACCGTGGGCACCACCGCCCTGGCGCTGCCGCTGGTCTACGCCTTCGCCCATTACCGTTTCCGCGGCAAAGGATTCCTGCAGGCGCTGGTGCTGGTGCCCATGATCCTGCCGCCGTTCGTGGGCGCCATCGGCATGAAGCAGTTGTTCGCCCGGTTCGGAGCGGTCAACCTCCTGCTCATGCAGCTCGGGGTGATCCAGCAGCCCATCGACTGGTTCGGGGACGGCGGGTTCATGGGGGTGATCTTCCTGGAGACCATGAATTTCTACCCCATCATGTTCCTGAACCTGTCCGCCGCCATGGCCAACGTGGATCCCTCGCTCGAAGAAGTGGCTCTGAGCTGCGGCGCCTCCCGCTGGTCGGTGCTCCGTCGCATCACCCTGCCCCTCATGCTGCCGGGCTTCTTCGCCGGAGCGGCCATCGTCTTCATCTGGTCGTTCACCGACCTCGGCACCCCGCTCATCTTCGACTTCCAGAAGACCATCTCCGTGCAGATCTTTTCCATGGTCACCGACATCAACGAGAATCCCATGGGCTACGCCCTGGTGGTGCTTGTGATCGTCCTGACGGCCACCTTCTTCCTGGTCTCCAAGCGGCTCATCGGCGGCCGCCGTTACGAGATGCTGGCTCGCGGCCACGTCACCGGCCGCGAGAAGCCCGCGTCGCCGGCCACCGCCGGGCTGATCGCCGCGCTGACGGTGGGACTGGTCCTGGTGGCCCTGCTGCCCCACGCCGGCGTGCTGCTGATGTCGCTGGCGGAGCAGTGGTTCGGCACCGTGCTGCCGGTCCGTTTCACCCTGGCCCACTACCAAAGCATCTTCACCCAGCCGCTCACGTCGGTGTCGATCCAGAACAGCTTGTTCTATAGCATCCTGAGCACCCTGCTGGACGTGGTGATGGGGGTCATCGTCGCCTTCCTTCTGGCCCGACGGAAATTTCGCGGATCCAACCTGCTGGACGCCCTGGTGATGCTGCCGCTGGCGCTGCCGGGGATCATCGTCGCGTTCGGCTACGTGGCCACATTCAGCGGCACGTTCCTCGATCCGCGGGTCAATCCCACCATTCTCCTGGTGCTGAGTTACGGCATGCGGCGCCTGCCCTACATGGTCCGGTCGGCGTACGCCGGTTTCCAGCAGACCAGCGTGACGCTTGAAGAGGCGGCGCAGAGCCTCGGCGCCACGCCCGCCCGGACCATGCGCCGAATCACCATCCCGCTGATCGCCGCCAATCTGGTAGCCGGCATGCTGCTGTGCTTCGCCTACGCCATGCTGGAAGTCAGCGACAGCCTGATTCTGGCCATGCGCGAGGAATTCTATCCCATCACCAAGTCCATCTACATCCTCTCCTCGGCCACGTCCGGCGGCTACTATCAGGCGTGCGCGCTCGGTTTCGTCGGAATGGTTATCCTCTCGACGTCCATCTTCCTGGCCGGTAAAATCCTGGGCAAGCGCCTCGGTGAACTGTTCCGGGTCGGCTGATTCCCCGCCTCATTGGCGGGCGCCAACACCGGCCCCCGTTTGTCCGGATACCGGTTCAGCGCCAACAGGCGGTGATTGCATGCAGTTGGATATCGGCGACGGCTTCCGGATTCGTTCCTTTGCGCCCGACGATGTCGACGCCCTGATCCGCTACGCCGACAATCGGAACGTGTGGCTGGGCCTGCGCGACCGCTTCCCGCACCCCTACACCGCCGCGGACGCCGCCGCCTGGCTCGAGGCGTCGGGGCGACAGGAGCCGGAGACACACTTTGCCATCGCCTCGGCGACGGAGCTTGTCGGCGGCATCGGCCTGGAGCTGCAGGAGGACGTGCACCGGCATTCCGCCGAGATCGGCTACTGGCTGGGTGAGCCGTTCTGGGGCCGGGGCATCGCCACCCGGGCGGTGCGCGCCCTGACCGACTGGGCGTTCGCTCAGTTTCCCCTGGTCCGCATCTACGCGCGGGTCTTCTCCAGCAATCCCGCCTCGGCCCGCGTGCTGAAAAAGTGCGGCTACCTCCTGGAAGGACGCTGCCGCCGGGCGGTCCACAAGGACGGTGTTTGGCTGGACGAACTGATCCATGCCCGTTTGAAACCGGGAGCTTTTTTCCCGTAAACCAGTTGATCAACGCGAGTGAATGTCGCCGTCTGCCCGCGGTGGCCGTTACGCCTTCGGCCCGTCCAGCTGCTTCCTGATTCTCTGAGCCAAAGCGCGGATCGAATACGGCTTTTCGATGAAATTGACGCCGAGCGTGAGACTACCGTCGGCCATCAGGTGGTGATCAGCGTAGCCCGAAGCGAACAGCACCGGCAATCCGCTGAACCGGGCTGGCAGGCGGTGCGCCAGCTCGATGCCGCTCATGCCCGGCATCACCACGTCGGTGAAAAGGAGTTGCACCGAGACCATCGTATCGTTCAACACCCTGAGCGCGGCCGCTCCGGATTCGGCCTCCAGCACGTGGTAGCCCAATCCCCTCAAGCCGTCGCAGGCGAACTGGCGCACCTGCGGATCATCCTCCACCACGAGGATGGTTTCCCGGCCTCCGGCGGGCGGCACCTCAGGCGCACGCGGCGCGGCCGCCGCGTCTTCGACGGGCGCGGCCGGCCAGTACACGCGGAACCGCGAACCGCGTCCCGGCTCGCTGTAGACGTTGATCGCCCCGCCGTTCTGTTTGACGATGCCGAAGACCGTCGCCAGGCCCAGGCCGGTGCCCCGGCCGGCCTGCTTCGTGGTGAAGAACGGCTCGAAGATCTGGCTTTGGATATCCGTTGACATCCCCACCCCGTTGTCGCTGACCGAGATGACCACATACCGGCCGGGCTGGATTTCGGGATGATTGAGGATGTACTCGTCGTCGAGCGCGGCCACGCCGGTGGTGATGGTGATCAGCTTGTCGACCGAACGTTCACCGAGCTCGGCGAGCGCGTCCCGCGCGTTCACCACGAGGTTGAGGAACACCTGCTCCAACTGGCCGGGATCGGCCTTGATGGGCGGCAGGCCCGCGGCCAGCACCGAGTGCAATTGGATGTCCTCGCCGATCAGCCGGCGCAGCATCCGCTCCAGCCCGACGAGGACCTGATTGACGTCCACGGCGACGGGCGCGATCACCTGCCGCCGGCTGAACGCCAGGAGTTGCCGGATCAGGTCGCCGGCCCGGCGTCCACCCTGGACGATTTCGCAGATGCTCCGGTGAGCGGGCTCCTCCGGCCCCAGCTCAGAGAGCGCCATCTCCGCGCGGCCGTTGATCACCGTCAGGATGTTGTTGAAGTCATGGGCGACACCGCCGGCCAGCCGGCCGATGGCCTCCATCTTCTGGGTCTGCCGGATCTGGTTCTCGAGCGCCCGCCGCTCGGAGATATCCTCGATCAGGCCGTCGTACCCGGCCAGTCCGCCGTCCGGATCGCGGAAGGCCACCGCCGTCACGGCGCAATGGACGGTCGTTCCGTCAAGCCGCCGGATCGCGACGACATCCAGCCGGGCCCGGCCCGAGTGCTCCAGCTGCTGCGACAGCTCCGACCAGTCGTCCGGCTTTTCGAAATACCCGGCGAGCGGGCGGTCGAGCAGATCCTCGCGGCACGCATGCCCCAGGATCACGGCCAGCGCGGGGTTGGCCTCCACGAACCGGGCGTCCGCCCCCGGTGACGTGCGGAAGATGCCGACGGTGAGATTATCCGTCAGCGTTCGGTACTTGGCCTCGCTGAGCCGCAGGGCGTCTTCGACCCGCCGCCGTTCGATGATCTGTTCCTGCAACGCGAGGTTGACGGTCTGCAGCTCGCGGTTCCGCTTGCGGATGGCCACGGTGCGGGCGCGATGGACACTCCAGACAAGCAGCGCGAATGCGGCCAATCCGAGGGCGCGGAACCACCAGGTCGCCCAAAACGGCGGCTTGATCCGGATGGCCAGTCGCACGCCTTCTCGGTTCCAGATCCCGTCGTTGTTCGAACCGATCACCCGGAAGACGTATTCGCCGGGCGGAAGGTTGACGAAGGTGGCGTAGCGCCGGCTGCCCACCTGGTTCCAGTCGGCGTCCCAGCCCTCCAGCATGTAGGCATGCCTGTTCTTCCCGGAATCGACGAAATTCATGGCCGCGAAGCCCAGGGTGAACACCCGGTCGCTGTGTGCCAGTTCAATGACAGGGGTGGCGGTGATGTCCCGGATCAGGACGACGCGACCGTCGGACATGCCCCCCACGGGAACCGGCTGGTTGAAAATCTGCAGGTCGGTGATCGCCATCGGCGGCGCGTGGGGGTTGTCGCGGATGGTCGCCGGGTGGAAGATATTGAACCCCTCGATGCCGCCGAAAAACATTTCGCCGGACCGGCTGCGGTAGTGGGCGCCGGCGTTGAACTCGTTGCTCTGCAGGCCGTCGCTGACGTCGAAATTGCGGCAAGCCCCGGAAGCGAGGTTGAATCGCGCCAGGCCTTTGTTGGTGCTGAGCCACAGGTTGCCCTGCGCGTCCGGCAGGATGCCGTAGATGACATCGTTGGGGAGTCCGTCGCGCATGCTGTATGACCGGAATCGGCCGGTGCGGAGATCCAGCCGGGACAGCCCGCCGGCGGTGCCGGCCCAGACGGATCCCGGCTCCATTTCAATCAACGTCATGACGTTGTCGTTGATCAAACTGTCCGGGTCGCCATCCCGATGCCGAAATCCGGTGAACCGGCCGGTGGCCGGATCGTACCGTCTAAGGCCGCCGCCCATGGTGCCCACCCACAGCTTGCCGTCGGAGGCCCGGATGATCGCGTTGACCTGATCGTGCCCCAGGCTCCCGGGATCGGTCGAGTCATGCCGCATCATGGCGCCGGCGCCGGTCCGCCGGTCGAGACGCAACAATCCTTTATCGGTTCCAACCCAGGTCAACCCATCTGATTCCAGCAGCATATCCCTGACCTGATGGGTGTCAAAACCGAACCGCTCAAGAAAATTGTACTGCTTCCAGATTCGCTGACGGATCCGATCAAACGCGATCAGGTGGGGCTGCCCGCTTTCCATGCCCAGCCAGATGATTCGGTCGGGCTCGTCCGGATCTTCACGCAGGACGCGGACGATGCCGTTAGGCCAGGTCTGCGGCAGATGCTCGAACCGCCCGGTTTTCCGGTCGAACCGGTCGAATCCGCTGTATCCGCCCACCCAGAGCCCCCCGTCGCGGTCTTCCAGGATCGCCCGCACGCTGGTTACGCCCAGACTGTCCGGATTCGCGGGGTCCCGGCGATAACGGGTGAATTTCTGCCGGTACGGATTCCAAAAGTCGAGCCCCTTGCCGTGGGTGCCGATCCACATGGTGTCGCTGTGGTCCCGAAACACCGAGGTGACCAAGGCGTAACTGATCGCGGACGAATCGCCGGCATCGGGCAGCAGATGGACGTGGCGGCTCCGGGCCGGATCGATGACGACCACCCCGGAGCCATGCGTGCCCGCCCACAGCCGGCCATGCGCGTCCGCCGCCAGCGCATTGATGTGGCGCAGCGGTTCCGCCTCGGCGCCTCGCTGGGCCGCCTGATAATACTCGAATCGGCCGCTGCCGTCCTCCCAGCGATGCAATCCCCCGCCTTTGGTTCCCGCCCAGATAAAGCCGCCGGCGCCTTCGGCCAGACAACTCACCGCGACCGGTTCATCTCCGGCAGGATCGGCGACTTCGGTGATTCGGTTGAAACGACCGCCGGCGCGATCCCGGCGGACGACGCCGCGCGGGCCGGCGACCCACAGCCCGCCCTGCCGGTCCACCAGCAACGCCGACACCGCATCCCCGTCGAGGCGGTCCGAACGGATCCCCGTCGCATCGAACACGCGCCAGTCTCGGCCGGCCGGCGCCACGGCGGCCAGTCCCCGCGTCGTCCCCACCCAGATACCCCCCTGGTGATCCAGGCATATTGCGTTGATCCTCACGGAAGCCAGGCGTTCGGGTTCACCGGTGCCCTTCCCGATTCGTCGGACTCGTCCCGTATCGAGATCCAGCAGGTTGAGCCCGCCGGCCGTCCCCACCCAGAGGCGGCCGTTCAGGTCCTCGCAGATGGCGGTGATGGTGTCGTTGCTCAGGCTGTTCACGTCGCTCGGATCCCGCGTGACGTGCAAGAAATCGTATCCGTCGAACCGGTTCAAGCCGTCCTCGGTCCCGAACCACATGAAACCCCGGCGGTCCTGGACGATGCAGTACACGTTGCTTTGCGATAAGCCCTGATTGATAGTCAGGTGGGAAAACATGAAATGATCGGCTTGGAGCAGCGGGGGCGCCGCACCATCCGCTCCAGCCGCCAGGCTGGCGATTCCCAACAGCAGGAGGATCAGCCGGCAACCTCGATCCGGAATCCCTGATGACGGATGATCCGCTCGCGCTCTGAACAGGGTTTCCTCCATGCGCGCGGAGTGTGCCTGACCGTCGCGTTGCCGAACCCAACCGGACCGGTTCAACCTGACGGACATCCGCCGGTGACCGCCGGCTGGATCTGCCGCAACCCGCCAGTGGCGGTGATCCGGTGCATGTGCCGTCAATTCAATATCTATTTTGGATTGTGCAGAATCGGCAATGACCTGTCAAGGGATATCCGGCGGCTGCGACGCGGTGGAATGGGGCTCCTGTTTACAACCATTTCAGCAAAGAGACGCTCGGGGCGGTCGTGCCTGACCGGCATCCACATCGAGATTGATTTCCTCAAACCGGATCGGTATGCTCACGGCAAACGTTTCAGGTGAATGCGATGAAACAACATGTGTCGGCGTGGTTCATCTCCGCATGGCTGCTTTCCGTCGCCCTGACCCTGTCGCTTTTCGGCCGCGCCGCCGCCGACGATCGGCCCCGCTGCCGGGCGCGGGAGTCGGGCGTGGTCGTCGGCATCCTGGCGCCGGGGCCGCTCAACGCCATCACCGACGTGGCGGGCGTGCGGGTGGGCCATGTCACCCTGATTGAAGGACACAACATCCGGACCGGCGTCACCGCGGTCCTGCCCCACGGCGGCAACCTGTACCGCGAGAAAGTCCCGGCGGCCATTCACGCGGCCAACGGCTTCGGGAAGCTGGCGGGTTCCACTCAGGTCAACGAGCTGGGCGAACTCGAAACGCCGATCGTGTTGACCAACACGCTGAGTGTCGGAACCGCGGTTTCCGCGGTCGTGGCGCACATGCTGGCCCTGCCGGGCAACGCGGACGTCCGTTCGGTCAACGCCGTGGTGGGCGAGACCAATGACGGCTTTCTGAACGATATCCGGGCCCTGGCCGTCCGGCCGGAGCACGTGCTCCAGGCCGTCCGGTGCGCCGTCGGCGGTCCGGTGACCGAAGGCGCCGTGGGCGCCGGCACCGGCACGGTCTGCTTCGGCTACAAGGGGGGGATCGGCACCGCCAGCCGCAAGCTGCCGGACCACCTGGGCGGATGGACCGTGGGCGTGCTGGTGCAAACCAATTTCGGCGGAGTTCTCCAGGTGAACGGCGCGCCGGTGGGTCGGCAATTGGGCCGATACTATTTGAAAGACGACCTGTCAGCCGGCGGCGCCGACGGTTCCTGCATGATCGTGGTCGCCACCGACGCGCCGCTCCTGCATCGGAACCTGCGCCGGCTGGCGGAGCGGTCCGTTTTCGGTCTGGTCCGGACGGGCGGGACCGGCGCCAACGGCAGCGGCGATTATGCCATCGCGTTCTCGACGTTTCCGGGCAACCGGCTGCGCACCGAAAATCCCCGACCGCGTTCTCTGCAGGAACTTCGCAACGATGACCTCACGCCCTTGTTTCTGGCCGCCGCGGAGGCCACCGAGGAAGCCATCCTGAACTCGCTGTTTCAGGCTCGCGCCATGGACGGAGCAGACGGGCATCACGCGGACGCCCTGCCCCTGGACGAGGTCCGGCGCATCTGCGATAAGCACGGCGTGCTCCACGGGGAGGGCGGCCTCCCCCCGGACAGCCGGAACAAATGAAATCCGGGTAACCGGATTCTAAAAAACCTCCCCAACCCTGAAAGAAGGTTCTGCGCGCGGGACGGACTGAACGAGGCGGCGTTGAAACATCCGGGGTGATCTCCGGGCGTTTCCGTCGGGCAGATCCTGCCGGTCGGATGCTCGACCGGCGTGCGTCGCCTCCTCCGTCCGTCTTGAATCGTCAGCGCGCGAAATCGTAGTCGAAACGCAGCCCGGCCTGGAAAGACCGCGCCGGCATCGGGAATCCCGGCTCCGTGGAGTAGGCCTGATCCAGCAGGTTCTCCACCCGGGCGAACACCTGGAACGCCTGGAACCGTTTGGCCACCTCGGCGTTGAGCACCAGGTACCCGGGGGCCGGCACCACCAGGTCGGTGAAGTGGACGGTGGCCCGCGATACCGCCAGGCCCCAGGCCGACACCGTCCAGCCGCCGCCCGGCGTCGCCCGCACCACGGCGTTGAACTGGTGGTGCGGCGTCAGGTCGAGGTTTTCGTCGGTATCCATGTTCTCGCCGTCCAGAAACGTGTAGTTCACGTTGAAATCGAAAATGGACCACGGCGCGGCGGCGGAGACCTCGAAGCCCGCGATCCGGGCGTTGCCCACGTTGATGCTGGTCTTGTACCCGTCGGGCAGTCGCACCGATTCGATCAGGTCCTTGACGCGGTTATAAAACACCGCGCCGCTGAGGTTCACCGGCCCGCGCCAGGCGGCGCCCAGCTCGGTGTTGGTGCCGCGCTCGTCACGCAGGTCCGGGTTGCCGCCGGAGGTGCTGTACAGGTTTTTCATGGACGGAAACCGCGACTTCTGGGCGATGGTCAGGTGGACGTCCCAAACGTCGTCCGGTGAATACAGGATGCCGGCGATGGGATTGACGGCCGTGTCGTTGTCGCCGAAATCCTTGTCCAGATAGTCGACGCTCACGCCACCCACCAGAGTCCAGTGATCCGCGATCCGGAAATGGTCCTCGACGCCCGTGGAGAACGTCTTGTGGTTGTATGCCTCCCACGGATCGCCCTTGTCTCCCTGCTGCTTGACGCGGTCATCCCGATAGCTGACGGAAAAGCGCAGGTCGTGCGCGTCGGTGGGCGCCACCGCCCCCGACAGGATGGCGCCGTACGTCTCGTTGTTGTACATGGACACCCACTGCAACTCGGCCAGGTCGGCCTTCCGGTACGCGTCCAGCACGTTGAAGTGCCGGGTGTAGAATCCTTTGGCCTTGAGGTAGCCGTGGCCGCCCAGAGCGAACGTCCCGCCCAGACTGGTGATCAGGCGGTTCCAGTCGGAGAACCGCCAGTAGCGCGCCTTGGTGTACGCAGTGGCCGGCGGCACGCCGTACTTCGAATCGTACCAATCCACCTCGGCCACGACTTCGCTGCCGGCGCTCGGAAAGAAATAGAACTTGCCGTTGAACCCGTACCGCTCGTAGTCGCTGAGGAACCGGTCGGTGCGCTCCCCGTCCACGAGGTAGGCGTACTCGTCGGACCGGTCGAAATAGAACGAGCCGACAAAGGCCGTCTGCTCGCTGCGGGCCGTGCCCAGCACGCCCACCGTGGCCAGCCCGTCGGTGCCGAAGGTGCCGTTCAGGCGGAGTGCGGTCTTGTCAGGCCGCTGGGTGGTCACGTCGATCACGCCGCCCAGCGCGTTGGCGCCGTAAAGCACCGACGAGGCGCCCTTGACCACGCGGATGCTGTCCAGGCTCTGGATGGGCACCGTGCCCAAACTGAACGAGTTGAAATACGGCTCGGCCACCGGCACGCCGTCCATGAAGAGCGAGATTTTCGACGTGTCGAGTCCCCGGATGCGGATGCCCGGCTCGTTCTTGGAACCGGTGGACACGAACGTGCCACTGGTGTAGGAAAGCGCCTCGGCGATGTCCTTGCGGGCCACGGTATCGATCAGCCGGCGGTCGATGCGCGACGTGCTCGAAACGGGCAACTCGGGCTTCACCGTGGCGGTGACGGTGATTTCCTCGGTGATCTGGGGAACGACGGCTTTCCCGTCGGCGTCGGTCGCCGGCACGGGATCCCCGCTGCCGTTTTCCGGCGTTTTGGCCTGTTTGTGTGCCGACTGGGCGGCCGGCTCAGCCGAGCCGGATTGCGCCGCCAGCGACCAGCCGGCGCAGGTCCAGATGACGAGCGCCAAGGCAAGACAAATGGTTGGCAAACGTAGAGACAGGTATGGATGCATGATGTCCTCCTTTCCAAATACGGGAGGCCAGGCCGTTTCCCGCCTGACCCTATCGGTCGGCCGGCATGGCGTGGCGCGGTAGCCGGTTCGACTCGGAGTGGCCTTTTGTCAGGCGCCCGGGGAGGCGCCCGTTCCGATCATTTTCAAAGAAACTGAAAGTGTGAATTATAGCCGGAGTGATTACGATGTCAATCCCTGACATCTTGAGATCAACCGGTGTTTGGTCCGGGGTATAATCTCCGAATGGATCTTCATCGACAAGGAGGGCGCATGAAAGTGGTGGCCTTCAACGGCAGTCCCCGCCCCAAGGGGAACACGCACCGGCTCATCGGAATTGTCCTGGCGGAACTGGACAAGGCCGGCATCGAAACCGAAGAGGTCCAGTTGGGCGGCCGGTTCATCCACGGCTGCGTCGCCTGCTACCGGTGCTTCAAAGCCAGGGACGGCCGGTGCGCCGTCACGGACGACATCGCCAACGACTGCATCGCAAAGATGACCGCGGCGGACGGCATCCTGCTCGCCTCCCCCACCTACTACGCCGACGTCACGCCCGAGATCAAGGCGCTCATGGATCGGTCCGGCCTGGTTTCCGCCGCCAACGACAGCCTGCTGCGCCGGAAGGCGGGCGCCGCGGTGGTGGCGGTGCGCCGGGGCGGCGCCATCCACGCACTCGACACGATGAACCACTTCTTCCTCATCAGCGAGATGATCATTCCCGGTTCCATATACTGGAACATGGGCATCGGCCGTGACATCGGCGAAGTGGATGGCGACGAGGAGGGCATCCGCACCATGCGCGCCCTCGGCGAGAACATGGCCTGGCTGATGCGGCGGCTCCACGCCTGACGGATCGTGAATCAGGAGGAACAACGATGGCATATATTCTTGAGAATGAGCTGTTGCTGGCCATGCTGGCGCTGATCGGGCTGGGGCTGGCGATGTCCGTCGTGTTCGGCTGGCAGTTGAAACGCTTCTGCGACCGGACGCCGGAGATCCGCACCGGCGCCGAGCTCGAGGCGTTCAAGCGGGTGGTCGCCGCCCAGATGTACGCGGCGCTCGCCCAGATCGTGATCCTGCTGTCGCCCTGGCTGCTGTTCGGCTACGGGTTCTTTACGGACAAGCTGGTCATCGGAGACGTGCTCTACCTCACCCTGCCGTACATCGCGGTGGGGATCGGCGGCCTGCTGATGAAACGGGTAGAGGAGCGGGCCAAGCACCTGCCGGTCAGCGATCCGCAACTGCTGGAGGCCAGGGACCGGGTGGTGCACACCTGGGTGAAACGCGCGCTGCCGGACTGGTGAGCGACCGGCTCCGGCTTCCAACCGGGCTGTTCACGATCACCGGATGACGGGTGATCCGGAACCGGCCGGCGGCGGGGCGGCGCGGCGGCCGGCTAATCCTCCGAGTCGTCCATGTCTTCGGCGGCCGTCGCCGGCAGTTCCAGAACCGCCTGGGCGTCGCCGGGGGGCAGTTCCTCGACGGCGCGCAGCCGGCGGGTGATGGTGCGCGTCTTGCGGGCGGCAGTGTCGATCTCGGTGGACGCCGCGTCCAGTTTCTTCTTGACCTTGTCCAGCGTGTCGCCGAACTTCCCGAACTCGGTCCGGACGGCCCCGAGCAGCTTCCACACCTCGCTGGAGCGCTGCTCGATGGCCAGGGTGCGGAAGCCCATCTGGAGCGAGTTCAGGATGGCGGCGATGGTGGTGGGTCCGGTCACCACCACGCGGTACTCCCGCTGGAGCGTGTCCATTAATCCGGGCCGGCGCAACACCTCGGCGTACAGCCCCTCGGTGGGCAAGAACATCAGGGCGAAATCTGTCGTCGCCGGTGGACTGACGTACTTGTCGTGGATGTCGCGTGCCGCGGTCTTGACGCGGACATCGAGCTGCTGGGCCGCCCGGGCGACGCCATCCGCGTCGCCGGCGTCGGCGGCGTCCAGCAACCGCTCGTAGTCCTCCTTGGGAAATTTGGCGTCGACGGGGAGCCAGACCGGACCCTCGTCATCGGCCCGCCCGGGCAGCTTCACCGCATACTCCACCCGGTCGTTGCTCCCCGGCCGCGTGGCGACGTTGACGGCGAACTGGTCCGGGTTCAGGATCTGCTCCAGCAGGTTGCCCAGGGCGATCTCGCCCCAGATGCCGCGGGTCTTGACGTTGGTCAGCACCCGCTTCAGGTCGCCCACCCCGCTCGCCAGCGCCTGCATCTCGCCCAGGCCGCGGTAGACCTGCTCCAGCCGTTCCGAGACCTGCTTGAACGAATCGCCGAGGCGCTTTTCCAGTGTCCCCTGCAACTTCTCATCCACGGTGCGGCGCATCTCCTCGAGCCGCGTGGCGTTGTCGCTCTGGATCTGGGACAACTTCTGCTCCACCGCCCCGCGCAGGCCGTCGTGCTTCTGCTCCATGGTGCCGATGAGTTGCTCCAGGCGCTGGGAGAAGAGCTCCAACTGCTGCCGCTGGGCCTGGGTGATCTCGCCCAGGCTGCGCAGCATGCCGTCACCGGTGGCGTTGAGCCGGCCGCCCACCTCCTCGCGCAGCGCCCGGGCCTGCCGGTCCTGCTCCTCGCGGTTGCGGCCGAACTCCTCGAGCACCGCCCGCTCCGTGCGTTCGACCTCCCGGCCGAGGGTCTCGACCCGCCGGGCCAGCTCGTCCGCCTGCCGCCGATCGCCGGCGATCCGCCGATAGAGGACGACCAGAAGCACCACCGCCGCCAGCACCCCCATCAGTGTCAGCAACCCCATCAACTCCCCCATGCCGGTCACCTCAGATGATGATTCCGCGATCCACGCCATGATAGCGGGACAGCCGTACCCGGCGCAACCCGAATGTCATCGGACGCGCCGAGACCAGCCCCGTTCGGATCCGTCGGTCACTCGGGTTTCGATAAGCCGTCAAGCCAACCGTGCGGCTGTCCGTGAAAACGGACCTGGTCAACGGATCGGCCATTGAAGCACCATCCCGCCAGGCGTGCCCCGCGTGTTTGCGCGAGACCGCCTGGTCGGGATGCACGTTCAATTGTCGCGACGGGAAGCGCCTTAGGAGGCCGCCGGCACGTCGGCCGTGCAGTGGGCGCACCGGGTGGCCTTGATGGAGATGGTGGAGCAGCAGTACGGGCACTCGCGAGTGTCCGGCGGCGCGGGCGGCGCTTCCCGCTTCAGTTTGTTGATGACGCGGATCAGCAAAAACATCGCGATGGCGACGATGAGGAAGCTGATGATGGTGTTGATGAACTTGCCGTAGTTCAGCGTGACAGCCCCCGCCTTCTGCGCGTCGGCCAGCGACGCGAACGGGCCGGCGGTGGTGGCCGACTCCTTCAGCACCACGAACAGGTTGCCGAAATCCACATTGCCCATCAGCATGCCGATGGGCGGCATCACCACGTCCGCCACCAGCGAGCTGACGATGGTGCCGAAGGCCGCGCCCATGATGATGCCCACGGCCATGTCCACCACGTTTCCCTTGACGGCGAATTCTTTGAACTCTTTGAACATCATTGCCTCCTCAGGATGTTGAACGGTGCGCAAATCCGAACCATGATCCATCCAGCGGCAGTTTCCGCCGCAATTCATTCGAACAGGTGATCGTCGATAGCCGAATTATAAAGATTCCGCCATGATCCCGCAACGAAATTAGCAACCCGGCCCACCGGCGCTCGCAGGGTATTTGGATTCTGCCGGCCGGCGGAGTATAGTTTCACCGAATATCACGTCGCGCGGAAAGCCACCATGGAGATCGTTGCGCTCTGCCTGTCGGTTTTTTTGGTCGGAGCCGTTCTGTCCGTCGCGTATCACACGTTGAAAACCGGAATTTCACCGCTTCCCTCCAGCCGGCGGGCACGCAACATCATGCTGTCGGAAATCCCCGCGGGCTTCTCCGGGACGGTTGTGGAGGCGGGTTCCGGATGGGGTTCGCTGGCCGTCCCGCTGGCCAGGCGGTTTCCGGAAGCCACCGTCATCGGGTACGAACTGTCCCCCGTGCCGCTTTTCTGCTCGCGACTCCGCCAACTTGGCCGGTGCCCCAATCTCAAGCTCCATCGGGCGGACTTTCTGGCGGGGTCCCTGGCCGAAGCCGATCTGGTGGTCTGTTATCTGTTCCCGGAAGCCATGCGGGCGCTGGATGAAAAACTCCGCCGCGAGCTGCGCCCGGAAGCCCGAGTGATCAGCAACACCTTCGCCCTGCCGGGATGGAAGCCGGTCCGCACTCACCGCCTGCCGGACATTTACGCCACCCGGATCTATGTCTACAGACGCCAGGCGGGACCGAACATGTAACACTTTCATGTCTAATGAGTTACAATACCATTTATTCTGAAGAATCCATTTGACGATTACCGGTTCCTTTCATTAGAATATGTTAAATTGCAATTTTCATCAGGAGGCACATGATGCACGCTAACAGCCATCTGAAGAAGTGGCTTATCTGTGGTTGCCTGGTCCTCGCCATGGGGGCATTCGGTCTGTGCGGCATGCAGACCCGTGACGCCACCAACAACGTCACCGGCATCTGGAAAATGAGTCTGTCGGGGATTTCGTTCTCCACCGAATCGGATATGCCGGACCAGTACCAGATGTCCAGCGAAATGATGTTGTTTCAGTTCGGCAATTCGATTTTCGGTTATTTCGGCTTCTTGCCCTATCCCATTGTAAAAGCGGATGACAAACCCACCCGCCCACACCCAGTCACCCTTGTTGAGGGGTTCACCGCCAACGGCAGGATCTGGCTGTACGCCAGCATGGGCCTTGGCAAAGAGTACATGAGCCCCCTTTTCATCTCCATCGTCGGTCGGGTCGAGGATTTCGACACCATCGTCGCCGAGTTTATCCTGATGGAGCTCGAATACGATTTCAACGGTGTCGATGTCAAAAGACCGCTCATTTCTGAGGGCATCGGGGCCACCGGCGTTTTCCGGGCGTGGAAGCAGGATGAAATGATCCTCGTGCCGGACAAATGAATCGGCAAACTCACATCGAGCCATGAACACGAGATGAGGAACAAGGAGGAATCATGAACATGAAGCATATTGCACGGGCCCGGATCCTGGCGGGCGTTCTGACCGCCCTCGCCCTGACTGGTTTTTTGATTGCATCTGAGGCACTCGACACGCAGCTCGCCGCGGACACAGACCTGAGCGGGTACTGGCAGGTTGAGCTGCGGGGCATTCAATCGGGATCGAATGCCGACAAGCCCACCCCCTATCTGGAAATCGCCTACCTGTGGATGTTCCAGGAGCCGGACGGGGTCCTGTGGGGAGGGCTCACCTTGGGCAACGATGGTGGTGTGGCATTTACCAAGAGCGGCTATGAAGACTCGCAGGATGCGATGGACTATGCCAGCATCCGGACGACGGGGCTGGTGACCGCGTCAAGATTCTGGCTCATGGGTCAGGGCACTTCTTTCCCCGAACCACCGCCCATCCAACCCAACGTCGTCATCATCATCGACAACTACATGTATCACTCCATCATGGCGTGGGGCGTCACCGGCTTTAACGACATGATTGTTGGGAAATTCCACTATATGATCTTCGAAGGCATCCCGAACAAGAACTCCATTGGCAACGAGAGCTACACTGGAATGATGGGGACGTTCCGGGCATACAAGATCGGGGAGATAGAAGACGAACTTTAGCGTCATCGTTTCCGGATTGCAACCGGCGGGGTCTCGATGACCCCGCCTTTTTTTTCTTATCAGCGGAGCCGGTGAATGTCCGACGTCTGATCTACATCTACGAGTTCGCGGCGCAGCGTGTCACGTAACTTTTTTGTGTCAAAACAGTTACATCAACAACCGGTTCAAAATATCGTTTGACGATCGACGTTCCGATTAACTAAAATAAATGCAAATTACTATTTAATCAGGAGGCATACATTATGCGCCCTACCGGCCATCTCACAAAATGGCTATGCTGTGGTTGCCTGGTCCTCGCCATGGGGGCATTCGGTCTGTGCGGCATGCAGACCCGGGACGCCACCAACAACGTCTCCGGCATCTGGAAAGTCAATCTGGCCGGGGTTTCGTTCTCCACCCAGTCAGACGTGCCCGACCATTACCAGTTGTCCGACACGATGACGTTGTACCAGATGGGCAACACGATTTACGGATTTTTCGGCAACTTTCCCATCCACACATTGAAATCGGATGACAAAGCGATCCGCTATTATCCCACGATCATCGAGGGTTTCACCGCCAACGGCAGGATCTGGCTGTACGGCAGCTGGGGCCTGCGCAAGGAAATGCTCGCCCCGCGTTCCCTGACCATCGTGGGCCGGGTCGAGGAGTTCAACACCATCGTCGCCGAATTCATCCTGATGCAGTTTGAGTTCGAGGACTCTAACGGTGACAAAAGGCGTCCTATGTTTGAAGGCCTCGGGGCCACCGGCGCATTCCGGGCGTGGAAGCAGAGCGAAATGATCCTCGTGCCGGTCAAGTGAATCGGCAGACTCACATCGAGCCATGAACACGAGAGAGCAACAAGGAGGAATCATGAACATGAAGCATATCGCACATGCCCGGATCCTGGCCGGCATCCTGCTGGCCTTCGCCCTGACCGGCTTTCTGGCGGCTGATGAAGCGCTCGAGCTGCAACCCGCCGCCGCCGTAAATCTGAGCGGTTTTTGGCAGATGGAGATGCGGGGCATCCAGTCGGATTCGAACTCCGCGAACCCCATCCCTTTCAGTGAGATTGCCTATATGATGTTGTACCAGGAGGGGGACGGAGGGCTATCCGGTTCTATCTATTGGGGCGACGAGGGCGGCGCGATTCTGCTGAAAGCCGGCGCGGGAGAGCCGCAGGACCCGATGGGCATTACCGGCATCAGGATGATGGGGCTGGTGACCGCTTCAAGATTCTGGCTCATGGGCCAAGGGCATACCTACCCCGACCTGGATCCTTTTCAACCCAATGACGTCGTCATCATTGTCGACGACTTCATGTATCACGCCATCATGGCGTGGGGGGTCACCGGCTTCGATGACATGCTGGTGGGAAAATTTCACTACATGATTTTCGATGGCATCCCGGGAAAGAATTCCATCGGCACCGAGAACTACACCGGGATCATGGGTACGTTCCGGGCGTACAAGATCGCGGACATTGATGACGAATTGCGTTAGGGCGTCTGTATCCGAACACATCCGGCGGGGTCATGACGACCCCGCCATTTTTTTTGCATGCCGCAAGGAACCGGCGGACGGGTTGCGCCAGGCGGTTCTGCATCAGTCTGTCCATGATCAACCGAGCCATCAAAAATGTCAGTGTTTTCTGAGGAAGTTGGTTGCCACGAAGCGGCTCTTGTGATATTTAAACATTGCAATATTTGTGGAGGCGCCATGAGCATCGAACGCAAGCTGCTGGATGTGGCCAACCTGAGGGACAAGGCCCGCGAGGGCGGCGGCCCGAAGCGGATCGAGAAGCAGCACGAGCAGGGCAAGTACACCGCCCGCGAGCGCCTGGAGAAGCTGCTGGACGAAGGCAGTTTCGAAGAGTTCGACATGTTCGTGACGCACCGGTGCACCGACTTCGAGATGGGCAAGAACCAGCCCCTCACCGACGGCGTGGTCACCGGCTACGGCACCGTCAACGGGCGGCTGGTGTTCGTCTTCTCCCAGGACTTCACCATCTTCGGCGGTTCCCTGTCCAAGGCGTATGCCGAGAAGATCTGCAAGGTCATGGACATGGCCGTCCGAATGGGCGCGCCGGTCATCGGCCTGAATGATTCCGGCGGCGCCCGCATTCAGGAGGGCGTCGACGCGCTGGCCGGGTACGCGGACATCTTTCTGAAGAACGTCCTCAGCTCCGGCGTGGTCCCCCAGATCTCCATGATCCTGGGGCCGTGCGCCGGCGGCGCCGTCTACTCGCCGGCCATTACCGACTTTGTGATCATGGTGCGGCAGAGCTCCTACATGTTCCTCACCGGTCCCAAGGTGGTCAAGCAGGTCACCCGCGAGGACGTGACCACCGAACAGCTCGGCGGCGCCGACATTCACGCCACCCGGAGCGGCGTCGCCCATTTGGTGTACGACAACGAGGATGCCGCGCTGGAGGCCCTCCGCAAGCTAATGTCGTTCTTCCCCCAGAACAACACCGACGCACCGCCGCTGGCGGAGAACGACGATCCCATCGACCGCCAGGACACCGAACTGACCAGCCTCCTCCCCGATAATCCGAGCAAGCCGTACGACATGAAAACGCTGATCCAGATCGTCGTGGACAACCGTGACTTCTTCGAGATCCAGCCGGATTTCGCCGCCAACATCATCGTGGGCTTCGCGCGCTTCAACGGGCGTCCGGTGGGCATCGTGGCCAACCAGCCGCAGGTGCTGGCCGGCGTGCTCGACAACAACGCCTCGATCAAGGGCGCCCGGTTCGTCCGGTTCTGCGACGCGTTCAACATTCCCCTGGTGGTGTTCGAGGACGTGCCCGGTTTCATGCCCGGCACCAGCCAGGAGTACGGCGGCATCATCCGCAACGGCGCCAAGCTGCTGTACGCGTTCGCCGAGGCCACCGTCCCCAAGGTGACCGTCATCACCCGCAAGGCGTACGGCGGGGCCTACTGCGTGATGAGTTCCAAGCACATCCGGGGCGACGTCAACCTGGCCTGGCCAACCGCGGAGATCGCGGTCATAGGCCCCGACGGCGCCATCGAGGTCATCTACCGCAAGGAACTGGACGCGGCCGCCGATCCGAAAGCCAAATCCGATGAGCTCAAGCAGGTCTACCGGGAGTTGTTCGCCAACCCGTTCGCCGCGGCGCGGAAGGGCTACATTGACGACGTCATCGACCCGGCCTCGACCCGCTTCCGGATCGTCAAGGCACTGGAGATGCTGAGCACCAAACGGGACACCAACCTGCCGCGCAAGCACGGCAACATCCCCCTGTAAGCGAGGAGCGAGCCGTGAGCCTGAACGACGCGTTGATCATAACGGGGCTGGGCATGAGCGTGGTGTTCATTGGCCTGACCCTGACCAGCCTGCTGATCTGGTCGTTCTCGGCCGTCCCCGCATTTTTCCAGCGGCGGCGCCGGCCGGCCGCGCCGGCCCCGGCCGCCGCGGAGACGGTCGTCGACGCCGCCCCCCTGGATCCCCAGGTGCTGGCCGTCATCCTGACCGTGCTCGAGATCGAACTGCGACTCACCGCGCCTGACCGCGGCGGCCGCCTGACCCTGACCCGCCAGCGGCAATCGGTGCCGTCGTCGCCGCCGCGCGGCATTTTCAACCCGACCTAGAGGAGCCATATCGGATGAGCCGCTACACCCTGAAGATCGCCGGACGCGAGTACACCGCCGAGATCAAGGAATTGACCGGCGAGACGGCCCGGGTCGTGGTCAACAATGTCGAGTACGCGGTGGACCTCGTGGAGATCGGCCGCAAGATCGTCGCCGCCCCGGCCATGCACCGCCCTTCCGCGGTGGCCCCGGCGCCCGCCGCCGCCCCGGTGTCCGCCCCCGCCGCCCAGTCGCGGGGCAGCCGGCCCGTTGCCGGCGAGGGCGTCATGTCGCCGCTGCCTGGCCTTATCATGGAGGTCTTCGTCAAGGAGGGCAGTCCCATCGAAGCGGGCCAGAACCTGGTGCTGATGGAAGCCATGAAGATGGAAAACCACATCCGGTCGCCCTACAGCGGCACTGTCAAGAAGGTGCATGTCAAGAACGGGGACGTTGTTTCCGAGGGCGACCTGCTCGTGGAGATCGCCCGCTCGGCTTTGACCACCTTGTGACCGGCGCCCGGCGCTTCGCCGATTACCGGCCGGGCTTCACCGCCCAGGCACACAGAGGAAACACGTGAGACGCATAGCAGTTTTGATGATCGGATGGATCCTGCTGGCCGGATGGGCCTGGGCCGGGCCGACGTTCGGCGTGTCGTTCCCCGACACGCCGTATGCGACCCTGCTCAAGGGCACCCGCCACGGCTTCGCGGCGCCGGAGTGGGATCTGAAGGCGAAAAAACTGGTTCAGCCGGGCACGTCCGGGCTCCTGTTCGACCGCGACGACCGCGCCATCGGTCGCTTCGAGGTGGTGCTGGCCGGCACCGACTCGAGCACCGCCCGACTGGACATGGCCGCCGGCCACTTCGCCGAAGACGTGGCGCGGATCGCCTCGCCCACCGCCCGCATGGACAACATCCTCTTCACCCGCGAGGATCCGACCCGCTATTTCCGCATCGACAAGGGCTGGCGGGACATGAGCGCCACGGTGCTCAAAGCCGGCGCCAAGGGGCAGTTGCTGGACCAGCAGGGCCGCCAGGCCGGGCTGTTCCGGGTGATCGCGGTGGCCGAGCATGACAGCGTCGGCCTGGTGACCAACATCGCCCAGGGCGTCTTCAACCGCGACATCCACACCGGCGAGATCCAGAATTACGTGGAGCAGATCCTCTCCGGCGTGGGAATAGTCAACCTCTCGTATCTCAACCTCATCATGCTGGCTATCGGGTGTCTGTTCATCTACCTCGGCATCGCCAAAGAGTACGAACCCCTGCTCCTGGTCCCCATCGGTTTCGGCATCCTGGTGGGCAACATTCCCCTGCCCCTCCAGATCTTCGACGCCATCTCCATCTACATGATCGACCCCATCACCCATGAATACGTGTTCAACACCACCACCAACAGCGTGCTGGGGATGATCTACTTCGGCGTCCGGGCGGGCATCTTCCCGCCCCTGATTTTCCTCGGCATCGGCGCGCTGACCGACTTTTCGGCGATGCTGTCCAATCCCAAGGGCGTGCTGCTCGGCGCCGCCGCCCAGATCGGCATCTTCGCCACCTTCCTCGGTGCTCTCGCGATGGGTTTCCCCGCCAACGATGCCGCCTCCATCGGCATCATCGGCGGCGCCGACGGCCCGACGGCCATTTTTCTCTCCTCCCGCCTGTCCCCCAACCTGATCGGCCCCATCGCCATTGCCGCCTACTCCTACATGGCCATGGTGCCCATCATCCAGCCGCCCATCATGAAACTGCTCACCTCGAAAGAGGAGCGCCGCATCCGCATGAAACCCGGCCGGAAAGTGGGCAAGCTGGAAAAGATCATGTTCCCCATCGCCGGCATGATCGTCACCTGCCTGGTGGCGCCCGGCGGACTCCCGCTGCTGGGGATGCTGTTCTTCGGCAACCTGCTCAAGGAGTCCGGGGTGACCGGGCGCCTGTCCAAAACCGCTTCCAGCGCGCTGCTGGACATCTGCACGATCCTGCTGGGCCTGGTGGTGGGGGCCTCGACGTCGGCCCAGGTCTTCCTGACGCCGCGCTCCGTGTTGATCTTCGTGCTCGGCTGCTTCGCCTTCGCCATCGCCACGGCGGGCGGCGTGATGTTCGCCAAGCTCATGAACCTGTTTTTAACAGACAAGATCAACCCCCTGATCGGTTCGGCCGGCGTGTCGGCGGTGCCCGACGCGGCCCGCGTGTCCGAACTCGTGGGTCTGTCCGAAGATTCGAACAATCACCTGCTGATGCACGCCATGGGCCCCAACGTCGCCGGCGTCATCGGCTCGGCCATCGCGGCCGGCATCTTCCTCGGCATTTTCTAGGAGGCGACCATGAGCAAGATCATCGCCGTGATCCCCAACATCTGCGAAGGCCGCGACCAGAAGCTCATCGAGGAGCTGTCCGCCCGGCTCAACGGCGTGCCCAATCTGATGATGCTGGACGTGTCCCTGGACCACATCCGCAACCGGACGGTCTTCGGTTTCACCGGCCCGCGTGACGCCATCTTCGAAGGCGGCATGCTGCTGTACGAAATCGCGCTGGCGCGGATCGACATGCGGCGGCACCAGGGCGCCTACCCCCGCATCGGTTCGGTGGACGTCTTCCCGTTCGTCCCCCTCAAGGACGCCACCATCGCCGAGGCCGTCCAGATGTCCGTGGAGTTCGCCGAGCAGGTGGCCGCGCGGTTCAAGATTCCGGTGTACCTGTTCAGCGAGTCCGCGCGCTACCCGGCCCGCCGCGACATCGACAACATCCGCGAGGGCGAGTACGAAGGCTTCGCCGAAAAGATCAAGGAGCCCCGCTGGCGCCCCGATTTCGGCCCCGAATCCTTTCCGGCGGACACCGGTGCCACCATCATCGGCGCTCGCCATCCTCTGATCAGCTTCAGCGTGCTGCTCAACACCACCGACATGGAGGCGGCCCGCGCCGTATGCCAGATCATGCAGTGGGGCCACGGCGGCCTGCCCCACGTCAAGGCCCACCTGGGCTGCGACCAGGTCACCCAGCACCCGCTGATCACGGTGTCCATTCACAATTTCAGCGAAACCCCGATGTACCGGGTGATCGAAATGCTGCGAATGGAATGCCGGCGGTTCGGCATCTCGATCGGACCCGTCGAGATGATCGGATTGATTCCGGAGATCGCCTTTATCGAATCGGCCGAGTACTACATGGGCATCCGGGGATTCGACCACGAGAAGCTGCTGGAACGGAACATCCAGAAGCACCTCGACGAGAAGTTTCTCTTCACCGACTGAACGCCCGGCCGGCTCCGTCGGCCTTGACATCACCACCCGGCCTCCGGCCGGGTTTTTTTATTTGCAGAGTCCGGGGGCCTCTGCCAGAATAGGGCCAAACACACCGGAGGTCGCGCATGGCAAGACCTGGAGCCTGGGGAATGCGGTTGCTGGCGGGACTGTTGCTGGTCGGCCTGGCCGGCTGCGGTTCCGGTCCGTCCCCCGACGTCGCGACGCCCCGCACGGACGAGTTCGTGTTCGGCCTGCTGATGGTGGGACCGGCCAATGATCGCGGGTGGAGCCAGGCTCACTTCGAGGCGGGCCAGTACGTTGAAAAAAACGTGTCCGGCACCCGGATGGTTTACGTGGACAAGGTCAACCCCGCGGACCGGCCGGGGACCACCCCCGCCCAGCTCGCGAACGACCTGCTGGACCGCGGCGCCCGCCTGATCATCTTCAACTCCGATGACATGAAAGACGGCGCGCTGGAGTTCGCCCGCGCCCATCCTGACATTCCGATCATCCACATCTCCGGAGACAACGCCTGGCCGAAGGGCCGTGACTTCGCCCGGCTGCCCAACCTGGCCAACGTCATGGGGCGGATGGAACACGGTGCGGCCATGGCCGGATTCGTCGCGGCCATGACCACCCGCACCGGCCGGATCGGCTACCTGGGCCCGCTCATCAACGACGAGACGCGCCGCCTGGCGGCCGCAACCTACCTGGGCGCCCGCCACGCCTGGACGCAGGTGCTCAAGCGCGATCCGGGACAGCTCCGCTTCAAGGTGTCGTGGATCGGCTTCTGGTTCAACGTACCCGGCGTCACCGCCGATCCCACCCAGGTGGCGGACGGATTTTTCTCCAGCGGCTTTGACGTGATCGTGTCGGGCATCGACACCACCGAGGCGCTGGCGGAAGCCAAGAAGTTTTCCACTCCGGACAAACCCGCGTGGGCCATCCCTTACGACTACGTGAACGCCTGCGCCGAAGCCGAAGGCAACTGCCTGGGCGTGCCCTACTACAACTGGGGACCGGCGTACGTCCAGCACGTGGAGGCCGTCCGCGCCGGAACCTGGCAGCCGTCGTTCCAATGGCTCGACCCCGACTGGTCGGACATCAACAACCCCGACCGCTCCGCCGTCGGGTTCCAGAAGGGCGCGGCGCTGCCGCCCGCCGCCGCGCGGGAGCTGGACGCGTTCATCGGCGCCCTGGCCGGCGGCCTGAACTTGTGGACGGGACCGCTGCGGTATCAGGACGGCACCGTCTTCCTCAAGCCCGGCGAGACGGCCACCGACACCCAGGTCTGGTACCTGCCGCAGCTACTCCAGGGGATGACGGGCCAGAGCGTCTCGAACCAATGACCACCGGGCCGGCCGCCTGCCGGCCGGCCGTTTCGCGGGATCCCTGAACGGCGTCATGGACATCACCCTGCAGGACATTCGCAAGACATTCGGCCGCGTCATCGCCTGCGATCGCGTGACGCTCGCTGTGCCCGGCGGCACCATCCAGGGACTGCTCGGCGAGAACGGCGCCGGCAAGAGCACCCTGATGAAAATACTGTCGGGCTTTCTCCGTCCCGACAGCGGCGAGATCCGGCTCGACGGGACTCCGGTCATCTTCCGCCACCCGGCTGACGCGGTTCGGACGGGCGTCGGGATGCTGCATCAGGATCCTCTGGACTACCCCACCCTCACGGTGCTGGAGAATTTCATGTCCGGCCGGCCGGAGCGTTTTTTCCCGTCGCGTTCGGCGGCGACGCGCCGCCTGCGCGAGCTGGCCGGAACATTCGGCTTCGCCATCGACCCCCGCGCCTGCCTGGACACGCTGACGGTGGGCGAGCGCCAGCAGCTGGAAATCCTGCGTCTGCTGAGCCTGGATGTGCGGGTTCTGATCCTGGACGAACCCACCACCGGAATCAGCGCAGCGCAAAAGGCCCAGCTCTTCGAGACGCTGCGGCGGCTGGCCGTTGAAGGCCGCACCGTCCTGTTCGTTTCCCACAAGCTCGAAGAAGTGGAATCGCTGTGCCACCGGGTGGCCGTCCTCCGTTCCGGGGCGCTGGCCGGCGCGCAGGTGCCGCCGTATACCACCGCGGAGTTGGTGGCCCTGATGTTCGGCCGGCCGATCGTTTTTCCCCAACGGGAACCGGCGGCTCCGGGGCGGCCCGTCCTGGAGCTGCGCGCGCTGTCGGCCATGGACGACCGGCTCCGGCTGGCGCCGCTGGATTTCGACCTGAGGGCGGGCGAGGTGGTAGGCCTGGCCGGTCTCACCGGCAGCGGCCAGCGACTCCTGCTGCGGACATGCGCGGGCCTGGTGCGACCCGTTGCCGGCACCGTGCGGGTGAACGGCCGGGATCTGACGGGACAGGTCTACCCGTCATGCCGCCGTCACGGGGTTGTGTTCGTGCCCACGGCGCGCCTTGAGGAAGGATTGATCGGCGACATGAACCTGTCCGAACACCTGCTGCTGGTTCAGCCGCCGCGGCGCCTGTTCATCGATCGTCCCCGAGCCCTTGAAGCGGCCGAGGAGCGGATCCGTGACTTCGCCATCAGGGGAAGCCCCGACAGTCTGATGCGGGAGCTGTCGGGCGGCAACCAGCAACGGGCGCTGCTGTCGTTGCTGGCCCCGCCGCTGGCGCTGATCCTCATCGAAGAGCCCACGCGGGGGTTGGATTTGGAATCGGCCGCCGCCGTCTGGACCCGTTTGCGCGCGCACTGCCGGGCGGGCGCGGCCATCCTGTTCCTGTCATCCGACCTGGACGAGATCCGCGCCCACAGCGACCGGATCGTGGTGTTCTTCTGCGGGCGTAGTTCGCCGCCACTGGATCCAAGCCGCACGGACCGCGAGGAACTGGGCCGGCTCATCGGGGGCAAGGGCTGGGACCGGGAGGCCGCGGGATGATTCGCGCACGCGTCCTGTGTCAGCAGGCCGGCCGGCAGGCGGGCGGCGTCATTCTGGCGCTGCTGGCCGCCTCCGGCTTGCTGCTGCTGGCCGGCGCCTCGCCTGTTGAGGTGTTCCGACAGATCGGCCTGGGCGCGTTCGGCTCCGTCACCCGATTGGCCGACGTCCTGGTGGTCTGGGGACCGCTGGCGCTCGTCACCGCCGGATTGCTCGTCACGTTCGCCGCCGGCCTGTGGAACATCGGCATCGAGGGGCAGATCGTCATGGGCGCGATTGGCGTCACCGGTTCGCTGCGGCTTCTTCAGGACGCGCCCCTGCCCGCCTGGGCGGTGCTGTCCGTCGCGCTGGCGGCCGGGATGATGGCCGGCGCCGCGTGGGCGATGCTGAGCGGCTTGCTGAAGACCGTCGGCGGCGTCAACGAGATCTTCGGCGGGCTGGGGTTGAACTTCATCGCCTCCGCCCTGATCCTGTGGCTCATCTTCGGTCCGTGGAAGCGGCCGGGCATCGGCTCCATGAGCGGTACCGAACCGTTCCCCGATTCGCTCTGGCTGCCCGCGCTGGCCGGCACCCGCCTCAGCTTCTGGTCGGTGGCGCTGGGGCTGGCGGCGGTGGGCGCCGTGGCGCTGCTGCTGAGCCGGACCGTGCTCGGCCTCCGGCTCAAGGCGGTGGGACGAAACTTCCGGGCCGCCTACCTGCTGGGCGTGCCCGCCTGGCGCCACCTGCTGCTGGCGTTCGGCCTGTGCGGCGCGCTGGCCGGCGTCGCCGGGTTCGTGCAGGTGACCGCAGTCTATCACCGGCTGATCCCGTCGATTTCCAGCGGGTACGGCTTTCTCGGGCTCATGGTGGCCCTGATCATCCGGTGCCGGGCCGCCTGGGTGGCGCCGGTGGCCGTGTTCTTCGCCGCCATCACCATCGGCGGCATCCAACTGCCCATCGCCTTGCAGATGGACTCGTCCCTGTCCGGAGTGCTGCAGGGACTGCTGGTGCTGGGCGTACTGTTTTCCGACGGCCTCCGCCACCGGGCGGCGGCGCGGCCGTGACGAGGATGTGATGGACTGGCCGACGATTCTGCTCACCGGTTTGGCCGGCGTGCTCGCCACTGCGGGACCGCTGGTCGTCGCCGCCATCGGCGAGGCCATCTCCGAGCGCGCCGGTGTCGTCAACCTGTCGTTGAACGGGACGCTGATCCTGTCGGCGATGGCGGGCTTTGCCGCGGCGGTCGCCACCGGCAGCCTGGCCGCGGGCTTCCTGTGTGGCGCGGCAGTTGGCGCGGCCGCGGCGCTGCTCGTGGCTTTCGCCGGCATCACGCTGCGCCAGTCCCAGGTGGCCGTCGGCTTCGTCCTCGCGCTCACGCTCAGGGATTTGGCGTACTTTCTGGGCGCACCCGTCATGGGCGCCGCCGGCCCCCGGCTCGACATCCTGCCCGTGCCGTTGCTGGAGCGACTGCCCGTCGTCGGTCCGATGCTGTTCCGCCAGGACGTCATGACCTACGCCAGCTTCCTCCTGATCGCGGCGGCCTGGGTGTGGATCTACCGCACCCGGCCCGGCCTCACCCTGCGCGGCCTGGGCGAACAGCCCGCCGCTGCCTTCGTCCGCGGCGCCGACGTGATCCGGCTGCGCTACCTGTACACCGTGGCCGGCGGCGCCCTGGTGGGGCTGGCGGGACCGATGTACTCGCTCAGCGTCAAGGCCGGCTGGAAGGGCACCATCAGCGGGCTCGACGGTCTCGGCTGGATCGCGCTGGCCCTCACCATCTTCGGCGGCTGGCATCCGCTGCGGATCGCGGCGGGCGCCTATCTGTTCGCCTTCCTCCAATGGCTGGGCGTGGTCCTGCAGCCGTTCCTGCCCGGCATCCCCAGTCAGGTGCTCCAGGTGGCACCGTTCCCCTTCATGATCCTCACGCTGGTCCTGGTGAACGTGGGTCAGGCCGAGTGGACGGGCCGCCTGCTGGCCGTCCTGCCGGAGGGCGGACGCCGCCGCCTGGCCGGCCTGCTCCGCCTGCTCCGGGCCAGCCCGCCCGCGGCCCTGGGGCAAACTTTCAATCGAGAGTGAACGCAGCGGGCCCGCCCCCCTTGATTCCGCCCCGCCGCCTCGGGTATGCTGTCTCTCGATCCTTCGGGCCGCCGGCCCGCGCACAGGAACGTCATGAACAACTCCGACTCGCCACAATGCTACCGGACTGTGGGACGGGACGAGGTCGCCGAACTGGTGATCGACAAGTCCCGCTTCATCGCCGCCGTGGGCCGCGCGGCGGACGAGGCGGCGGCCGTCGCCTTCATCGCCGATGTCCGGAAACGGCACTGGCATGCCACCCACAACTGCTCCGCCTTCCGGGTGGGTCTGGAGGTGGAGACCCAGCGCTCCAGCGACGACGGCGAGCCCGCCGGCACCGCCGGCAAACCCATTCTGGAAAGCCTGCACCGGCACGGCGTGCGGAACGTGGTCGTGGTGGTGACCCGCTATTTCGGCGGGATCAAGCTGGGCGCCGGCGGCCTGATCCGGGCGTACGGCGCCGCCGCGCAGGCGGGCATCCGCGCCGCCGGCATCGTGGAACGGGCCCGCCACCTAATTCTGGAGATTCGATGCGACTACGCCGACTGGCACCGGCTGGAACGGGAACTCCGCCGGTCGGGGCATCTGCAACCGCCCGTCTTCGCCGAGGCCGTGACCGCCCGGGTGCTGGTGGCGCCGGCCGATGCCGACGCGCTGCGCCACCACGTCGCCGACCTGACCGCCGGCGCGGCGGACATTCATGCGGCGGGCTTCGAATTTATCGAACGGCTGCTGGAACCCGCCGGCGGGATCAGCGCCAATCCTGACGTCTCGCCAAGCTGATCGCCGCGTGTTTCCGGCCTGACCAAATCTCAAACGGGCCGTTGCCGCAGGAAGGGGACCGTTCTCTCCGGACGGTTGGACTACGCCATGCGGCCCGGGGCGCCGGATGACCGGACCAGCGACAGCGGGCCGCCGCAGCGGGCGCACCGGCCCACGCCGTCGTAGGCGGGGTCATCGTCCGAACGGGCGTAGTTGTAATTGAGACCGCCCACCGGAAACGGCGGGTGGACCGATTCGTACAGCGCGCCGCAACGCCGGCATACGTACGCGTGGACCACCGCAGAGGCGGGAGCCTGATCGGATTTTGGAACATCCGCGGCTGTTTGGCTGGTTGGCTTTTTTTTCGGCATCGGCGATCTCCTCTCCGCCATTTGCATCCTACCAGAATCCGGGCGACCGGCGCGGATGAATTTGCGATTCCCAAAACGGCGGCCGAATCGACGCGAATCGCAGGTGAGGCCGGTCTGCCGCTCGCCGGCCCGCGGCCGTCAGGCGATGCGTTGCAGGAAGATCGCCGAGGGATTATACTGGGAGAACAATTGGATGGGAGGCTGACATGCGTATTCTGTCCGTGTTGTCGCTGCTGGTCGCGCTGACCGTGTCCGCGTCCGCCGCCGGGCCCGCCCTGGAGAAAGACCGCTTCGACACGACGGCCGGTCCGTTGACCATCACCTTCATCGGCCACGGCACGTTGCTGCTGGAGCTGGGCAGCCTGCGGATTCACGTGGATCCCTGGAGCCGGCTGGCCGACTACTCGGCGCTGCCCGACGCCGACCTGATCCTGATCACGCACCACCACGGCGATCACCTGGACCCGGCCGCCGTCGCCGAAATCCGGACGCCCCACACGGCGGTGATCACTTCCGCGCGTTGCGCCGACCGGCTGGAGTGCGTCACCGTCATGGCCAACGGCGACGCGCGCATGGTGAAAGGCGTTCACGTCGAGGCCGTCCCGGCCTACAACATCGCGCACAAGCGGCCGAGCGGCGAACCGTTCCATCCGAAGGGCGAAGGGAACGGCTACGTGCTCACCTTCGGCGACACCCGCGTCTACATCGCCGGCGACACCGAGAACATCCCCGAGATGGATCAACTGACCGACGTGGATATCGCGTTCCTCCCCGTGAACCTGCCGTACACCATGACGCTGGATATGGCGGCCGACGCCGCGCGGCGGATTCGTCCCACAGTGCTGTACCCGTACCATTTCGGGGAAACCGACATCGCGCGACTCCAGACGATGCTCGCCGATGTGCCGGGCATCGAGGTCCGGCTGCGCCGTATGCCTTGACGCCTCATCGGCCCGGCCCACCAGCGGACGCGGATGAACTTCCTGCGGTGCGGTTCATCTAACGGAGTGTGAATGCCCGCCGGCAGACCGGAACCGGCGGCGGAGGTGTCGGCCATGACGCGTGTCCGTCTGCTCCTGCTTTCCCTGATTCTGTCGCTGGGCGCCGGCCTTGCCGGCGGCGCCGCACCCAGCCACCACGTTCTGCTGCAATTCGACATGGCGCCCACCCTGCTCGTCGCCGCCGGCGCCGACCTCCGGCTCCAACTGGTGATCATCAACCTGGATGGCTACGTGGCCTTCCGCGAAACGGCCTCGCTGGCGGCGTCCGGCAGCACTTCGGACGACGTCCTCACTTACGAAAAGCTGGTCCTGCTCCCGCGCGGCGAATACCTCGTGGAAGGTCTGTTTTTCGATCCCGGCCGTAACGGCTGGGCGGTGGTCGCCGCTCCCGTCCGGCTGGACAAGAAAAGCCCCCGCGAGGTGGCCGTGCGCCTCAGCATCGACCATTTGTCCCAGACCGGGTACCGGTCCCGGCGGCGGGTGCTGGAGTTCAACCCTGACCGGCTAGGCCGGCTCTTCTTCGACCACATGCTGTGGGACCGGATCCGTTACGGCTCCATCCGGGAGCCCGAGGAGTGGGGCGGCGTGTTCGCCCGGATCAAGATGCTGGCGGCCGATCTCAATTTCTCTCCGTTCGCCCAAAACTGGCAGGAGCAGACCGCCTTCGCGCCCCCCGACTTCCTGCTGCCGTACGTGGTCGCCGACCGCATCTTCGACATGACCGTGCGGGCGGACAACCTGCGCTTTCTCCAGCGCGAGATGGATCGCTCGGGCTCGCCCGGCGGCCCCGATCCCCGGCGCGTTTTCACCGCCATGGATGACGAAGCCGGCGATTTCATGGCCTCCTACCGCCGCCTCAACATGGCGGAGCTGTTCGGCGGGTCCTGGGACAAGTCGGCGTTCAAGACGGAGAGCCGCCGCTTGGACGACCCGGCGTGCCGCACGCGGCTCGCTGAACTGATCCCCTGGTTCTGGACTGCCGTGGAGCGGAACTTTTACACCGCCAACCAGCGGGTGTCCGCCGAGCGACTCGCGCTCGAAGACCCCGGCGTGCTCGCCGAAAAAATCCGCCTCGTCGCCGATCGCGCCGCCGATCTGACCCCGAAAGCATCCTCCCGCAAGTGACCCCGTCCGGCCGCCGGCGTGTCGTCCGCCGCGCTGCGCGCACGGACGCGTTGATTTCTCGCTCCCGATCCGATACATTAGCAGAACCCGAGCCACGAGGGAGCATCCATGAGGATCCACGCATCGTGCCGAGCCGCGCTGATTCCGGCGCTGGCCCTGGCGTGCTCTGCCGCGCTGCTGGGAGCGGATCCGGCGGTCGGATCCACCCGGTTCGACCTGGTGAACGACCGGATCGTCTGCACCGTCCGCTTCGAAGACGGATGCCTGGCGGAGGACCGCCTGACCGCCCGCTCGTCCTGGGCGGCGGCGGGCGCTCCGCTGCCGTCGGTCGCCACTGACGCCGGTTTTGCCCTCGAGCTGATGTGGACGGACTGGCAGGCGCCGGGCCAGGCGGCCAACGCGGCCAACCCCGTCACGGTGCACTCGCACGATCTGGTTCTCACCGGACATGATCGCCGCCAGGACGCCGACGGCGGCGTCACGCTCGAACTCCTCTTCCGCGACGCCGTCGGCGGTTTGGAGGTCCGCGTCGCCTACCGGCTGGATACGGACGCGTTTTTCGTCCAGCGGTCGCTGGCCGTGCGGCAGCTCAAGGGCGCGCCCCACTTCCTGCGCTGGCTCTGGACCCGGGACAGCCGCCTCGGCGACACCGTCCAGACGATCAAGCCGGGCGGGTTCGGCCAGCCGGTCGCCGTCCGCTGCGGCGCCGGCGGGGCCTTCTTCGGCCTGGAGTACCCGGCGGCTGAAAACACGGCCGTTCCGGCCGCGGACAACCGGCCGGTTGTGCGCTGCGGCCAGGAGATCGGCGTGCGCCTGGGACCGGAATGGACCGAGGGGGCGCCGGCCGTCACCGGCCTGGCTCCCGATTCCAACGTCAAACTCTGGTTCTGGAAATACCTGGATGCGATCCGGGTTGCGCCGCTGCGCCCGTACCTTCTCTACAACACCTGGTACGACGTCCGCGCCCCCGAGATGGTGACGGAGCCCGGCCAGGTGATGAACGAGGCCAACCTGCTCCGCATCATCGACCGGTTCAAGGTGGAGATGACCGAGAAGCGGGGCCTCAAGCTCGACGCCTTCGTCCTGGACGACGGCTGGGACGTCTACCGCAGCGACTGGGTGCTCCGCGCCACGGAGTTCCCCAACGGCCTGGAACCCATCCGCGCGGCACTGGCCGAGCTCGGCACCCGGCTCGGCATCTGGTTCGGCCCCACCGGCGGTTACTCCCACCGCGACTGGCGCATCGGCTGGATGCGCGAGCACGGCTACGAAACCGTGGGCGACCAGTTCTGCCTGGCCGGCCGGAATTACGGACGGATGTTCCGGCAGCGCGTCACCGACCTGGCGGCCAACGACGGCGTCGGCTACTTCAAGTGGGACGGCATCCAGTTCAGCTGCAGCGAGCCGGACCACGGCCACCCCGTCGACATCTACTCGCGGCGCGCCGTGGTGGAAAGCGTCGCAGCGCTCTGCCGGGCCGTGCGGGCGAAGGACCCGGCGATGTTCCTGAACATCACCTCCGGCACCTGGCTCAGCCCGTGGTGGCTGTTGTTCGCCGACCAGATCTGGATGCAGGGCGAGGACTACGGCTGGGCGGACGTGCCGTCCATCAGCCGGCGCGACGCGGCCATCACCTACCGCGACACCGTGCTCCACGAGGACTACGGCCGCCACGACTACTGGTTTCCCCTGGCCAACCTGATGACCCACGGCATCATCAAGGGTCACCTGCAGAAACTGGGCGGCGAGGCGGAAGCGCTGGACAAGTTCACCGACGAGACACTCGTCTACGTCGCCCGCGGCGTCAGCATGTGGGAGCTGTACATCTCGCCCGACCTGCTCACCGACGGCGAATGGGAGGCGATGGCCCGCTCCCTGCGCTGGGCGCGCGATCGCTTCCCCGTGCTCACGCAGACCGAGATGGTGGGCGGAGATCCGTCCCGCGGCGAGGCCTACGGTTACGTTCATTTCCAAGGCAGTCGAGGGATCGTCGTCGCCCGCAACCCCGTCATCGCCGCCCAGGCGCTCCGGACGGCGCTGGCGCCGGAGCACGGCCTGGACCCGGAGGCGAACACGCTGGTGCTGGAGCGGGTGTATCCCACGCGCTGGGTGTCGCCGAACCTGTACGCCGCCGGCGCCGCGCTCACCCTCCCGCTGGAAGGCTTCGAGACGGCGGTGTACGAAATCTACCCGCTGGCGGAGGCGCCCGGACCGCTCGTGGCCGGCGCCGTATTCGAGATCTCCGACGATCCGGCATCGGCCGGCGCCGTGACGGTGTACCCCGCTGCCGGCTCACCCCGCCTGTTGAATCCCGAACGGGTCGCGCGGGCCCGGGTGGACGGCCGCAGCGTCCAGCCCCAGGCGCTGGGCGTTACCGCGGGGGACGGCCTGTCCGACGCAGTCCGCGGAACTGCCGTTGAATCCAACGGCCCGGGTCGTCTCACCGCGCGTTTCGAGCTGGACCCCTCGGTGACGACGGCGGAGCTGGCGGTGCGCCTCACCCCGGCCGAAGCCGCGACGGAGCACGCCCTGCCGGCGCTCGCCGCGACCGTGGATGGTCGGGAGGCCGCCGTGCGGTCCGAAGCACAGGCCGGCCGGTGGGCATGGCACACCGTCACCCTTCCTGCCGGCGCCCGCGCCGTGGAGCTGCAATTGCGCGCCGATCCGAAGTCGGCCGGCTGGTCCGGCACGGCGTCCGTGTGGGTGGTCTGTCGCCAGCGCATGGGCCGGGCCGTCGCGCTCTCCCTCACGCCTGCCGGTCCGGTCCACCCGCGGCCCATGCCGCCGAGACCCTGGCCGTCCGGCGAGATCCGCCGAAACGTGCCGCTGGGCGAGGTGGCCGTCGCTCTGCCCGGACCTTCAGCCCCGGCCGTGCCGCCGGTCGAATGATGTTCGCGGACGACTTGTCCGCATTCAAGGAGTCGGCCTATGCGTTCCGTCGTGGTCCTGTTTCTGACTCTGGCAGCCGCCGGAGTCGCGTTCCCTCAGTCCGGCATAAAGGCGGCCGTGACGGAACCGGCGCTGGTTCCCCGACCCGCGCAAATCCAGATGGACAGGGGCGCGTTCTACCTGACCCGGACCACGCGCCTCGTCACCGACCCGGGCGATCGCGAACTCCGCTGCGTCGCCCGGACGCTGGCTGTCCCGCTGGGCCGTGCTGCCGGTGGCAAGCTCACGGTCACCGACCGGCTGCCCAGGACCGGAACCGCATCGGTCATCCGACTGACCCGGCAGAACGCGCGGCCCGAGCTCGCGCCCGAAGGCTATGAGCTGGAGATTCGGACCGACGGCGTCCTGCTACGGGCGCCGACGGCCGAGGGCATCTTCCGCGGCGTGCAGACGGTCCGCCAGCTCCTTCCGGTCGCCGCCGAGTCCTCCGCGCGCGGCAAACCGGGATCGACCGCGCTGCCCTGCCTGCGGATCACGGACCAGCCGCGCTTCCCGTGGCGCGGGCTGCTGCTGGATTGCGGCCGCCACTTCATGAGCAAGGACTACGTGAAGCACGTCATCGACGCCCTGGCCTACCACAAGTTGAACCGCCTCCACTGGCATCTGACCGAGGATCAGGGGTGGCGCATCGAAATCAAGGCGTTCCCCCGGCTCACCCGGGTGGGCGCCTGGCGGGGCGAGGGCGCCGAGCGGTACGGCGGTTTCTACACCCAGGCCGACATCCGCGAGATCGTGGCCTACGCCAGGGAGCGCTATGTCACCGTGGTGCCCGAGATTGAGATGCCGGGCCACTGCACGGCGGCGCTGGCGGCGTATCCCGAATTCTCCTGCACCGGCGGTCCCTTCGCGGTGACCCACCGCTGGGGTGTGTTCGACGACGTTTACTGCGCCGGCAACGACGCCACGTTCCGGTTTCTGGAAAAGGTGCTCGACGAGGTGGCGGCGCTGTTCCCCGGCGAGTACATCCACATCGGCGCCGACGAATGCCCCAAAACGCGCTGGCAGGCCTGCCCCAAGTGCCAGGCGCGCATCAGCGCCGAGGGGCTGAAGGACGAGGCGGAGCTGCAGAGCTGGTTCATCCGCCGCATCGCCGCGTACCTGCGCGGCAAGGGGAAGCGGGTCACGGGCTGGGACGAGATCATGGAGGGCGGCCTGGCCGAGGGCGTCACGGTGCAGTACTGGCGGGGCTGGCTCGGCGAGCGGATCGTGACCGAGGCGGCCGCCGCCGGCAACGACGTGATTGTCTCGCCCACCAGCCACTGCTACATCGACTACCCGTGGTCCGTCATCGACCTGGCCAAGATCTACACCCTGGAACCCGTTCCGGCGGGGATGCCGCCGGAGCACGCGGCGCGGGTGCTGGGCGGGGAGGCCAACATGTGGACCGAGTATGCCCCGCAGTCCGCCGTGGACGGCAAGGTGTTCCCGCGGCTGGCCGGTCTCGCCGAGGTGTTGTGGTCGCCCCGGGAAGCTCGCGACTGGGCGGATTTTTCCAACCGGATGAACAGCCACTACGACCGCCTGGCCGCGCTGGGGATCGCCGCCATGGTGCCGCCGCCGCGGCTGGAATCGGAGGGAGTTGACGGCGGACCGCGCACGGTCCGCCTCACTGGCGCTTGGCCCGGCGCGGCGATTCGCTACACGCTGGACGGCACCGCGCCCCGGCCCGATTCGTCCCGTGCCGATGGCCCCATCCGCATCGAGCGCACGGCGACCATCCGGGCCGCCGCCTTTCACCCGGGTCTGACTACCAGCCCGGAGGTGCGCGCGACGATTCGGATCGACGCCCTGCCGGCCGCCTCGCCCAACGCCGCGGCGCCGGGCCTTCGCGCCGCCTACTATCCCGGCAACTGGAACGCGCTGCCGGATTACACCCGGCTCCGCCCGGCTGCGGTGCGGACGGTCTCAGCCATTGACGTGACACCGGGTCTTCGACCCGAGTTCTTCGGGCTCCGCTTCACCGGCTGGCTGGACGTCCCCGCGGACGGCGACTACACGTTCACCGTCCGCTCCGACGACGTGAGCCGGTTGTTCCTTGACGGGGTGCTCGTGGTGGACTGTGACGGCGCGCACCACCGAACCCTGGAAACGAGCGGCCGGATCCCGCTGCGCGCCGGGCGGCACGCCCTGGCTGTGGATTACCTGCAGATCCTTGGCAGCTCCGCCCTGACCGTGTATTGGGAAGGTCCGGGTTTCGCGCGTGAAGAATTGCCGGCCGCGCGGCTGGCCCACGTTCCGGAAGCACCGGCGCGCTGAACCGATCGACCGCATCTCTGGAGTCGCACCGCATGATCCTGAACGCACTGGACTGGGGCATCATCGTCGCCTACTTCGTGTTCTCGCTGCTCGTCGGCCTGGCCGTGTCGCGGCGGGCCGGACGCAGCGCGTCCGAGTTCTTTCTGTCCGGCCGAAGCATGCCGTGGTGGCTGCTCGGCGTCTCCATGGTGGCCACCACGTTTTCCAGTGACACGCCGAACCTGGTCACCGACATGGTCCGCCAGAACGGGGTCGCCGGCAACTGGGCCTGGTGGGCGTTCCTCCTCACCGGCATGCTCACGGTGTTCGTGTACGCGAAGCTGTGGCGGCGCTCCGGCGTGCTCACCGATCTGGAGTTCTACGAACTGCGCTACAGCGGCCGGGCGGCGGCGTTCCTGCGGGGTTTCCGGGCGGTATACCTGGGTGCGTTCTTCAACGTGCTGGTGCTGGCCACGGTTTCCATGGCGCTCACCAAGATCGCGGCGGTCATCCTGCATTGGCCGGCCGGCTGGACGCTGCTGATCGCCGGTATTGTCACGGTGATCTACAGCGCGCTGGGCGGTTTCAGCGGCGTCCTGCTCACCGATTTTCTGCAATTCATCCTGGCCATGGCCGGCGCCGTGTGCGCCGCCGTTGTCGCGCTGGGACGACCGGAAGTGGGCGGGTTGACCGGACTGCTGGGCAACCCGGCGGTGGCGGCGAAGCTGAGCCTGCTCCCCGACCCGGCGGACGGCCAGACGTTCCTCCTGCTGCTGGTGCTGCCGCTGGCCGTTCAGTGGTGGAGCGTCTGGTACCCGGGCGCCGAGCCCGGCGGCGGCGGCTACATCGCCCAGCGCATGCTGGCCGCGCGGTCCGAGGGGGACGCCGTGGCGGCCACGCTGTTCTTCAACTGCGCCCACTACGCCCTGCGGCCGTGGCCGTGGATCCTCGTGGCGCTGGCCTCGCTGGCCGTATTTCCCGATTTGACGGCCCTGCAGAACGCCTTCCCGCACGCCGATCCCGGACTGATCCGCCACGACTTCGCCTACCCGGCCATGCTCAGCTTCATGCCCGCCGGGCTGCTGGGACTGGTGACGGCATCGCTGCTGGCCGCGTACATGTCCACCGTCTCCACCCATTTGAACTGGGGGTCGTCCTATCTGGTCAACGATCTGTATCGGCGGTTCATCCGCCCGGACGCCGGCGAACGCCGGCTGGTTCTGATCGGGCGCTTGTCCACGGTCGGGCTCATGGCGGCCACCAGCATCGTGGCCCTGCTGCTGGAAAACGCCCTGCAGGCGTTCCAGATCCTGCTGCAGATCGGGGCGGGCACCGGGCTGATCTTCATTCTCCGCTGGTTCTGGTGGCGGGTCAACGCGGCCAGCGAGATCACGGCCATGGTCACGTCCTTTCTGGCGGCCATTTATTTCCAGTTCATCCACCCCCACAGCGGTCTGCCGCCGATGAGCGCACCCACCCAATTGGTAACCGGCGTGGCCGTCACGACGCTGGCCTGGCTGGCGGTCGCCTGGTTCAGCCCGGCCACCGATCCGGCCACTCTGCGCGCCTTTTACCGCTTGGTCCGGCCGGGCGGTCCCGGCTGGCGCCGCGTGCTCGAGGCCGCGCGGCGGGACGGGGAGGAACTCGAAGCTCCCGGCGCCGTGGGGTGGGACGTCCCCCACGGGATTCTCTGCATGTTTCTCGGCTGTGCGATGATTTACTGTGCCCTGTTCGCCACGGGCAACTGGATCTACAGCCGGATTCTGCCGGCCGGCATTCTTTCGGTGATCTCGGCGGTGATGGCCGGCCTGCTGATTGTCGTGTGGCGGCGCCGGCCGTCCGCCAGACGGGTGCAGCGGGATCCGGCATAACACGCGTGCCGTTTGATATGACCGTTACGGAATCGCGCGGAGGATCCGCTCGAGGTCGGCCTGGCGCGCTTCCAGGTCCGCCAGCAGATGGAACTGGTTCCGGCAACGGTCCAGGTTGTGGCCGGTCCGGCGGATCCTGAAATAGACATCCCCCCGCAGATGGTCGGTCAGGAATCGCGTGCCGATGAGCAGGATGATGAGGCGCGCGCCGAGGAGCAGGTGCTCCCGCTCGGCCGGCGTGAGCACGCCGGCCAGGGGCTCCAGCCAGCCGGCGGCCAGGGCGGCGAAGATTCCGTTACGCAGGCGCGCGCGGTCCGGATCCGGATCGTCCTCTGGCGCGGCGCTGACGAACGAGCGCACCATGTCCCCGAAATCGAACAGGGCCGAGCCGGGCATCACCGTGTCCAGGTCGATGACGCACAACCCCTCCCCCGTGACGGCGTCCAGGAGCACATTGTTGCACTTCGTGTCGTTGTGGGTGACCCGCCGCGGCAGGACGCCCGGCGCGAGCAGCCGTTCGGCCGCCGCCACGACGGATCGATGGTCCCGCACGAACGCCAGCTCCCCCGCGGCTTCCTGAACCCGGCCGCAGGCATCGGCGGCCGCAGCGTCCTCCAGGTCGGCCAGCCGGCGGCGGCCGTCGTGAAAACCGGGAATGGTCACAGCCAGGCGGGCCGGCGACAGATCGGTCGTGTCGCGCAGAAAGCGCCCGAACGCCCGGGCGGCCTGCCACGCTTCGTCCTCGGAACCGATCTCGTCGCGTCCGACAGTGTCCTCCTGAAACAGAAACGCGCACCACCAGTCGCCCGCCGCGTCCACGTGACGCCATGCGCCGCCACGAGAGGGCACGGGCACCTGGCGGCGGCGATCGCCGTCGGTCACGCCCTGCCGGCGGTAAACCGTCGCCAGGTGTTGGCACACCTGAATCGTATTGGCAACCACAAGTTCCGGATTCGGAAAGACCCGCCGGTTGATGCGCCGCAGGATGAACCGGACCGGACCCGCCGGCCCGGCCACGGTGACCCGGTACGTGTCGTTGATGTGGCCGGTCCCGTGGGGCTCGCCGGCGACGAACGGTCCGGGCAGGTCAAACGCCGCGGCGACCGCGGCCAGATCGGGCACGGGCTTCACGGCCATAGCGGCTCCGGATATCCGCCCGCGGCGGCCAGCCGGCGCAACCGCGCCACGGCGGCGGGACGGTCGGCCTGGTACGTCATGCCGAACCAGCCCGCCGCTCCCGCCAGCAGCGCCACCTCGCCTCGCCCTTCGGCCAGGAGCCGGGTCAGCGCCTGGGGCAGGCGGAACTCGGCCGCCGGATCCGACCCAGACTCCGCGACAAAGTCGGCGAAATATTGTTCCAGTGACGTGAAAACGGCCGGCGTGAACGCCAGCATGTTCATGGACACCCAGGCCTCTCCAGAGACGGGCTGCCAGCGGCCCGCTTCGTCGCGATACACGATGGTCGCCGCGTCGCGCCGGATTTCGAGACGCTCGGTGAGCGCGCGGACGCGGCCCCGGGCATCCAGCTCGCACACCGCCCGCGAGACCGCGCCGTGCTCGGAGAGCGTCTCCGCCAGTCGGTAACCGACTACGGCGGCGCGCATCGCCGCCGGATCGATCCCCTGGAGGAATTCAGCTGCCAGCCGGTAGGCGGCCCGGCCGTAGAAATCGTCCGCGTTGACCACGGTGAACGGGGCGGCCACCTGCCCCCGGGCGGCCAGCACCGCGTGCGCGGTGCCCCATGGTTTGGTGCGGTTGTCGGGGACCGTCACCCCGGCCGGAAACTGCCGCACGGTTTGGACGGCGAAGCCCAGCTCCAAACGTCGCCCCCAGCGCGGTGCGAACATCGCCCGGCATTCGTCCGCCAGCCGATCCGACACCACGAACACGGCCCGGCGGAAGCCGGCCCGGAGCGCGTCGTGCAGGGCGTAATCGATGAGCGTCTCGCCGGCCGGACCCAGGCGGTCGAGTTGCTTGAACCCGCCGTAGCGGCTGCCGACTCCGGCGGCCAGGATGAGCAGGGTAAGGTCCATGGCGACTCCGTCTCCCAATCGCATCAGCGGCACAGAATATCAGGATATCACCCGTTTGGCCAGTCTGGATGCTGTTGGGCTGATCATCGGATGATTCATCCGGATACCGGCGGCAGGCTCCAAGCGGCGGGGATGCACCGCTTCAGCCGATTCCTCTTTCCCGCTCTTCCCCTGTCGACGCTCTTGACCTATAATGCGCTCATGCAGAACATGCCGCCTCCGCCCGATTCGGCAGCGCAATTCAAGGCCAGCAGCATCATGCTGACTCTCAACATTGCCACGGTGGGCATCATGTCCCTGCCCGATCGGCCGGGGATTGCGGGCCTGTTGCTGGGTGCCATCGGCCGGCGGAGCGTCAATGCCCACTTCGTGGTGGAGTTGACCGACAACACCAACCGTTCCCACATCGTCATCGGGGTCAGCGAGACGGATCTCGGTGAGGCGCTGTCCGCTGTCCAGGATATCGCGTCCAGAATCCAGTTCTCGGAGGTGGTCCACCAGCGCGACGTCGTTTTGGTCTCGATCCACGGCCCCCACTTCAGGGATCGCCCCGGCTGCGCGGCCGAGGCGTTCGCCGCGATCGCCGCCGCCGGCGTGAACATCCTGGCCATCAGCACGTCGGTTTCCAGCATCTCCTGCCTCGTGGAGAAACACAACCTGAACACGGTGATCAAGTCCCTGCAGCACCATTTCGGCGTGTCCGACGACGGGGTGCTGGTGGCCGAGGACGGACTGGCCCGCCCCTGGCGCCTGTGCCGGTGACGTCACCGGCGCCGAATTCCGGAAACAAGTTCCCGCGCCGCAATTCCCGCTTTCCCCCAAACCTCCGATCTGCTATGTTATCTTGAAATCAGGATTTCTCGACCGAGGGGCAGCTGCATTCATGACCAGCCCGGAAACTGAGCCGACGGTCTCCGTGATCGTTCCCGTTCACCGGGGCGGCTCGATGTTCAAGCATTGCCTGGACGGAGTGGCCGCGCTGCAACCCGCCGCCGACGAAGTGCTGGTGGTCCTGGACGGCGCCGACACGGTCGCCGAACGTCAAGCCGGCGAGCTGGACTTCACCACCATCAGCCTGCCGGTTCGGCGGGGTCCCGCCGCCGCCCGCAACGCCGGCGCCCGCGCGGCCCGTGGGCGGATTCTCTTCTTCCTCGACGCCGACGTATCTCCCGCCGCAGACGCCGTCGCGAAGGTGCGGCGCGCCTTCTCCGCCGATCCGGATCTGGCGGCGCTGTTCGGCAGCTACGACGACGAGCCGGCCGCGCCCAATTTCCTCTCCCAGTTCAAGAATCTGCAGCACCATTACGTCCACCAGCACGCCAACGAACAGGCCGCCACCTTCTGGGGAGCGTGCGGCGCCATCCGCGCGGACACGTTCCGGGACTTCGGCGGTTTCGACGAGACCTACCCGGTCCCGTCCATCGAAGATATCGAGTTGGGCACCCGTCTGCATGCCGGCGGCCGCCGCATCCGCCTGGACAAATCGCTGCAGGTCAAGCACCTCAAGTGCTGGCGGGCCGCCAGCCTGCTCCGGGCCGACGTGCTGCACCGGGCGGTGCCCTGGACCTGCCTGATCCTCCGCCAGGGCCGGATGCCCAACGACCTGAACCTCCGCTGGTCCGGGCGCTGGAGCGTCGTGGCAGCCTACGTCGGCCTCGGCGCCCTTGGCGCCGCCGGGTGGTGGCCGGCCTTGCTGCTGGTCGCCGGGCTGGCGGCGGCCGCTCTTATGGCCATGAACTTCCCGCTGTATCGGTTCTTCTACCGGCGCCGCGGCCTGATCTTCACCCTGGCCGCCGTCTCGTGGCACTGGTTCTACTTTCTGTACGGCGGTGCTGGTTTTATCGCCGGTCTGCTCGTTCATCTGACCGCCGGCCTGCGGAAACAACCGGCCCGACCCGATGCCGCCCAAACCGGCCCGAAGCGCGAGGCGCCATGAATCCGGCGGACGCCATCGCGGTGATCGGCGGAGGACCGGCCGGCCTGGCCGCCGCGTACGAACTGGCCCGCCACGGCCGCCCGCCCATGGTGTTCGAAAAACACGGCATTCTCGGCGGCCTGGCCCGGACCGAACGATACAAGGGCTACCGGTTTGACATCGGCGGGCACCGCTTTTTCACCGGCCACCCCCGAATCCGGGCGCTCTGGGACGAGGTGATCGGGGAGGACTTCCGCAAGGTGCCCCGGGTCTCCCACATCTACTACCAGCGGCGCTTTTTCAATTACCCGCTCGAGCCATTCAACGCCCTGCGCAACCTCGGCCTCTGGGAAAGCACCCGGGTGCTGCTGAGCTACCTCAGGGCCAGATTGCGGCCGTACCCGGATGAGAGCACCCTGGACCGCTGGGTGTCCAACCGGTTCGGCCGCCGGCTGTTCGAGATCTTCTTCGCCAGCTACACTGAAAAGGTTTGGGGCATCCCCTGCCACGAGATCCAGTCCGAGTGGGCCGCCCAGCGCATCCAGGGAATGTCGTTGCGGACGGCCGTCGTCAACGCCCTGCTGGGCACCAACAGCGCCAAAAGCCTCATCCGGACTTTCGACTACCCGGTGCTGGGTCCCGGGATGATGTGGGAGCGGATGGCGGCCACCATCGAACGCCGCGGCGGCTCCGTGACCACGGGCGCCGCCGTCACCGGCCTGCGCTGGGCGGAGCGCTCCGTCCACGAGGTGGAGGTGGCCGCCGGCGACGGTCGCCGCTCCCTGCCGGTGGGACAAGTGATCACTTCCGTGCCACTGAACCAGCTCGTGGGCATGTTCCAACCGGCAGCGCCCGAGGATGTGACCTCCGCCGCCCGGGAACTGGAATATCGCGGCTTCATCCTGGTGGGGCTCATCGTCGACCGGCGTCTGACTCTCCCGGACAACTGGATCTACATCCACAGCCCGGAGGTCCGGGCAGGCCGCGTGCAGATCTTCCACAACTGGAGCCCGGCGATGGTCCCCGACGACAACCGCTCGAGTCTCGGCGTGGAATACTTCTGCTCGGTCGGCGATGCGATCTGGGCCCTGTCCGACTCGGACCTGATCGCCACCGCCCGTTCGGAACTGGTTCAACTGGGTCTGGTCAAAGAGGGCGAAGTGCGCGACGGCGTCGTGTTCCGGCACGGGCACGCCTACCCGGTGTACAACGCCCGCTACCGCGAGAACCGGGAGCGCGTCCGCCGGTTTCTGTCCGATTTCGACAACCTGCAGACCATCGGCCGCAACGGACTTCACCGGTACAACAACATGGACCATTCCATGTGGACCGGGCTGGTGGCGGCCGACAGCATCCTGGGCGTACGGACCGACCTCTGGGTGGATTCGGAATGGTCCTCCGACGAGTCGGCCGCGGCGCCTTACGCGTGACCGCGGCCCGGCGTGATCGGCGACGGGAGCCCTGATGGCCGGCTGGAAGCAAAAATTCAACCTGCTGCTGAGCCTGCTCGACGGCCGCCGCCCTCCCGACGGCCCCTTGTATGTGACGGTCGACGCCACCTCGCGCTGCAACCTCCGTTGTATGGGTTGCCCCATCCATTCACCCCATGGCATTATCGCCGCGAACGCCGCCCGCTCGGCCGTCGACCTGCCGGAGCAACTGTTTCGGGAACTCTGCGCCGAACTGAACAATCTGGGAACGGACGATCTCACGCTCAGCGGCGACGGCGAACCGCTGCTGCATCCCCGGATCGCGGAGATCGTGGCCATCGCCACGGCGCGCGGCTTGCGCGTGGGCATCATCACCAACGGGATCCTGCTCGACGGACCGCTGGCCGACGCGATCATCGCCGCCGGAGTCGAGCGCCTGCGGGTCAGCCTGTGGGCGGTTTCACCGAAACGGTATGCCCAAAACTACCCCGGCTCCGATCCCGCCAACCGGGAACGGATCATCCGGGGCCTGGCCAGGATCAACGAGACCCGTCGCCGTTCGGGGCGCAATGTCCCCCGGACAACCCTGCATATGGTCATCAACCGAACCAACTGGCGGGAGATACCGGACATGGTCCGGCTGGCCGGGGAAACCGGTTGCAGCGCCGTTTCGTACTCGCCGTTGCGCGATTTTCACGGGGTCCTGCACGAGCACCAGCTTGAGCGGGAATCGGAGGCCGCCGTTGTTGACTTGTTGCGACGGGCGGCCGCCGACTCCCGCCGATACGGGCTGCGTCATAATGTTCCCGAGACCATCCGCCGATACGGAACCGCCGACGGCCCCTGGCGGGAGACCGACTGCTACATCGCGTGGTATCACGCCCGGATCAAGGCGGACGGCCGCGTCTACCCCTGCAACTTCATCATGTCCGAACCGCTGGGCGACCTGAACCGAAGCACCTTCCGGGATATTTGGCGGGGACCGGCGTTCCAGGATTTCCGTCGCGGTTCTCTCGGCCCCGACCGGCGGGATTACCTGGCCGGGCGATGCGATTGCGCCTTCTGCTGTCATCTGATCGACAATCGGCGGGTCCATCGTGTCGGGCGCTGGATCCGTACTTTCCGCAGGGAGGATAATCCGATCCCATGAGCCCCCGTCTGTTCAGCAGGTTCGCCACCGCCTTGAACGCGCTGGCCAGTCGCCGGCTCATTATCTGCTGCGACGGGATCGCCTACCCCTTCGAGCGGGTCGCGTGGCGGAAGCTTTGGAACTGGTTCCGGGTGGAGAGTTCCACGCTCTTCCGGCCGGAACGCCCCTGGGGCTGGCCCACCCATCTCATGGTGGAGCCGGCCACCCTGTGCAACCTGCGGTGCGCCCTCTGTCCCATCACCATCGGCCTTGACCGGAAGGGACAGTTCATGCCGCTGCCGCTGTTCCAAAGAACCATCGATCAACTCGGGGCCAACCTGTTTCTGATTCTGCTGTGGGATTGGGGGGAGCCGTTCCTGAATCCCTCGATCTATGACATGATCATCTATGCTCGGCGGTGCGGGATCCGGGTGGTTTCGAGCACCAACGGGCACATGTTCACCGATCCGGACGAGGCCGACCGCCTGGTCCGGTCCGGTCTCGACTCCCTGATCTTCGCCGTGGATGGGATCACCCAGGCGTCGTACGAACGATACCGCCAGGGCGGCAACCTGGAGCAGGTCCTGACCGGCATCCGCACGGTGGTGGAGCGGCGCCGGACGCTTGGTGCCGATCGCCCGTTTCTCAACCTCCGGTTCATCGTCATGAAAGACAACGAACATGAAATCCCGGCGCTGAAAGAATTGGCCCGCGGCCTCGGAGTGGACGCCCTGTCGCTCAAGACGCTGAACCCATGCAGCCAGGACCCGTATTTTGAGACCGATGCCCACCGGCGCGGTTTGGCCGAATTCACCCCCGACAACCCCCGCTACCGGCGGTTCCCGCTCGACCCACGGACGGGCGACCGCATCCGCCGCCGGGGCAACCCGTGTAAAAATCTGTGGAACTGCCCCACCGTCCACGCCGACGGCACGGTCTGTCCATGCACCTATGATCCCAAGGAGCATTTTGTTCTGGGCAATCTGGCCGCGCAGAGTTTTCGGGAGATCTGGCATGGCGAGCCCTACCGGCAAATGCGCCGGGGGTTGCGTCGCGATTACCAGCGGTTGCCGCTCTGCCGGGACTGCAGCTACGCCTTTGAGGGGGGCAGCCTCTACGATGAGTCGATCGCGGAGGTGCTCTTTTTCTCAAACGCGGCCGGCCCGACCGGGCCGCTGCCGACGTCCGCCGCAGGAGACTGAGCACCGTGGCCGAGACAACCATCCCCGAGCTGTCCGTGATCATCGCCGCCTACCGGGCGGAGGATCAGATCGGCGACTGCCTGCGGTCTCTGGCGGCTCAGCGGAGCGCCCGCACGTTTGAGGTGATCGTCGTCAACAGTTCGGCGGACGGCACCCCGGCCATGATTCAGCGCGACTTCCCCGGTTTCCGCTGCCTGACGTTTGACGCGCGCAAGTACTGTGGCGACGCGCGCAACGCCGGCATCGCCGCGGTGCGCGCCCCGGTGGTAGCCTTCATCGATGCCGACTGTGTTGCCGCCCCCGACTGGGTGGACGCCGTGCTGTCCGCGCATCGGGCGCCGCACCTGGCCGTCGGCGGCTCCATCGCCAACGCTCACCCGGGTCCGCCGGTGGGCTGGGCCGCGCACATCCTGGAATTCCATGACTGGATGCCCCACCGGCCCGCCCGCTGGATCGACGACATGGCCGCCGCCAACCTGTCATTCAAACGAGAGGCGTTACAGCGCTTCGGGCCGTTCATCGAGGGGACGTACTGTTCCGACTCCGAGTTCAACTGGCGGCTCGCCGATGCCGGTCACCGGATCTGGTTCGACCCGGCCATCCGCGTCGCGCATCGCGGCATCACCGACTGGCGGCAATTCCTGAGCCACGAGTTCATGCACGGGCGTTCCTTCGGCCGGGTGCGGGCCCGCTATCGGTGTTTCCACCTGCTCCAACGGCTTGCCTACGCCGTCCTGTGGCCGCTCATCGCGATCAAGCTCTTCACCGGTGCCGCCCGCTCGGCCGCAAGCGATCCCTCCACCCGCCAGGCGTTCGTCCGCAGCGCCGGTTGGCTGGCGGTCGGATTCGCCGCCTGGGCACTGGGTGAGGCCGCCGGCTACCTGTCCCGAACCCAGCCCGATCAGACGGGCCGCAGTCAGGTGGCGACATGACCTCCGGCGCTCCTCCACCACCTCAGGCGCAACCCAACCTGGCTCGGTCCGGCCTGTTCTTGCTGGCCAGCGAATCCCTGGCTCTGCCCGCCGGTTTTCTGATCATCGTGCTGCTGACGAGGACTCTGGGACCGGCGAAATTCGGCCTGTTCGCTCTGGCCGCTGCCATCGTCGTCTGGATCGAATGGGCCATCGCCGCACTGTTCGCCCGCCCCGCCGTTCAGCTCATCGCCGAGACGCGGGACTGGCCGCCGGTGGCCCGGGCCCTGTGGCGTTACCACCTGGTCGCCGGGGTCTCGTCCGCCCTGGCGCTGGGCGTGGCCGCCGGCCCCGTCGCCGCGCTGTTCGGGGAACCCGAATTCGCCGCCTTGCTTCGACTTTACGCCCTGGATATCCCGCTCTTCACCTTGGCGGTTTTCTACAAGACCGTCCTGGTGGGCACCGCGGCTTTCAACCGCCGGGCCGTCGTCAGCGTCTGCCGCCATCTCTCCCGGCCGCTGCTGGTATGGGCTTTTTTAGCCGCCGGCGGCTCCATCTTCGGGGCCATCATCGCCAACATCCTGGCCTCCGCCGTCGAAGTGATCGTGGGCGGCGTCTGCAGCCGTATCCCCGGCCGCGGACAGCCGGCGGTCATCGGCTGGCCGTTTCTGCGGTTCGCGATGCCGCTCTTCATCTTTGGCGTCTGCATGCGGCTGTTTGACAAGCTGGACCTGTTCGTGCTCAAAATCCTGGGCGGTACCGCAGAAACAGTGGGCAACTACGGCGCCGCGGCTGCGGCGGCGGTGGCCGCCGGCATCCTCAGCATCGCGTTTTCGCCGATGTTGCTGTCGGTGATGACGCGTTGCCTCCGCGATGGCGAGTCGGAACGCGCCCGGCGCATCGCCGCCACGGCGCTGCGGGGCCTCCTGAACCTGGCCGCATTCGCCGCCGTGGGTTCGGCTGCGGCACCGGAGATCGTCGGCTTGCTCTTCGGGCCGGATTACGCCGCCGCCGCCCCCGTTATGGGGGTGCTGCTGTTTGCCGCTTTGGCGATGGTCTATCTCGCCTTTGCGACATCCATTATGACTTGCGCCGGCCATCCCGCCTGGGCCACCGGCGTGGCGCTGCCCATGCTGCTGCTGGCCGGGGTCGGACACCTGATCGTGATCCCCAGACTGGGCGCAATGGGGGCGGCGGGTGTCACTACGGGGACGGCCGTGCTGGGAGCGGCCGTGGCCACCGCCCTGGTGTGCCGTGCGTTCAACGCCGCGCCGCCGCCGCAGTCATTCCTGCGGACTGCGGTTGCCGCCGGCGTCGGGTTTGCGATCTGCACCATCTGGCCGGCCGCGGGCATCTGGATCCCCGTCAAGCTGGCGGCGGCCTCGGGAATGGTTGCGGTCACGCTGGTCATCCTCAGGGAATGGGGCCGCCCCGAACTGGAGATCGTCCGGTCGCTTCTGGCATCCCAGAGACCCAGCGGGCCCACCCCGGTCGCGGAGTGACGACATGCCGGAGATTACGCCGCTCATTTCGGTCATCGTGCCAACCCGCGGCCGGCCGGCCGCCCTCAGCGAATGCCTGGCGGCGCTGGCTGTTCAGGAGTTGCCGGCGGACGCCTTCGAAGTGGTGGTTGTGGTGGACGGCGACGATGATACCGAACCGACTGTGCCGTCAGGATGGCCCGCCGGCATCTCCCGGCACGTCATCCGTCAGCCCCAGGCCGGACCGGCGGCAGCCCGCAACACCGGCGCCGCCCGGGCGCGGGGCGACTGGCTGGCGTTCACCGATGACGACTGCCGCCCCGACCGGTGCTGGCTCCGGGAGCTGCTGGTGCAGTGCCGACAGCACCCCGGTGCGGCGGTGGGCGGCCGAGTGGTCAACGCCCTGCCCGACAACCCGTGGGCCGAGGCCAGCCAGTTTCTCCTTGACTCCGTCTACGAGCAATCCAATCGAAATCCGGAGGATGCCCGTTTTTTCGCCACCTGCAACCTGGCCGTCCCGGCCGGTCCCTTCCGCGCGCTCGGTGGCTTCGCCGCCGGCTATCCGCTGGCCGCCGGGGAGGACCGCGAGTTCTGCCGCCGCTGGCGCGGTTCCGGCCGTCTGCTGCGAACGGCGCCGGGCGTCGTGGTCCACCACGCCCCCCGCTTCACCGCGGCTGGTTTCTGGCGCCAGCAATTCCGCTACGGCCGCGGCGCCCGCCGATTCCATGCGGGCGGTCAAGCTGCGACGACCGGGGCGGATTTCGCTCCGCCCGCCTTCTATGCCGGCCTGCTGACCCGGCCGTTTCGCTCCGCCCCGCCCGGGCGTCGCTGGGGCCTGGCCTGGCGGGTTGCGCTGTCGCAGGCGGCCATTCTGGCCGGCTATCTCCGCGAATTCGTTTTTTCGAGAGAATGATCGGCGACCGTCTCCCGTCTTTCCCGCCGTAGCGTGATCAGCAGGGCCAGGAAGAGACCGAACACCACCAGCCGGTCGGCATGGAGGCCGAGGAATCCCCACGGGGAATCCAGTTGACCTGCAGTCAGGCCCAGCCGTTCGGTGAGCAAGCCAGGCAGACTGACCGCCAGCAGCCCCAGCGCCGCCAGTCCGGCTGCGGCCAGGCGTACCCGCCGTTCCGCTTCGAGGTCGGCGACAAACAGAGCCGCCGCCGGCAGGGCCGCCACCGAGTCGTAGACCCGGTGATAGACCGCCCACAAACTGAACAATGCCAGGATGGCCAGGTGTGTGTTCTCTTCCTCTTTTCGGTGGCGGAACAGCCAAAACATGGCGGCCAGGGCGGCTGCCGCCAGAGCCACCGCTGCTACCCAACCCCACCAGTCGGATCCACCACAGAGCGTCTCCATCAGCGGCCGGATGTCGGTGGTTCCCTCAAAGTAGCCATGTTTACCGGACCAGACTCGCACGCCTTTGCTCAGGTAGCCGGACATGGCCACCCACGGCCAGACGCCGGTGTGGATGCAATAGGCGGCGGTCAGACCGGTCACGACCGCCAGCGCGGTTCCCACCATGCGCCACTCCCGCCGCCACGCCCAATAGAGCAGGAACGGGCCGGCCAGGCTCGGTTTCACCAGCGCGGCCCCCAACAGCAGCCCGGCCGGCACCTGACGGCCTGATCGCCGCACGACCTCTGCGCCGAGGATGAGGGCCAGGATGACCAGGCTGATCTGGCCGGTGCGCAGCGTCACCCGGACCGGCGCCCACACCGCAAAATAAGCCGCCAGAAACAGTACCGCACTTCGGGACCAGCCCCGCCCCCAGATCATCCGCACCAGCCAGACCACGGCACCGCAGGCCGCGACGTTGACCACGAGCCAGACCCACGGCAGCGCCTCCGCGGGAATGGCGTTGAGCGGCCAGAAGGCGACGAGCGCGTATGGAGGATACCCCGGGAACAGCTTCGGACTTATCGAGGCGGAATCGCGCCACCAGACCGCGCCGAGTCTCCGAAACAGCCGCAGGTCAAAGGACCGGGCGCCGGCGGTGGCAATCCCATAGCCCAGCGACACGAGCGCCGGCAGCGCCAGCGCCAAGGCCAACCAGGCCCACGGCCGTTTCGCGGGGCGTTCCGGTCCAGCCGGGTCGAACCGTGTTGCGGGATTTTCCATCGCGCCTATTCTATCGAAAAAACCGGAGCAACGATATCAGGATCCGTTCTGGCGAATCGGGCGGATGTTTTTCAGTCCACGGATGGGTTGAAAACCGAAAATGGGGTACAATGGGCCTGCAGTTTAACCAGGAGTCACATTATGACGCAGGCGCACCACACTCCGGCGCGGAGGCGGTCATGAGCATCGGACGCCTCTTTGCCATCCTGATCAGCATCGGCTTGGTCTTGCTGGGGCTGATATTCATCATCGCCGCGTTGAGTCCGCAAGCCGCCAGCCCGGGGGGGCGCGCGTTCATCGGCAGCGTGATCGCCGGAATCGGACTGTTCCTGTTCGTCTTCATCCTGCGGCAGAAAGCCGCGCCGGGCGGCGCGGCCGGCACGGTGATCCAGCAAAAGATCGAACTCTCGGGCGACGTCCAGTTGGAGAGCCTCGCCTGCGCCCGCTGCGGCGGCGCCATCACCCAGGAGCACATCACCGTCAAGGCCGGCGCCCCGTTCGTCCAGTGCCCGTTCTGCGGCAGCAATTATCAGCTGGAGGAGAAGCCCAAATGGTGACCCGTATTGTCGGTGCCGCCCTCCTGGTGCTGCTTCTTTTCGGAGTCGCCGCACCGGCGCAGGACTACCGCTTCGAAGTGCCCGAGTTCATCTGCAACGTGTCGGTGGAAAAGGACCGCAGCCTGGTGATCTACTACAAGATCACCTTCCGCTGCGCCCCGGGCGCCCATCCCATCGACATCGTGGACATCGGCTTCCCCAGCAAGGATTACCAGTTGGACACCGTGCGCGCCCAGATCGGCGGCCAGGCGCTCAGCGGCATCAAGACTTCCAGCTACATTTCCAACGGCGTCGAGATTCCGCTGGGCGACAAGACCATCGGCCCCGGCCAGACGGGCACCCTCGAGGTGAGCGGCACCAACCTGTACATGGTGTTTCAGGATAGCGATGTCCCCACCGACGGCTCGATGGAATTCAGCCCCACCTGGTTCGACGGCAGCCTGCTGGAAGGCGCCTCCGCCTTCACCCTCCAGGTCCAGTTCCCGGAGGGCGCCGAGCCGGACACGGTGCGCCACCACGAGCGCGCGTTCACCGAGTCGTTCGTCACCGACGCGGGCCGGATCGTGTTCAAGTGGGTGGAGCAGCGCCGGGTGGACGGCGAGTACATGGTGGGCATTTCGTTCCCGGGCGCGCTCGTCGAGGGGCCGCTGACGCCTCCGGAAGCCCCGGCCGTCGCGGGCGACATGAGCGCCAGCGGCTGTTTCCTGTTTGAAGGCGGCTGCTTCGTCCTGCTGGTTTTCCTGGTGCCGATCGTGCCGGCGGCCATCTCCATCGTGCGCGGCATCTTCCGCCGGCGCCAATACCTGCCGCCCAAGATCGGAGTGGAAGGGGTGGGCATCAAGCGCGGCCTCACCGCCCCCATGGCGGCGTTGCTCAACGAAGAAAAGCTGGACCGGGTGACGGTGCTCATTCTGTACGGGCTGCTGCGCAAGGGCGCGGTGGCGCTCAAACCCGGCCCGGGTGGCAAACCCGTGATCGAAAAGACCGGCCAGAACCGAGACAAGCTGTGGGACTACGAACTTCGCTTGGTGGACGCCATCAAGGCGGACGGAACGCTCGGCGAGAAGGAACTGAAGAGCATGTTCGTCCAGATGATCAAGGACCTGAACAACCGGATGAAGGGTTTTTCTTTGAAAGAGACGCGGGAATACTATCAGTCCATCGTCCGCCAGGCCTGGGAGATGGTGCGCAGCGCCGGGTCCGATGCCGCCGGCCTGAAGACCGTCGAGGAGCAGCTCCAGTGGATGTTGATGGACAATGACTTCGACGACAAGGTGCAGAAGCTGCCGCCCATCGTGCTCGCCTCGCCGAGCTGGTTCCCCGCGGGCGGCTGGATGGACGATTCCGAACCCGGCCGGCCGCCGGCCGTGATCCCGGTGCCCGGCACTCATCCGCCGGTCGGCGGCGCCCCGGTGACACCCGGGGGCGGATTCAGCCTGCCGGACATCTGCCACCAGGCGGCTTCGGCCATCGAGGGCTTTTCCCACAGCGCCGTGGGATCCTTCGGCAGTCTGGTCTCCGGCGTGACCGGCGTGACCAATCCCGTTCCCGTGTCGTCATCTTCCGGACGTTCCAGCGGCGGGAGCAGCTGCGCCTGCGCCTGCGCCTGCGCCGGCTGTGCGTGCGCCTGCGCGGGAGGTGGCCGATGAACCTGAAGAACTTTTTCGCCAAGCGCCCCCCCATCGCCCCGGCGGGCCTTCACCATCTGGCCGGCGGCCCGGTGCCGGAAGGCAAGCGGGTGCACCTCCGCGTGGAGGGAAACGGCACCGGTCTGCTGCTCATCGACGCATCCCGCGTGTTGCACCTCAACGCCACGGCCTGCGACTACGCCTGGCTGTACCTGCGCGGCCTCGGCGAAGCGGAGCTGTTGAAGCGCGTCCGCAAGCAATACCGCGTGGGCCGCAAGCGGGCGGCCGCCGACTGGGCGGTCATCCGCGAAACCCTCGACGCCATGCTGGGCGACAGCGCGGTCTGTCCCATCACGTTCCTCGGACTGGACCGGATCGAACCGTTCCAGACGCCCGTCTCCGCCCCATACCGCCTGGATCTGGCCCTCACCTACCGCTGCAACATCAACTGCACGCACTGCTACAACGAGCGCCGCGAGAGCCCGGAGCTCACCGCGGACGAATGGCGGCTCATCATGCAAAAGGCGTGGGACGCCGGCATCCCCCACGTCGTCTTCACCGGCGGCGAGGCCACGCTCCGCGACGACCTGCGGGACCTCATCGCCCACGCTCAGGCCCTGGGCATGGTGTCGGGCCTCCTCACCAACGGCGTCCGGCTGGCTGACCGCGACTACCTGGCGGGACTGCAGGCGGCGGGGCTCGACTACGTCCAGGTGACGCTGGAGTCGGCCGATCCGGCGGTGCACAACCGCATGGTCGGCGCCGACTCGTTCGAGCAGACGGTGGCCGGGATACGCAACTGCCTCGACCTGGGCATCTATGCCATCACGAACACCACCATCACCCGCGACAGCGCCCCGACGATTGAGGCCACCGTCCGGTTCATCGCCTCGCTGGGACTCAAGGCGCTGGCGATCAACTCCGTCATCTACAGCGGCAAGGCCGCCGGCGGCGAGTTCGCCCTGGCGGACGACGACCTGAAGGCGGTGCTGACGCGGGTGCGGGAGCTGGCCGAAGGGCTGGACCTCCGGCTCATCTGGTACACGCCCACCCGCTACTGCCGCATCAACCCGGTGGAACTGGAGCTGGGGCCCAAGCACTGCACCGCCGGCCGGTACAACCTCTGCGTGGAACCCGACGGCGCCGTGATCCCGTGCCAGAGCTACTACGAGCGCGCCGGCAACCTGCTCACCGAGTCGTGGGACGCGGTGTACAACCACCCGGTGATGGTCCGCCTGCGGGAGCGACAGTGGCTGCCGCCCGAATGCCGGGACTGCCCCGAGCTGCCGCTCTGCGGCGGGGGGTGCCCGCTGGAGCTCGAGGGGAAGCCCGTCGCCTGTCCCGACGCCATGTCGAACGGTTAGGCCGACGGGTGAACGGCAACCTGTTCCAGATCTACCGCCGTCAGTTCGCGGAGCTGGCGCCGCTCCGGCACCGGCTCTACGGCCGCCTGCCCCTGCGCGCGCTCCGCCGCATCGTGGAACCCGGCTGCGGCACGGGCCTCGTCCTGCGGGAACTCGCTCCCCTGACCCGGGCCGAGCTCGTGGGGATCGAGCGTGACTCGGCAGCCCTGGCCGAAGCCCGGCACGCGCCGTCCGTCAGCCGACACGAAGGCCCCGCGCTGTTTGAGCACGCCGACGTTTCAGATTGTCGGCTGCCCGCTGCCGGACTTTACGTATCCTCGTTCTTCCTGTACCAGCTTCAGGAGCCCGTCCCCTTCCTGCGCCGGGTGCGGCGGGTCCTGGACCGGGACGGTTTGTACGCGGTCCTGGCCGAGTACGACTACCCGGCCACCGTCGAGTCGCCGGCGGGTTTGGGACTGGTTGATGCGCTGCTGGCCTCGTTGCGCCACGAGAGCTTCCATCCGGAGACGGGCGGCCGGCTGGACGCGCTCTTCGCCGAGGCGGGCTTCGCAGTCGTGGAATCCGGAACGCTGTCGGGCGACGCGCGTCCACCCGATCCCGTCTTCCTCCGCTACCAGTTGGGCCGAATGATGAATCCGGCCGAGACCGAGCGCTGGCTCACCCGCGTCGAGACCGCTTCCGTCCGTCTGTCATTCAGCGTGCGTTGGGGGATCTACCGGTCGTCCGCGCCGTGAGCCGCACCGCTTTGCGGAGTGCTGACCCGGGGGCTGTATCGGATGAACCGGTTCACCCAGCCCCCGCATCCATCCGGCATTTGGAGCGGCATGTGACAGGGTTCCGCAACTCAGGCCTCCGGGGTATGGCGGATCACCGCCGCGCGAAGACGCCGCCCACGCGGCTCCCCACGCGGTCGGCGTTCACGCAGTAAACGATTGCCTTGTACGAGTCGTTGCCCACCTGCGGCGGCAGCGTGATGGTGATGCCGATCCCCTCCCGCCGGGCCCTTGCGAATGCGCCCGCATCCAGTTCCACGTCCAGCACGCTCCAGGTGTTGCCGCTGATGTCGCGACCGTTGACGGTGTAGTACACGGCGAGATAGAGCCGGCAGGTCCGGATCCCGTCATGGACCGCATAGGTTAGCGAGTCCGGTTCCACCGTCAAACGGAGCTGCCGCCGCGCCGCATCGCCGGGCCCCGCGCCGCGGATCATCTTCGCCCGGAAGCGGATGCCGGGCCACTCGCGCTTGTGAGCCAGGGCCGCCTCGATCCGGCTCTCGGCCAGGAACAGCTCGGTGTCGTACGGGACGGTCTGCGTGTAGGCATAGTACCCGTGCCGGTGGTGGACGCGGACGCCCGGCCGGGCGACCTCCACCCGCAGGCGGTGATACTTTCCCGACCAGTCGATGTCTCCCGGATCGACGCCCAGCAGGTAGCTGGAGCGGGTGCAGGCGTCCAGCCGCTCCAGCGCCGGGGCCACCGCCCGGTGGATGGTGTAGAGGCCGCCGGTGGCGTCGGCCATGGTCCGCAGGCTGGACATGGCGACCAGCGAGTCCCGGCTGTTGTGGACGATGGTGGGCGCAGCCGGTTGCCAGCTGGTTTCCCGTCCCCACAACCCCTGCTCTTTGTCCATGGAGAAATGGCTGTCCACGCCGCCGGTCTTGAAGGTGTGGATGGCCACCTGGGCGTCGTTGGCGACAGCGGCCAGGCTGCGGTCATGGTCCATCCGCGGCAGGAAGATCCCCTGGTCCGAGAAGAGCAGGATGTACTTGGGCCCCTCCAAATATCGCAGGTAATTGACAGCGGCGAACAGGTTCTGCATGTCCAGCGACGACTGCTGCATGTTGGCCATGAACTCGCCGAACGGGAGATCGGTGAGCGCCAGCAGTTGCATCAGGTCGAACGGGTCCGTCGGGATGACGCTCCGCATCACCATCCCGCGCGCCTTGGGAGACAGGTTGGGCAGAATCGCGGCCAGCGCTCCCGGATCCGCCAGGATGGCGGCGGTGTCCACGCCGCCGGTGGGCGCGGGCAGCACCCGCCCCGCCGCGGGATGGGCCGAGCGCACGCGGCCGTCGGTGGGGCGCGGCGGCGCGACGGCGGACGCGTCCTCGAAGATCTCGTCGATATACCGCTGGGCCTGCGGCGGCATTCCCGGCGCATAGATCGCTTCCAGTCCGTTTCCCCAAGCGCGCCTCTGGATCAGGATCTCAATCTGTCCGCGCCGCTCCTGGTACCTCTTGAGGATGCCAGCGATCTGCTCCCGGTCGGTGGTGAAATCGGTGGCGCGGTTGTACGCCATCACCGCCACGCGGTCCTGGGGCAGCAGGCGTTCGCGGACGAAGGCGATCAGGTCGTCCATGGCCTTGAACGTATCGGTCGTCCCGCCTTGCCCCAGGTAGATGAGGAACGTCCGACGGCCCGAACGATGGAGTCCTGCGGCGCGGTCCCGCGCCAGCGGAGCCGCGTCACCGGCCCGGTCGGGATCGGACGCCAGCCGCTCCAGGCTGAAAAAGCGGATCTCCCGGGGTACGCCGTCGTCGAACACCCTGAAATCATCAGCGGTCAAATCGGTCACGGGTCGGCCGTCGGCGTCCACCACCGTCACGGCGACGGGCACCAGGCGCACGTCGACCCGCACCGTATCCGCCGCCTGGGCGGGGATGAGCCGACACATCCCCAGCAGGATCGCACCGAGCAGCGGGACCAGACGTTTTCCTTGAGCCATGACTTTACCCTTCTGTCCTCCGGAAGTGTCCGGTTGAATTATACAGACAGACCGACACCGATTATTGTTCAAATGCGGCCAGCGCCCCCGCAGGGTCCGTCGCAGAACCCCTCGCCACCGGGTAATATCCTCGCCTCCCTCAGGGATGCGGGATGTGTCGGACGATTTGAGTGGATTGACAGCGCCACTGGGTGGCGTATGATGAAAAATATCATTGGTGATAGTATGAAAACAGGATTCAAATTGTTGGTCCATTCTATTTTGTTTGTGGTTTTTTATACTATCGCTGCTTTTGTATCAGCCTCGCGGCCGTTTGCGCCGATAAATGATCTTATGGCTCCTGATGACTTCTTTCCATTTCTTCTAAGTAAGACGTGGTTTGTGTGGATAATCTATATCGGATTGGCTGTTTTCATTCAAATAATCATGATGAAATCGTCGGAAAAACATGGGCAACTTTGAAAATTTATCTACGACGCCGACGGCAAGCGGCGGATCAAGGTGAAGACCGCTGGCGGCGCGGCCACCCGGGTCGATGATCAAGGCAACGTCGTCTTCGTGGACGACCACAGCTACTACTTCTACGAAGGCGAAGATCTCATCTGCCAGCAGGACATGGGCGGGCTGAGATCCCTCTTCCGGGGCGCGCCGAAGGGCGCGCCTGGATATTAGCCCCGCGTGCCGCGGGGCAAGGCCGGGCCTGAAAGGCCGGCCGCGGCCACCGGAAAGACGTCTCCCAAACGACGGCCGCGCCCCGGAGCGGGCGCGGGGAAATCCGGGGGTGCGCGTTGCGCCGCAACGCGCACGAAGTGGTGCAGGCCTCCCGCCTGCCGTCACGCGCAAACGGACGCACATCTCAAAGCGGTGATTCGGCGCCCGGATCATCCCGGCGCCCGGCGCGCCGTGCCGGGCGCCTCATCACCGCACTCCGAAAAAAGCCGACGAACGTTTCGCTGCCGGTCGCGGCGCGACCGGCCTCCGCGCCTTCTCCTCGCGCCCCGTCAGGGCGCGTGTGTCGAAAAATGTCCAGCTTTCCAGGGGCCGCGGCCGGCCCTGCCGGGCTCGGCCTGGCCCCTGGCTAATATCTTCGCCTCCCTCCGGGAGGCGGTTCGGGGTGCGCGAATTCGGTGAGTAGAATCGTGGGAAACATAATCGGGGCGGCAGCGGACGATCGGACGCGCCGGGACACCTGGTTTGGAGTGCGCAGACACGTCTGCGCTCTGGTTTCCTGCGGAGCAGGCGCCGGGATGTTGCTTTGCGCGCTTCACTGTACCCCGCGATTTGACTCCGCGCGCTCCGCGCCCATCCAGAGCGGCGTCGTGCCGCCGCTTTGGATTCCGCCGTAGGCCGCGTCCGCCGGACGCGGCCCGCTGAACCCGCACGATCCATGGGATCGGATCGATCGATCCCGTGGCCCGGCCGCGCCAGCGGTCGCGGCGTGTAGCCCGGGCCGCGAGGCCTGGGTGGCGGGAAGATAGAGGGACTGGGGAAGCCGCGCCAGCGGCGGCGGAGACGGGGCAGAGCCAAGGACACGAGACGAAGCCAAGGACTTGCGACAGAGCCAATGACCCTTGGGAGAATATGGATGTTCCCCATTTGATGACCCCGGGAGAATATGGCTGTCCCCCATTGCCGTTCGGCACAACCCTGAATTGGGGCCGAACATGGGGCCCCCAAACGTCAGCTCCTTCCCCGTCGCTCCTGCGGAGCTCGGCCGCACGGACCCGCGGCGGACCCGGACCTTTCGGTCCGGGCTACATTCCGCCGCCGCTCGCGCGGCGGATCCCGCCCACGGGGCGGTGGCGGGGATGCAGCTCGGCGACGCGGCCACGGGCCAGGCGGGCTGGGGGCAGGCGTTCGACGCGGCGCGGCTCTGGCCGGTGCGGATCGTGGCGGGGACGACATCGGTGACGGGGAACACCACCACCGCCAGCGGCGCCGTGCTCTTCGGGCTGGACTACGACAACTACGAGGCCAACGGCAACATCGCGGCGGTGACGCGGACGCTCCGCACCGGCGCCTACGGGACCCCGTACACCATGGATTTCGGCTACAGCTACGACCGGCTGAACCGCCTGACGGGCTGCGCCGTGGCGGATGCGGTGTATACTTACGCCATGGACGAGTTCGGGAACATCACCGCGCGCACGTGGGCCGCGGGGGGCGGCGGCGACCTGCCGAGCTCGCTGGCGCTCGTGGTGAACCGGGCGACGAACCGACTGGGCGGCGACGGGTATTTCCAC